>Ga0307379_10003035_pt1 | contig 24483 bp, 16 predicted proteins | sample UN2MG_FD_202237 | JGI IMG/M metagenome (GOLD analysis project Ga0307379, IMG submission 202237) | Soil microbial communities from Risofladan, Vaasa, Finland - UN-2 | ecosystem: Environmental > Terrestrial > Soil > Coastal area > Acid sulfate soil | place: Finland: Risofladan, Vaasa | collected...
ACCAGCGTCGTGAACGCGTCGGAGACGTCTGCAGAGAGGATCGGCCAGTGGACCATGTAGAGGTCCACATGGTCTGTCTGTAGCCGTTTCAGGCTCGCCTCGCAGTGCTGGCGCAGCGTCGCTGGCTTCACATGGCCCGGGCTGACCTTGGTGCCGATCGTCGCGCTGTCCCGCCGACCCTTCAGCAGCTTCCCCAGCGCGCTTTCACTCGCCCCATCATTGTAGGCCTCTGCCGTGTCGAAGTAGGCGCAGTCCAGCTCGATAGCCGCGCTGACGACCGCGTCTGCATCACGCTCACTCTGTGCTCCCCAGTAGTCATCAGGCCCTCCGCCGAAGCTCCAGGCTCCAACACCTAGCACTGGTAGCTTGAGGTCTGAACGGCCGCACGCTCGCCATTCCATTGGTTCACACTCCTTACTCTGGCCGCGCCCCGAGAGACCCTTGACCTTGCCAAGGTGCCTGAGCAGCCACCGACCTCTCTGGGTCGACCGGGAAAAGGAATCCCGCAGACCGGTGCAGCCGTAACTGACTGTGGAAGACTTCGATGAAGTCGAACATCTCCCTGCGCACCTACTCGCGTGACGGTGTGAATCAACCTTGGAAGTTAACCCGCCAAGGGGGGCAGGTCAGCCCGGAACAAACGGGTGGTCGCACGCATATATCGCGCGGCAGTGCTGTGGTCCCGGAACGCCACGTACGCGATCTATCCCGAGGCTCTGGTCGGTCTCTATCCTCCTTGACAATGGCCCCCGGCAAGTGAACGGCGTGAAGACGCTGTCGAATGGTCCGTTGCCGCCAAGCAGGACAAGCCCCACCCGCACGAAGGGCCAGAGATCGCTCAGTGGCGTCCCACCGCTGTTTGGCGAGGGCACGGTTTCCCAAAGCCACTTAGCACCCGAACAGTACGCGTCGAGCTCACCTCCGATGGCCTTCCGCGAAGCACAGATGGCCCGAGTTGCCTCAGAACTCTGGATAGCCGGGATCTGAGCCATTGAGCCTGACATCGGACCACCGCGGCAAGTCCTTGGGAGCTACGACGGATTGGTAGGTGTCGGGGCGCCGAGACTTCAGGAGCATCAGGCGCATGCGCTGGGGCGCAGGCATGCCCGAATTATGCTGAGGGAAGGGATCGTCGAGGTCGACGGTTGCCGCCGCCCAGCCGTCTCGGAAGCCAGAGTCAGCACGGAGGACACCGACGGGGTCTATGATGACACTGCGCGCGGTGCTGTGCGGCTCCCCCCCACCACAGAACGTGACGGAACTGACGTAGTACAGACCGTTGTCGATGGCGCGGGACCTTTGGAGCGCCATCACCTGCTCGATGCCCCGTGCGTCTTGCATGGTGGGACAGAAGACGATCTCGGCGCCGCGCAGAGCGAGGCACCTCGTGGCCTCCGGAAAATAGTAGTCGTAGCAGATCTGAATACCGACGACACCGTGGCGCGTTTGGAAGACCGGCCAGTCAGCACCGGCCTGGCGCGTGAGGTACTCCCCCGGCGTAAGGTGGACCTTTCGATAGACGCCCACTACATCTCCATTGGGACCGATGAGAACGGCACTGTTGTAGGGAGCAGGATGGGCCTGCTCGCGCAGGCCCATGATGACATAGCAGTCGGCATTCCGAGCGGCGGCGGCTAGCCGCTCGACCTCGGGTCCGGGGACTGCCACCGCCAGCTCTTTCTCCGAGCCCGGGACGCCGAAGGTGAGCGCGTGCTCGGAGAAGCAGACGAAGTCGGCGCCCATATCTCTGCCTGCTTCGATGATCTTCGCCTCGAAGATGCACAGGTTGTCATCTAGTGCAGGCCCGAACTTGATGCTGGACGGATGGTGATATCCGCCCGGGACGGGGCCGTTGTTGTGAAGACCCATGTTGAGTGTTGCGACAGTCACGAGGCGGGCCATGTGCTTCAAGCCTTTCTGCGAGACACCGCTCTATGACCGAACTGTTCCAGACCCGATCCGCGTGCACTCTGCAGATACCGATCGGGGGGCCGAGAGAGCGTGCATTCCGCAAGTACCCGTCGGTGTCTCCGACAGGCTCCAGGGACTGTTTCGGTACTCCCGCAGATGAGCCCTTTCATTGGCAGCGACATACAGCGCGCCCCGGCTCATGCGGACCTTCTGCCAGGAGTGCCTCAGTCACGTGATCATCATAGATGAAAGGCGTCTGAGATGGCTGCTTCAGCAGTACCTCGCGTACTACGGCACTACGACCTTGCGCGTCCACATCAGGGCCTGAACCAGGAGACGCCCTTGCTTCTATCGCGCCTGCCGCGCCCCGATGTTGTCGTCTGCGTGAATCCGATGGTGGGGGGTCTCCTTCACGATTACCTCCTCATGGTTGCGAGCGCGCGGGCCACCGAGTCACCGAACTGCTTTCGCTCACGTGAGGTCGGCATTGGTCAGTCGCGTGCTGGACCGCCTCTGCTCGAAGTCACCGAGTAGCCCTGGGCTTCGGTGCCACGATATGACACTCGGTTGGCAGGAGGCCCGGCCCACTCACCGAATCCAGCGAGTAGAGGCCGCTGTCCTGGCGCGCCGATGAGTGTTTGCAGAATACACATCGTGTTTGATTGACGGCACTGGACGGCAGGCCGCGATGGAAGGGCGAACATGAATCGTCGGGCGTTCCTTAAGTTGAGCGGAGGCGTGCTGGCGGCAGCGTCTCTGGGCTCGGGTGCGCGGGGAATTGCAGCTGTTGGGAAGGTCGCATCCGACGGATGCTATCCCTTGGATCTCGAGTGGGCGACACGGAGATGGACTGACCCGTTGACCGGCACGGATGTCGTCTGCTTGTCGCCCGCAGAGAAGCTGCATTTCCGCAACCCCTACTTCCGCATCCCCATGTTCACCCAGGACGGCAAGTACGTCGTGCTGTGGGCATACCCGGAAGGGCGCACCGACGAGTCGGGGATCTGGAGCATTGACCTCCGGAGTGGGGACACGCGCGTGTACCCGTACGGTAACGGGAGGCGAGTGTCAGGGCTGGCTGCGTGGGCGACGAGCTACGCCTCACACCTTATGCATGTCATCGTGCAAACGGATAGTGGCCTCGAGGTCGAACGGGTAGACCTGGACGAGGGATCGCGGCGCACCGTCTCTCTGTCGATGCTCCTCGGCTCCATCTACTACGCCGCCGCCTCGGTAGGCGACCGCTTCGTCTACAGCCCGGTTTCGCACAGGGCTGTCCCGGACGGCACTGGCAGGCGCGAGGGCATCGCGATGAGGGGGTCAGAACCGGGCTTGAACGAGATGTACCGAATCGACCTCGATACCGGCGAAGTCAGCCTGGTCTTCGGGACCGACCGCTGGTGGATCGGCCACCCAAATCCGAACCCACGGGACCCCGATCTCCTCATGTGCTGTCAGGAGGGATTCATGTGGACGGATCGGTACCCCCGGCCGGCAGACTTCGAGCGAGTTAGGCTGTACCACCTGGACACCAACGAGTTCACAGTGTTCCCCGGCCTTCAGCTGCGCAGCCCGGCGCACGAGATCTGGTCGGCGGACGGAGAGCGGATCTGGACGCACGGCTGGCCGTCGGGCCACCACTGCGTTTCGAAGACGGAAGTGAAGACGCGGCAGACCACGACCTACGTCATGCCCAACCCCATGGGCCGAACGGCCCACGTGCACCCGGCTCCCAACGACACGTTCGTAATCGGCGATGGCCACGACTTCGGCAAGAACAACCAAGCAGAAATCGAGGGGCTGGTTCGGGAGGGCAAGGTGGACGATCCCTGGGCCTGGGGGGGATATGGCTCCGACTCACCAGGAGAGGTGATTTGGAGGTATGATCTTCCGCAGCAGACGTTCTTCGCCGACGAGCACTGCAGCATGAGCAGCGAGGAACTCGCGCGGCTCATAGCCGAGAACCAGGAGCAGTCTGCGAAGGCGGTCCCCCTCTGTCAGTTCCGCAGTATGGCGCGCGTGCTCAAGAAACCGATGCGAAACGAGAGCAACGCCCACGTGACCCCTGACTCACGCTGGGCCGTCTTCCAGTCCGCGAGTGATGATGGCCTGTATGAGGTGTGGGCAGCACGAGTGACGGGGGCAGCCTGATCGCCAGGCCGGAGCTCTGCACATCGAGAATCCGTGCATCCTGTCCCATCGCGAGATACAGGTCGGCCTAACCGAAGTCACGCGGCAGCTGCTGCAACTGCTGGAAGGGGCAGGAGCGCGCTCCCGCGTGCTCTAGCATGGGCCAGTGTTCACCTCGGATGAGGCCGCGGTTGTACGCACTACTCCTTCTGAAGCCGGAGCCAAGGCCCTGCTGGTGAAGCCGGGTGATGACCGCTACCATCTACTCGTCATTGCTGGCTCCCGCCGTGTAGACAATGCTCAGCTGCGTGAAGTGCTGCGCGCGCGCAGGGTCCGCTTCCCCTGCGCGGGTGAGCCACTCCAGGTGACGGACTGCTGGCCCGGCGCGCTACCACCCTTCGGCTAGCCGTTCGGGTTGCGCGTGCTGCAGGACGGATCGCTGCGGACAGCGCCGAAGGTTACCTTCAACGCAGGGAGCCATACCGTCTCTGTGGTAATGGATGGAGAGGACTTCCGGGCTGCGCTCGCAGGGGAGCCAGTTGACGTTGCAGACTCACGCGCTGATTGAGATGGCGACTGACACGAACCGCCCCCTCCGCACTTCAGCGCGAGGTGGCGTGTCGCTGCCGGCTCCGGGCACGCGTGAGTGCGAATTGCCAGAGCGCCATCACAGCTGTCTCACGGGCGGTCGCCACGCGCACCAGGCACCAAGGTGTCTGGCTTCCTGGATGCCCTAGACTAGTTGTGGGGTATCACGAGCGCTCACAATGGGCAGGATAGCACCTACCCAGAGGCGAACGGAATCGCCCAGGACTGTCCGGGTGGGGTATCTGCCGAGCACGCGACACGCCGGACAGGGCTCAGCTTCCAGGTCGATCTCGCCCTGGGCGTCCTCGACGCGATCAGGTCCGCCGACGTGCAGTTCGGTGCTGAGTGACTAGACCAAACGGCTAGCGAGGATGTCGTGAGGTTCTCTGTCTTTACGAAGCCGTGGAAGATGCCGTTGCCCGAGTTGGGCCGATTCGTCACGAACCTGGGTTTCGACGGGATCGAACTGCCCGTCAGACCCGGGTATCAGGTGGAACCCGAGCAGGTGGCGACAGCATTGCCTGCCGCCGCGAAGTGCCTCGGCGAGTGCGGGATCTCTATCTACAGTGTCGCCGGGCCAACTGACAGGGCGACCATCGCGGCCTGCGGCGAAGCCGGCATACCGGTTATTCGCACCATGGTGACGGTGCCCAGGGAAGGCTATCTGACGCGCATTGAGGATGTGCAGCGCGAGTACGATGCCCTGGTGCCGCTGCTCGACCAGCACGGCGTCACCATCGGCGTCCAGAATCACTGCGACTGGTTCGTCGCCAACGCGATGGGGCTCTTGCACCTTATTGGGCGGTACGACCCGAAGCACGTTGCTGCGGTATGGGACGCCGCCCACAACGCCCTTGAGGGAGAGCAGCCCGAGGTGGCCATCGACGTCCTGTGGTCGCACCTCTGCATGGTTAATCTGAAGAACGCCTACCGCGAGCATTCAGGAGTGGGAGAGGCGGGGGACGCGCGGTGGCGAGCATCGTGGTGCGCCGGTCGGGAGGGATTCGCCTCCTGGCCCCGTGTCGCCGCCGAGCTGAAACGGCGTGGCTACGAGGGCGTTATCTGCCTCACCGCCGAGTACGATGATGAGGCGCGCGTCGACGAGCTCGCGGCCGACGACCTAGCGTTCGCGAAGTCGCTCTTCGCGTGAAACGAGACACTCCCCATCCTCGTTCTGTCCGAGGATCACCAACCATGGAGGCATCCATATGAAGCGAGCGCTATTGCTGCTGCCACCTGACAGCCGAGACCAGATCTACAGCCAGGAGGCAATCTCTGAGATCGAGAGCCTGGTGGAGCTGACCGACTGCTCCGACCGTGTCGGGCGTTTGGACAATCTCCGGACAGTGCTCGGCGAGACTGAGGTCATTCTGTCCGGGTGGGGCATGATGCGACTTGACGAGGAATTCCTCTCAGCGGCGCTGCGACTCGAGGCCGTCCTGTATGGAGCCGGCTCGGTGCGATCCTTCGTCGCCGATGAGTTCTGGGGCCAGGACATCCTGCTCACCAGCACCTACGCCGCCAACGCGGTGCCCGTGGTCGAGTATACTGTGGCAGCACTCGTCTTCGGTCTAAAGCGCGTGCTGGAAGCACGGGAGCTCACTCGAAAGGCACACCGCTTCCGGAAACCCGCTGTAGTGAAGGGGCTCTACGGCGCGAAGATCGGCATCATCGGCGCGGGGATGGTAGGGGGCGGTGTCCTCGAGAAGCTCAAGGGCTACGACGTCAAGCCATATTGCTATGACCCCTACCTCTCTGATGAACGGAGACGAGAGCTCGGGGCTGAGTCCATGGCGCTTGACGAGATGTTCGGAACCTGTGACGCGGTGAGCGTGCACGCGCCCGACATCGAGTCCACTCGCGGGATGATTACGGGAGAGCACTTCCGTAGCATGAGGGACGGCGCCGTGTTCATCAACACCGCCCGCGGTCGCATAGTGCGCGAGAGTGAAATGATCGACGTGCTGCGAGCCGGCACCATTACTGCCTTCATTGACGTCACCGACCCCGAACCACCCGAGTCCGACAGTCCCCTCTACACCCTGCCGAACGTGTTCCTGACTCCCCACCATTCGGGGTCGGGAGGCGACGAGGTGCACCGCCAGGGAGACTACGTCGTCGAAGAACTGCGCCGGTTCCTGAAGGGCGAGGCCCCCCGCTATCCCGTGACCCGGGACATGATGGAGTGGATGGCGTGATGCTCTCTGCAGGCTCAAGAAGCGCCTCCGCGAGGTCGCCGCGCGCGCCCCAAATCGTCGGTCTCACAGGGTCCCTGTCGAGTTGAGATTGGCATCGCCGCCGTGGGAAGCGCACCCAAACCCGCCCACGACAGGAGCGTTGTGTTACGTCGCGAGCGGCTGATCCGTGCTCTGCCACTACTCCCGCGCACAGAGGTCTAGCCCGCCGGGATCAGCAGGCGCCCGTCGTAGGCGGGGATGATGAAACTCCGCCCCGTACATTCAGGTCTCCCAGTGCCACATTGCGCCGGGCGTCGCCCGGGGGGAATCTGCCGCCAATCGCGTGGCCTTTGCCAGTCACTCTCCCTCGGCCGCTCGTCCCATCGCCTCCTCAAGCATCCGCTCGACTACGAACCCCAAGAGTTCGTCTCTTTCGTGTTTGCCGCGCGCCGACCAGATCGCCTCCTCAATCCCCGCAGGAATCCCCTCGCCGGTCCACCAGTCCAGAGGCCTCTCGGTCCACATCCAGACGTATTCGTCGGCTGTGTCCAGCGCATAGTACACGTTGTGCTCGAGCCACCGCGCCTGTTCCTCCGGCGTGAGCTCGAGCGCCCGGTAGGTCAGGCCCCGCGGGAAGCCGCCCAGGCCGCCGGCCCATCTGCCGACCACGTAGTCGACGGAAGTGGCCTGTCCAACGCGTACCTGCGACCGATAGGTCGCGACGTTCTCCGGCGCCACCAGTACGAGCGCATCCTGTCGCAGGACCTTGTAGATGCGGTAGTACTCCAATGCCGATGTGTAGTAGTAGGCATCCTCGTTCGCGTCGGTGATGGTTACATCCGGGGCGGCCGCATCGAGCATCCCATTGAAGAACGCCGGATGAAGGCCGTAGTAGGTATGTGAGAGCCGCTCGGCCCTCGCCTCGGGATCGCGTATTCGCAGCAGTGGCTTCGTGAAAGGCGATCCCTCCGCGAAATCGCTCAGGATACGCATGGAGAGTACGTGGATGCCCGGAAACTCCCCCTGCAGCGCCCGCATGAAGGCCGCGCCCCTTTCACGGACCATCTTCTCGTAATCCGCGAACGTTCGCCCTTCATGTTCAGGCTGCTGCCGATAGACCCACGGGTTGATCGCCTCTGAGTTCCTCGTGTAGGGCTCGGGGTCCCACAGCACCCCCTTGCAGCCCCCGGCCTTCGCCGCTCGCGCGCAGAAGCGCACATTCTCCAGCACCTTCGCCCAGTCTTCGTCGCTGAACCAGTCCATGGTGGAACGCGCGTAGAGCATCACGAAGTTGTCGGTGAAGCGATCGCCCCATTCGATGGACGAGAGCGTCTCCAGCTGCTGCCCCTGCTTCTCCGCCCGCCCCGGGGCAGTCTCCTCCCAGGCCTCAACGTCGAAGATCAGCCCGCCGCCCACGTCGTGCGGCAAGCGCATCACGACCCCATCGAACGGTTTCCGCTCCATCGTGTGGAGGTTGCCCTTCACGTACTCCGGTGTCGGGATATCCTGACCGATCTCGATAAGCTTCTTTCTCATGGGACTGCTCCTTTCCTCGGGTGCTGAGTTCATCGGCATCGCGAACGCGAACGTGATCGTGCCGACTCCCGCCCAGAGCGCAAGGAGCGGGTAGTAGATCATCCTCATCTTCCAGTCTCCTCGACCCTTCCCGCTTCGATCCTGACGTCCGGCCTCACTCGACCGCCTCGGCTTGGCCGTCGCGGTGAGAGGGCCAAAGCACGCCTGTGTGACCGTTCTTGCCCTTGCCGAATACTCCGCCCGGCCATCCACGTCCTATCAACTGTAAATGCGCGGACTCGCGCCATGTCCAACAGTGGATCGCGCTCCCGTTCTGCGGAGCGTATCGGGTTTCCCGAGCGTCCGTCACTTGGACAGGGCGTTCCTCAGACCGCATTGAGGCCCGTCGGCACCATAGGCAGCGGAAACACGCAGGAGGCAAGATTCGCTATCCCAGCAGGGATTGGCCGACCCTCCGGGCTACCGAGCACCAGTTCGACGGCCTCTGCAGGTGTGACAGACATCCGCTGCTCGCCGACGGACAACTCATACGCACCATCCTGCATCGTGCACACGAGCTGACGCGCCTCGGACCAAGACAGCCGTGACGCGAGGTAGGGTTTCAGGTCGCGTAGCAGGCCGACCATGTCGATCATCCGGTAGGTGCCATCGAGCAGTCGCGGAATCACTGGGATGCCGCGCGTGGTGATGAGATGCAGCATCTCCCTATCACACCGCGCGAAGGGAAGGCTGACCTCCGTCAGCCCCAGGTCCTCGAGTAACAGCGGAAGGGCACCGAGGATCGCCGTGCGGGACCCCGCGTATTCCTCCACGAGCCGCCGTGGCTCTGCGGGGCGGCTCCATGTGGGGCCCAGACAGACGTACGCAACCACTCCTGTCTCATCAGCAACAACCCAGATCTCGCCGTATGAATCGCCAGTCGAGGCCGCGAGGTGGGCGAACTCGTCACGGGAGCGCAGGAATCGAACGGGCTCGCATTGATACATGTGGGCCAAGAGCGGCCAGTCATCGGGGGTGGCCCTACGTGCGGTGACTCCGGGCGAGAATGTCGCGTGCCCCTGAGGACTCAGCTTGGCCTCGAGGAGATTCCCGACATGCCTGCAGCCCGCGCGCCGGTACAGGCCGCGGTCGCCGGAGACGATCAGTAGTCTGACCCCCCGGTCCCTCATCCGTGAGAGCGCGTCGTCGAGCATCGCGCTGGCATGACCCCTGCCCCGATAGTCGGGATGCGTACCCACACCGCCGATACTAGCGACCTTCATCCGGCAACCGAAGATCGACATGGTGCTGTAGACCGCCCGTATGTGGCTGACCACCTTACCGTCCTCGACAATCACGCGCGTGTTTGACATGCCTCCACCTGAGCTCAGTTGGCGCCTGAGCTGCTCGCGCGAGTATCGCTCGCGATAGAACTCGAAAACCTCCAGGAGAAGGTCTGCCAGGCTACCCAACTCTGACCTCTTTACCGCGCGCGGACCGTCTCTCACGTCTGCACTCCTGTGATGCTCCGTTGGGAGCTTCGCTGGTTCGGACCTAGTCGAAACGGAAGTCGGGTACCGCCACCGGTGCATTTCCCTGGTGGACAGATATCTCCGAGACGATCCCTGGCAGGGTCATGTCGAGGGCCCGGTAACGGTGCAGGCCGACGATCCCAACCTTGAGCGACTCCACCATAACGCTCGGCCGTGCTATCGGCCCTTGGTGGTGCGGGGTGCTTTCCGGATTGGCTTCCCCTTCGCCGAGAACGCCTTCTTCTCTGCCAGCAAGCGCGCGACCTCCTCTGTTCACGTCACGCGCGCGCGACCAGCTGTGCCCGTCAGTACCCCCTTTGACGCCTGCCTGAGACTAGGTGCGGGTGTCCCAACCCAATGTGACACCTACACTTCAACCGGGCCGAACGTCACCGGTATGCAGCGAAGCTTATGTGCCCGTGAGTCACTAGAGTCACCACAGACCATATTGCAGCATTTAGGATATCGCCGACGATGAGCCCGACGGCTAGCGGCAGCGTGGCTCGGTACAGCCGCAGGCCTCCGTACCGGATCACCAGCGACTTGGCGACCCATCCGAACAGGAACGCCATCAGATAATGGTGCATGCCCCAGCTATTGCCGACTATGTAGCCGAAGGGATGGAACGGCCACCACCAGAACCGAAGCCGGGCCACTCCCAGCAGCACACAGACGAGGGCCCCCGCGCCCATCGCCGCCAGCCCACCTATGTCGATCGGCGTGGGGCCGACCAGGCTGCTGAAGATGAAGGCGCCGTCTTTCCGGCTTTGCATGGAGGGCCAGTCGTTGCCCGCCCCGGCCCTCGTGCCGAAGTACCCGTAGTCGTAGATGCCAGTGAGCATCACCACTACCCCGATCCCCAGCGCCACGATGAAGCCCAATGCGAGTACGGCCGTGAGGCGCCGCAGGTTGATGCCAGCGGCGTCGGCGATCTTGAATGTCTCGAGCGTGTTCATCGTGCAGGCCGGGAAGGTCATTGAAGGCACTGGAAACGTAGCCCACGCCATGGTCATCATGGTCACTAGCTCAGGCGGACGCAGACCGGCAGTGCCCGTGGGGGTCGTCATTATGTCGTGCCCGAGCAGAATGGAGGCGTCCATCGCGGTCTCGGCGCGGATGCGCGCCCACACTACCGATAGGCCGACGATCAGCCCCACCATGGCAACTCCAAACACTATCCGACAGCCGGCCAACCAGCAGAAGCCTATCAACCAGGCAAAACACACCACTAGCCCGACCAAAGCCCACCGGTAGGGCAGCGGCTCGGCAGCATCGGCTTTCCCAGAACCGCGGCTGAAGGCACTGGAGAGCGCGAACAGCAGATGCTGACGAGCGACCCAGAGCATCCACAGGCCGATGGCTATCACGGCCCCGGTGCCCTGGTAGTAAGGGGCAGGGAAGTTACTGCTCCAGACCTCCTCCGGCAACGCCGGGACGCCGCCGGCCATGATCCCAGCCACGTGGAGTGCGAGCCGGACCAGCCAGAAGAACCAGCACGAGAACGCGATCTCCTTCGGTATGATGTAAACGATAGCGATGAGCCAAGGCCAGAAGGTGAAGTAGAAGGCGCCGAGGCCCGCCAGCGGCCCCACCTTCTGCCAGGGCACGATCATGATCGGGCCCAGCGGTAAAGTCGGCAGCGCCGGCCAGCTTTGCGAAAGACTGCTGAGGAAGCTCGCAGCCCCAGAGGCGAGCACACCGATCCAAAGCAAGCGGCTGCGGCTCAGCCCCCCAGGGGTATTCGCCGTCCGCGCCTGGGTGTCGGTGGTCAACTCAAGCGGTATCTGGGCGAGAGGGAAAGCCAGTCGCTCGTGGGTGATCCACTGGCGCTGCAGCAGCGCCAGTATGCACATCGAGGCGGCGAAGGCGGCTATGAGAAAGGAGGACCAGGCGGCCAGTGGCACCGCCCACGATCCCCATGGAACCGATGACTGCCCGTCGAAGAAGCCGTTTCTGGCCGCCTCCCTCGTCGGCGCGAACCACAGTGGAATGTACTGCAGGAACCCCGTCTCCCAGGCTGGGTTTGCCCGTGCCATGTGGTAGTACAGCATGACCTTGGGCAGCAGGTAGAAAAGCACAGTCGAGCTGCACAGGGGTGAGACGACCAGCACGATGCTGTAGACCACCAGCAACTCGCGGCGGGTCAGCCCGTGCCGTCTGAGCCAGGGGAGTGCCATGGCCCCGGCCAGCAGCACCAGTAGGCTCAAGGGCCACACCGCGGGACCGCCGGTCACTACGGCGCTAGCATAGTACAGCACCTCGACCTGGAAGGCGCCCACGGCAAGGACCACGACAAACACCAGGGCAAGCGCTACGGCACGGAAGGTGACTCCGCCTGTAGACGACTGCCCCGTCGTCGAAGACGGGAGACCGTGTTCGCCTGTGTCGTTGTGCTCTCTGACCACGTTTCCCATCGCCGGTGCCAGGCAGCAAGCCGCGAAGGCTGCCCCCGCTATACGGTCACCGGGTCCCTTCCTCGCCACCGGAATTCGCCAAGCGGTACAGCGCCACTGTGGCGTTCCCGGCCTGCTCAGATAGGCAGGCGGAGCGCCCGCAGTCGGGCGCTCCGCCGTCCAGCTGTCGTACCCCTGCGCGACCGCGCGGGGTAGAGTTTCACTTGCCTACGGGTACAGGAGGGTCGGTTCACCGCCCGAATCGCTCACCCAGGTGGCGTGGTCACACCAGCCGTCCGGGCCCCAGAGTCCAACTGCTTCATCCGGGATCTCGCCCTCGAGGACCTTTACTCGCCAGGTCTCAGAATTCATCCAGGATGCGTGACCGTCCATGAAGCCCAGGTTGATTCCGCCAAGGTGGCGTGTATAGGGCTTCCGCAGCTCTACTGATGTAATGAACGAGGTGTCATTGGGTGCGTAGTTATACAGGCCGCAGTCCGCGGCCGTGCTTGCGCAGGCAACCCAGTCCACCCAGCCGCCGCAGTTGCCACACTCCAGCGCACAGATGTCCGGCCAGCCGGTGATGCCGAGCGCCATGTAGTCCGGCATCACACCTGCATCGCCGCACACCGGCACCGACACTACATCGTCAAACTCTGCCATCTTCTTGTCCGTGAGGTACGTAGCGTTCATCCCGATCGACTGGATGAACGCCTTGGCGACGTCGTCGCCCATTATGCTGGCGGCCTGCCTCTGCTGAATGAGGCTGTCGGTGACCTCCCCGCCCCAGCCGTTCGGCCATGAGCCGTCATGCGGACATACATCGGCGCCCATCCCCCAGTTCCCCTCATTGGCCAGCAGATAGCCGAACCAGTCAGGGCTGCCGTTAATGAACATAGCGCCCGTTTCAATCTTCGCGCTCGGGCACCTCCACACGTCCCGGTTCCTTATGTACTCATCCAGGACGACCGGAACTCGTGTGTACGGGTTGGTGGCCCATAGGGACAAACAATGCCCCGGAAGGCTCATCCCGCCAGTAGTACCGTTCCACCCGCTATTACCTCCCGGCGAAGTATCGAAGTAGTCCGCAACCTCCTGTCGGTGCTCCATCGTCCAGAAGGTGTCGTTGTTGTCGGCGAGGTACATCTGAATGGCCAGGGCGATATTCTTCACGTTCGAGAGACATACCGCCTTGCGCGCCGACTCGCGAGCGCGCGCGAACACGGGAAAGACCATCGCTGCCAGTATGCCAATGATGGCAATGACAACCAGCAGCTCAATCAGGGTAAACCCGCAACGTCTCGTCCTAATCATTGGGCGCCACACCCTTTCCTACATAGTTTCGTTGACGACCGGCAATCCGTGTCAAGGAGAACCGCACCAATGCATACCTCCTCTCTCGCCTTGCGGACACCACCGGTCGCGACTCCGACCATCCCTCCCGAGCTTGCGCAACGCCTCAGGCAGGATGCCCACTACCCTTTCAGGCTATCAGTCCCCCCATCGTGGCGCAATGAACGGCTCTGCCTTCCCGATGGACGATTCTGCTCCTTATCCCGGCGTGAGCAGGCTGAGCGGTCAGCCTGGGGGTGAGGTGGCCGCGGGCCCATCCCTGGCCCGCGGTGGACTTCCACTCCGGGCCAGGGTGATCGGACGGGCAGGTCCCACCCGGCCGTTTCGCCAGGCGCGGGCGTGGTGTATAATCGGAGTATGAGCCGACGGGAAGTAGCAGCGGGCCTCCCCCACCAATGGCTGCAGGGCATCGAGCGATACGATCACCGGCTGACCACCGAGCAGCCGATCTGGGTTTCTGCGGGCAACTTCGAAACCGACACCACGGGCATGGAGGTGCACTGCCATAGGGCGCTCGGTATCGGTTTCGCGCTCGACTCAGGACTGGAACTGGCGTATGAAGGCCTGATTCTGAGGCCCCAGCGGGGGGATGTCTGGCTCGATGGGATGTGGGAGCCGCACGGCTGGCGCGTCCTTCCTGGCGGATCCCATACTGTCGTGGCGGCGTTTCTGCCCGACATCATCGAACCCCCGTGGCCGGACGCCATGCCTTTGCTGGATATGTTCCTGGTTGTGCCGCACGCGCGCCCACGGGTCAGCTCGGAAGAGACGCGCCAGGTTATGTTGGACATTGCCGCTCGTATAGCCCGCGAGTATACTGAGAGGCCTACGGGTTGGTTGCAGGTGGTGCGGCTCCACCTGATCAACGCGCTGATCCTCCTGCATCGCGAGTGGGACGTCCCCGAGGACGTGGCAGGGCGTGGCCGGCCCCGCGCGGATGATCTCGCCCGCGTCATGCCGGCGCTGCGGCTGGCGAACGAGCAGGTGCACCGGATCGTGTCGGCCGAGGAGGCCGCGTCAGCCTGTGGCTTCAGTTCCTGGTGGTTCCATCGCATCTTCCGGCGCGCGACGGGAATGACGTTCCGCCGGTTTGGTACGCGGGCGCGCCTGGGGTACGCCGCGCACCTGCTTCTGTCGAGCGACATGTCAGTCTCCGCCGTGGCGACGGCGGCAGGGTTCGCAGACGGCAGCCACTTTCACCGTCGCTTCCGGGAGAGCTATGGTGTCGCTCCCGGGGAGTATCGGGCGCGGCATGGCGGCCTCGCCAGCACGTTTCAGGATCCCCGTTAGGGGGACCAGGCGCGAGAGGTGGTCCCGGTGGACAGCAGCCAGGGCTAGCTGGCGAAGCCGACGCCGGGTTTGCGCACACGGATCCGCGAACGAAAAGCGTGTCAGACGGCGAGGGGCCTCTCTGCTTTGTTGTTGGCCAGCCTTTTTGGGATCCCGCTCCCTGGGCGCGGCGTCGGCGGGGTCATCCCTGGAGCTCGCGATCCTACTCCCCCGGCGGTCATCCAGCCATTCGCCGTCTGTTTCACTGCACGGCGCGGGAGCAGAATGGTACATCAAGACAGCAGGAGTGTTCAGTGACGCGCGGCGGTGATGTAAGCATACTTGAGATATAGAGTCGTGGCCGGTGCGTGATACTCGTGCCGCCGCGCGGACATTCTGAACGGAGGACGGGTGCTGTGAGCGAGGAGTTGGCAGCAAAGGGAGGACCAAGGGCCGTGCCCGATGGCATGGTCCGGGCGTGGCCCCCCATTACGGAGGAGGACCGTAGAGCCATTCTTGAGGTGCTGGACTCCGGGCACCTCCATGGCGCCAGTGCGCCCCAGGTTCTGGCTCTGCAGGAGGAGTGGGCCGAATACTGCGGGGCGAAGCACTGTCTGGTCACCAACAGCGGCACCTCGGCCCTGCACATGGCGCTGGCCGCCGCCGGGGTACAGCCCGGCGACGAGGTCATCGTACCGGCTTACACCTACTGGGCGACGGCTGCGGCCGTGCTCCATCACAACGCCATCCCTGTCTTCGTGGACATCGAGCCGGAAACGTTCTGCCTCGACCCCGATCTCATCGAAGACAAGCTGACGGCCAACACGAAGGCCCTGCTTCCCGTCCACGTGCATGGCATGCCGGCGGACATGGAGGCGATCAACGCCATCGCCTCGCGACACTCGATGGCGGTCATCGAGGACGCGGCGCAGGCTCACGGAGCCACGTACAAGGGACGGAAGGTCGGTTCCCTGGCACATGGAGCCGGCTTCAGCCTTAACCGCAGCAAGAACCTCACCTCCGGCGAGGGCGGGCTCTACACGACCGACGATGACGGCGCCTACGAATACGCCATGATGATGCGGGAGTTCGGCGAGGTCATCGTTCCGGGCAAGGAACGAGAGTACAACGCCTATGCTTTGGGGTGGATGTACCGGCCGGTGGAGTTCTGCAATGCCATGGCGCGCAGCCAGCTGCGCCGCCTGGACGAGTACAACGCTCAGCGGCGTGAGATGGCGAGCTACCTCGACGAGGCGTTGGGCTCGATCGCCGGCTGCGCGCCGGTTGCCTCCAGACCCGACCGGGAACAAGTCTACTGGACCTACGTGTTTCGCCTGGCGCCCGAGGAACTCGGCCTGGACTGCCCGCCTGCGGCTTTCCGCGATGCAGTCGAGGGTGCGCTTCTGGCGGAGGGGGTTCCGGTCTGGCAATGGCAGAAGATGCCGGTGCCAGCACAGGACGTGTTCCAGAGCCGGGAGGGCTATGGCCGCGGCTGCCCCTGGACCTGCCGCTTCGGGAGGAAGGTTGACTACCGCGCAGAGGACTACCCCAGGACGTTGCAGTTCCTGGAGACGCACCTCTGCCTGCGCGGCGTCTGGCCCCCCAACAACCTGGAGCTCATGAAGCACTTCGTGAAAGGGTTCGAGAAGGTCATGGCGCAGGCCCCGGATCTGATAGGACTCACGCAGGGAAGGGCTGGCGTCCGACCGGTCAAGAGCGCCTGAGCAGACCTGAGTCCGCGCGGAAGACCCTCGTGCGCTTCCCGGGCCAGAGCCCAGGTGGATCGACAGCAAGGAGCCGAGTCGGCCCCTGCCAGCGGTGCCTCCCGATGCTGCCGTCGATCCCCGGCTTGATGGAGAACGCCTTTGGAGACGGAGGCCAAACCATGAGGATTTGCCTGCAAGCCTGATCTCTCTGCGGCCGGACACCTTGAGATCACCCTCCTCGACGGGCAGTCTGGAGGCCTCGGAGAGCGGGAGTACTTGGCACGTGAGCGGCTCTGAGAGCGTATTCCAGGGAAGGCGATACGGTGTGACTTCGAGGCCGAGGTGGAGCGCGAGGGCAAAGGTGACCACCTACGAGAGGAGTTCTGCTTCACCTCCGCGCCTGGCACAAGAGTCCCGCCTATGTGCTGCTCTCGAGCGTCCTCAATTCGGCGCAGGAACTTGTCTTCTGCTTCCCTGACCGCGGGCGAGATGCCCTGATGAGGTGTGGTACGGGCATACGGAAAGGTCTCACGGTCGTGCTTCGCAGTGAGAGCAACGCCCCAGGAGCATCGCGTTGTCCTCGTGTTTGATGGGTTCACCGCTTGCAGGGGATCGCGGGCAACTGCCGTACTCGCGCGGGGCTAGACTCCAGCAACTGAGAGGCAACGACCTATGGCGCGGCAGCGGATCGTCATCCAGCCAGTGGGCTTCGAGAGCCCGATAAGAAAGGCAGCGCTCGAGCTCAAGCGGTATCTTCCGAAACTCGCCGACGTCACCGTTGTGACACGCCAGCAGCTTGCCGGTGTCCCCGAGAGGTGCGCCGCGCAGATCATAGTCGGGACCTGCGAGCACCTCGGCGATCAGGGCCTCGGCGCCCTGCCCAAACCGCACCCGCTCGATGACGCCTTGGCAATCATTCCGAAGCCTGGGAGGCTCCATCTTGTCGGCAACAACCCGCGGAGCGCGCTCTACGCCGCCTACCGGCTGATCGAGGAGCTTGGCGTGGTCTTCCTTCGCCCGGGGCCCGGGGAGGATTCGCTGCCGAAACGTCAGGCCCGCCTCGCTCTTCCGGTGAAAGCCATTCGGGAGACGGCGAGCTACCGGCATCGAGGCATCTGCATCGAGGGCTCACCACGCCTCGACCACGTACTCGACATCCTCGAGTGGATGGCGAAGAAGAAGATGAACTCCTTCCAGCTACAGTTCCTGCACGCTGGGACCTTCTGGAAGCGCGGCTACACGGGAACGAGGCAGGAAGGTCGGACTCCGGAGCTCGACGCGGGCATGCGGGCGAGGGAGCTGGGCGAGACAGACTGCTATGCGCTGGATGACCGGGTCATCGCCCACATGCGTGACCTGGAGATACTCCTCCACCGGGTGGGTCACGGCTGGACGGCGGCGGCCCTTGGCTACTCCGGCGGCATCGGATGGGTGCAGGCGTCGGAGAGTGAGATCACTTCCCAGAAGCAGGCACTCATGGCAGAGCTCGGGGGCACACGATCACTGTGCGGTGGGATGCCCATCAACACCGAGCTCTGCTACTCGAACCCGGCGGCGCGAGAGGCTCTCTACGACGCGGTACTTGGTTACGCGCGCGAGCACTCGGAGGTGGACTATCTTCACATCTGGCTGTCGGACGCGCCGAACAACTTCTGCGAGTGCCAGACCTGCCGAACGAAGCTGCCGATCGATTGGTACATTACGCTCATCAACGAGATCGGTCGGAGGATGAAAGTCGATGTGCCGAAGATGCGCATCGTCTTCATCGCCTACCATGATCTCCTGTGGCCCCCGGTCGAAGGAAAGCTCGAGGTCGACAACGTCATCCTGATGTTTGCCCCGATCACGCGCTGCTTCAGGCACGCTCTAACAGACGCCAAGTGCGATGACGGCAGGGACTGGCCACATCCGAAGCTGAACCATCTCGAGTTGCCCAACCGGAACAGGCCGCTGGCCGAACTCGCGCGAAACTGGGGGAGTGCAGCGGCACCGGACTCCTTCATCTTCGACTATTACATGTGGAAGGCCGTTTGGTCTGATGGGCATGGCTACGATCTAGGGGAGACCATGGCCCGCGACATGCGCAATCTCAAGAGCCTGGGCCTGAACGGTCTCATCAGCTGCCAGAACATCCGCTCCTTCTATCCGTTTCCCTACCTGAGTGCAGCAATGGCAGATGTGCTATGGAATCGGGAGATGCCGCTTGCGGCGCACCGCCGCAAGATCATGTCGGCCGCGTTTGGGAGGCACGCGACGAAGGTAGAGACGTGTTTCGCCAGGCTGATTCGTCAGTTCCGCGTGGCGGGCCGTTCCAGGCACGAGAGCGCGCTGACGCCACTGCTCCCGAAGCACCGAGATCGGCTCCGGAGGATCGATGCATTTGCCGAGGAAGCCGGGGTTGAGTTCGCAAAGGCAGCTCGGAAGGAGAAGGACGCCACAGTGAAGATCAGCCTGGAGCTCTTTGCGATGCACCTGAGGAACACGGCTCTTGTGGTCCGCATCGCGGTGGCCGGGATCGATGGGGAGCAGGATCGGATCGCCAAGCTCTACGCGGACTTCGAGGCGAAGCAACCGGCTCTCCTGCGCAAGTACTCCCACTGGGTTGATCCGCTTATGAGCTGGCCGGTCACACAAGCTGCGGACCAGGCGCGTCGCGTCGCCTCCAGGCAGAGCTAGCTCCGCCCAGGTGGCCCGGTACGACCTGTTCGTCCGTCAGAAGGGTGGGCAAAGAGCGGTTCCCTGCCCCCTATCACCAGCGCACTGGTGCCGCGATAGACAGCGGCCTGTGGACGCGCTGAGTCGCTCGTCAGCATCTGCTGTTCGCGCTGTCCAGTGCCTTCAGCCGTGGCTCTGGGAAAGCCGATGCTGCCGAGCCGCTGCCCACCGGCGGGCTTTGGTCCGGCAAGTGCTCATCAGCTTTTCGCGATCTCCTCCGGCGAGCGAAGCCGCTGTCGCGTAGCGCCTGCACCTCGCGAATCCGGCGTGATCCGCGGGCCGGCCAGACGGCGCTTGGCGTCTTCGATGGCACGCGTGAACTGCGGCAGCCACGGCTCTCCGGCTACGAGCATCTCGTCCACAAGCTGCCAGATCTCCGGCGGCGAGCAGACCGCCCCCACCAGCGGATCCATCATGAAGGCCTGTCGCAGGAGCAGGTCGTCGCCGTTGACCGCCGCCTCGACGGCCAGACGCTGGACGCTGACGCTCGCGTTGCACACGGCGGCGCACCCGAGGGGAAGGTCGCCGACACGCGGGATGTTCAGGCCATTCGCGTCGACATATCCCGGCACCTCGACGATGCAGTCTGGCGGGAGATTGCTGATGGCGCCATGGTTCTTCACGTTGACGTGGCCGCGGTAGATTCGACCCGTCTCGAGACCCTCCATGATATACGAGCCATGCTCGTGGCCCCGGTGCTCAGGCCCGATCGGCTGCGGTCCCTCGGCCATCCACTTCGGGAACTCGGTCTCGAACCAGTTACGGCGCTCGGTACATACCCGCAGGTAGCCGCCGGTCTCGCCGTGAATCCAGGATCGGTATTCCGGGTCGATCCAGTCGATGATCTCGCCGGGTCGCTTCCGGTACCACGGAACGTACTCGCTCAAATGGCCGTTGGACTCGGTGCTGAAGTATCCGAAGCGCCGCAGCATGTCGATGCGCACGCGCTCCGTCAGGCTATAGACGGGGTGCTTCTCCAGCGCCTCGAGCAGCCGCCCGGATACATCCTGCCCCTTGTGCTTGATGCTGATGTACCACGTCTGGTGGTTGATGCCGGCGCAGATGATGTCCACCTCGTCCATGGGCAGCCCGAGCGCGTCGGCGATGAGACGATGGCCGCCCTGAACGCCGTGGCACAGCCCGACATTTCGGACCCCGCCCCCGTAGGCGTTCATCGCCCACATGTTCATCGCCATCGGATTGGCGTGGTTGATGAGAAGGCAATCCGGCGCCGCGACCTCGGCGATGTCCCGGCAGAACTCGAGGATGACGGGGATATTGCGCTGTCCGTACATGATCCCGCCGGCCGAGATCGTATCCGCGACGCACTGATCGACGCCGTACTTCAGCGGCACCTCGATGTCAGTGGCGAAGGCTTCGAGGCCGCCTACGCGCACCACCGAGTAGACGTAGTTCGCACCGTTCAGCGCCTCCCGACGATCGGTCGTGGCCGTCAGCTTCGCCGGCAGCCCGGAAGCGTCGATGTCACGCTTCAGCAGCCGGTAGATCATGTCGAGGTTGCGCTCGCTGATGTCAGTCAGGGCGAACTCGGTGTCTACGAACTCGGGCACGCTCAGGATGTCTTTCACGACCCCTCTGGTGAAGCCGATGCTTCCCGCCCCTATCACGGCGACTTTGAGCCCCATATCTCTTCTCTCCTTTCGGGATCGTAAGGCCGGCATGGCCTGCATATCCTAGCTGACTCTCGCCCCGGGCCGAAGGCCGGTCCTCCAACTCCGTCCAGCAACCAGTCCGGTTTCAGGGAGTTTCCTACCCGTCACCCAGGAACGGAATGCAGGCGAGTTTCGCTCTCTAGGGCGCGGACCGCAGCTTTGGTACATAGGGCGACCCGGGAGGCCACTTCGATCACGTGGCGCGCACTTCCCGCCGTTCCCGGCCGGAGCGATAGCAGGCATCGAGTACCTTCAGGTTCCAGAGGCCATCTTCGCCGGAGACGGCCGGGGACCCATTGCTGAGCACGGCCCGGGAGAAGTCCTCGATCTCCGCCGCGTACGTATTGATCGGGTCGGCCTTCAGCTCGAAGGTCCGGTTGGTCAGCTTTCGCTTCTGCTGTGCGTCGTATTTGCCCTGATCCGACAGCATTGCCACGATCTTGCCTGTGGGTGTCTGCCCGATCGTCCCTTCCCCATAGAGCGCGCCTTTGGTACCGTAGACCTCGAGCAAGCCCCGGCTCGCCGCGTCCGGGACATTGAAGAGACTGTCCACGATCATCTGGGCGCCGCTGTCCATCCGCAGCAGCACCGTCGAGGTGTCTTCCGACGCGTACTGCTGCACCAAGGACTGGTTCATAGCGTAGACGCTGGCGACCTTGCTGCCGGAGATGAATTCCAAGAGGTCGATGCAATGGCTCCCCATGTCCGCCAGGGCACCCCCCAGACCGGTGCTTGGGTCCTGTCTCCAGGCACCTGGTATCGGCGGGTACCAGCAGGTGAGTTGAGCCCGGCCCGCCACCACACGCCCGAGGTCGTCCCGGGCGATCAGGTCTCGTGCCGCCACGTTCAGCCCGTGGAAGCGCATCATGTAGGCGGCTCCCAGGAGGACCCCAGCCTTCTCACAGGCCTCGATAGCCTGCTCGGCCTCCCGGATGGTGAGCGTGATCGGCTTCTCACAGAGGACGTGCTTGCGGGCCTCCGCGGCCATGGTGATGTGTCTGGCGTGGAGGTCGACCGGGGTGGCGATATAGACCGCCTCCACCTCCGGGTCGTTCAGCAGCTCTTGCTCGTCGGTATAGGCGCGCGGCACCCCGAACTGCTCCGCGGCCTGCTGGGCGGCCTCCGCGCGCACGTCCATCAGGGACACGAACTTCGCGCTCGGCGCTCCCCCGACTGCTCCTGGAAGCGTGCGCCGCCTCGCGATGCCGCCAGCGCCGATAACACCCCATTTGACCTGAGACATGCTGGCTCTCCTCCGGTTAGCCTGCGTAGGCAGTGAGCACCTTCTCGATGGCTGCCCCGATCAGCTCCATGTGCTTGATCTCGTAGACCGGGTGGCACGGGACGAACAAGGTCCGCTCCTCCAGCCAGGCCGCATTGGGGCAGTGCACTGTGTCGTACTGAACCGCTTCTTTGCGAGCGTTTGGGTCTTCGAACGGGTACTTCAGCCGCCCGAAGCCGTTATGCTGCTGATAGGCCCGCTCCGTATAGCATTGGGGCCACATCACCGGCCCCGCCGGAACACCCTCTTTCTCGATCGCCTTCACCACTTCGCCGATGGTCTTTCCCCCGAGTTGCTCGATGTCCACAACCAGGGGGAACATCCAGTAGGCGTTGCGCCGCTCTTGTGTGTCCAGCGGAAGGTGCTTGATCTGCTTCACCCCGGCCAGCCGCTTCGCCAGGTGCTCCCCGTTGCGACGCCGCGCCGGCAGGTTCCAGGAGCCGAAGCGGGCCAGCTCCCGCAGCCCAATGGCCGACTGCATCTCCGTCATCCGGTAGTTGAAGCCCACCGAGTTGTGGATGTAAGGCAGCTTCGCCTCCAGCTCCAGCAGCCGCAGCCTTCCCTTGACATCGTAGCCGTGATCCCGGAACGACCGGCACTGCCAGGCCACGTCCTCGTCGTCCGTGATCACTGCCCCGCCCTCTCCGCCCGTGGTGAAGTGCTTGCTCTGACAGAAGCTGAAAGCGCCCACATCCCCCACGGTCCCCACCTTCTTGTCCCGGTACTGGCCGCCGTGGGCCTGGGCGCAGTCCTCCACGATCTTCAGCCTGTGCTTTCGTGCGATCTCCAGCAGCGGCCCCATGCTCGCAATCACCCCGTAGAGGTGGACGGGCATGATCGCCCGGGTGCGCTCCGATATCTTCGCCTCCACGTCCTTGGGGTCCAGCGTGTGGCTATCCCGCTCCACATCGGCGAAGACCGGCACCGCCCCCGCCTGGCAGATGGAGAAGGAGCTGGCGATGAAGGTGTAGGAGGGCACGATCACCTCGTCCCCGGGACCGATGCCCAGCCCTGCCAGGGCCGTGTGGAGGGCGCTGGTGCCGTTGGATGTAGAAACACCGTACTTCGCTCCGCACCACTTGGCCCACTCCTGCTCGAACCTCATCCCGGTCGGGCCGGTCCAGTAGTTCACCTTGCCCGTCTCGAGGATGCGGCCGATGTCCTCCATGACGCCCAGATCGAAGCTCGGCCACATCGGGAACGGCCGGCCGTTGACGGGCGTTCCACCATCGATCGCCAGTCCAGCGATCCCAGTAGCCATCACTCTTCTCCTCTTCACCCGGACAGCTTCCTGAGCAGGCCCAGTGCAGTCTCCGCCATCCTTGTGCCGGTGTCTCTGGGGATGACGGAGGTATAGACCTCGTAGGACCCCTGGTCGAAGGCTGTATCGCTGGGCACATAGCCGATGGTCCCGTTGGCCAGCTCCCCGATGAGGGCGCGGGCAAATGGCGAGCCGGCCTTGATCTGCAGACCGATCTCCACAAAGATCTCACCAGGCAGACCAACGAGCCCGAGGTCCCCAATCCGCATCGCTTGTATCGGGGCCAGACGCTCCGCCGGCGTTCGCTCCAGCTCCAGTACGCGCGTCGCCTTCAGCCAGGTAGGATCAGCGCTCGTGGCGTGTCGTGCCTGCTCCTCGGAATCGGGCTGGGCGAGGCGTTCCTTTGCCGCGGCCACCTCGGCCTGGGTCACGGACTCTCGGCCCACCGTCAGTATCTCGTTCGCAGCCGCGAGAGGCACCTCGGTATCGTACCGGTGGATACTGTTGCAGGCCATGTAGGTGGCCCCAGCCACGACGTTGGCGACGCGGTCCACCTGGTAGTGGTCATAGGGGTACTCTCGCTGGGGCCCAAACACATCGATGTTGTTGATGTCGCCGCAGCACCCGTTTAGCATGATGGCCACGAATTCGCGCCCGAGCCATCGCTGGAGCGCGCGGTCGAAGGCGCCGAAGTAGTCGGCGCTGATGACATCGTGCCCGCCCCGGCCGGGCCCGACGTAGTGCAGCGCGTAGTTGGCGACCGCCGCAATCGGAAGGCGCTCGGCGTCGAGCAGCAGGAGCACGCCCACCTCGGGATCGGTAGGTCCCGCCGGACGGACGACCTCGGGCCGGCGGCCGGGGTTGGTAATCACCGTGCCATCCTTCATCCAGTACCGCCGGTTGAACACCTCTCCGGGACAGCTCGCTGCGCCGTGGCCGGCCATTGCCGGCCGGAGCCGGTTCTGCGCCAGTTTTACG
>Ga0307379_10003036_pt1 | contig 24481 bp, 16 predicted proteins | sample UN2MG_FD_202237 | JGI IMG/M metagenome (GOLD analysis project Ga0307379, IMG submission 202237) | Soil microbial communities from Risofladan, Vaasa, Finland - UN-2 | ecosystem: Environmental > Terrestrial > Soil > Coastal area > Acid sulfate soil | place: Finland: Risofladan, Vaasa | collected...
AACCTGGCACCCTGGCCTCGAACCGAGGACGTAATTCGCGACCAGTTGGCAGAATATTACGGCCTGATCACTCATCTTGACGAGCATATTGGCCGAATCCTGAGATCCCTAAAGAAATCAAGGCACGCAAACAATACCATAATCATCTACGCCGCCGACCACGGTTTAGCACTTGGAAGCCACGGGCTTCTGGGCAAACAGAGTATCTATGAGCACAGTATGGGGTGCCCACTGATCTTTGCCGGGCCGGGGATCCCCAGAAGTGCTGCTTCACAGGCTTTTTCCTACCTCCTGGATATCTTCCCGACTGTCTGTGCATTAACGGGGATTCAAGCCCCGACAGGCGTTGAAGGCAAAAATCTAAAACCAATTTGGGAAAATCAAGTGGATAACGTGCGAGATTCTTTATTCCTGTCCTTTTCCAAGATTCAACGTTCAGTGCGCGATGAGCGGTGGAAACTTATTCGGTATCCCGATATTAATCATACACAATTGTTTGATCTGAAAAACGACCCTGATGAACTGCACAACCTCGCCAATGATCCGACGCAGGCTGAGCGTGTGCAAGAAATGCTACTTCGATTGAAACAATGGCAACGGCAGGTTGGGGACGACTTGCCGCTGACCGTCGCAAATCCCAGCCCTATGAAAATCGATATGACCGGCCGCGAGCGAGAACCGGACAAATGGCAGCCCGAGTGGATACGGGAAAAGTACTTTGGGTCCGACAAATGAAATTGTGTACTGGTTGTTAATCAATATCAGATAAAATTGGAAAAATTGCAAATATGCAAAGCCAACGTAGTTTTCTAAAGGCTCCGGGCAGGTGTACAGTGTCTCTAACAATGAATTGCTCATTGGAGGCCAAGACCAGATCATCTGCTAAGCCCAATATCATACTCTGCGTGGCAGATGACCAGGGCTGGGGCGAGATGGGATACAATGCACACCCCTGTCTTAGAACGCCGGTTTTTGACGAAATGGCGGCTACGGGATTACGCTTCGACAGGTTTTATTCTGCAGCTTCCGTCTGTCCCCCCTACGCGAGCAAATATAATAACAGGACGGCACCCAATCGCTCTGATGAAGGGTTACCGGATTATATCAATCTCAGTTAATTAAAGCCGATTGTACATTAATGTTATTCTGCGAAAGCAGGAATCCAAGACCTTTATCCTTTAGATTGGCAATTACAATATCGGTTCTTTCTTACTGAAATCATTATTAGCCGTAAGATATAGAAAAATGAATGATAGTCTTGTGCCCATGATGTTGACGTATGCAGGTAAAGATTGGGTAAATGAAGCATCGAAATGAAAATGCAATAAGGACATGTGATTATGAAGAAACAAAAGAAGCGATTCTGTAAATTTTTGACCTTCGCCATGATAATTTTAGTGACTTCCACCTTCATAAAAGCTCAGCCGTTGACCGCAAAACAACAGGCTGAGGAGATTCTAAAAACATGTAATGTCAAAGGAGGCCTGATTGTTCATATTGGCTGTGGTGACGGAAGCCTTACTGCGGCTTTGCGCGCTAACGAAAGCTTTCTTGTTCATGGCCTGGACCGTAGTGATAACAGTATCGCACGTGCTCGAAAAAACATCCAATCACTCGGAGTTTATGGAGTTGTATCAATAGAGAAATTACAGGGCAATAGTCTGCCATATATCGATAATCTTGTTAACCTTGCAGTGTCTGAAGAACTCGGGACTGTTCCGATGAGTGAAGTTATGCGTGTCTTATGCCCGAATGGTGTTGCGTATATCCGAAATAACGGCAAATGGACCAGGACCGTCAAGCCGCGACCGAAAGAAATCGACGAATGGACACACTATCTGCACGATTCATCGAATAACGCCGTGTCGCACGATACGGTCGTCGGCCCGCCCCGCCGCATGCAGTGGGTCGGCAGTCCGCGGTGGGCTCGACATCACGATCGAATGTCGAGCGTTAGTGCATGCGTCTCGACCGGTGAACGGGTCTTTTACATCTTCGATGAGGCACCGCCCGCTTCCATCCTGCTACCGCCGAAATGGTCGCTCATAGCCCGTGATGCCTTCAATGGAACCATTCTTTGGAAGCGGCAGATAGATAAATGGTATACCCACCTGTGGCCGCTCAAGAGCGGGCCGGCACAATTACCCCGCCGCCTCGTTGCGGTCGGCGACCGTGTGTACGTAACGCTCAGCCTCGATGCGCCCTTGACCGCACTCGAAGCGGCCACGGGCAAAACCGTCCGAACGTACGAGGGGACCAAGGCGACCGAGGAGGTCATAATCTCAGACGGTGTGCTGTTCGTACTCGTTAATGATGCCGCCGAGAAATCCGATTACGATGGCAGCCAGCGGTTTGCCAAAGCCTACAACGCGAAATTCTGGGACGAGGCGGACAGGACACTCAGGGCTATCCGCGCCGACAGCGGAGAAGTTCTGTGGACCGCCAGGCGGTGTGTACTGCCTGCTACTTTGGCGGCCGACAGCAAACATGTTGTCTTCCACGACGGCAGCAGCGTAGTTTGTCTCGAACACGGCACGGGCAAAGAGGTTTGGAAGTCCCCTACTATTCCTCGAAGCGAGGAGATTCGTTCATTCTACCTTCCAACGCTGGTATTGTACGAGGATGTGGTCCTCTTCTCGGGTGGCGAAACCGCAGGCTTACAAACAGGAAGCTGGTACACAAGCGGCAATGACACAATGACGGCATTATCGGCAAAGACAGGTAAAGTCCTCTGGACGGCCTATCATCCTCCCTCCGGCTACAGATCACCGGAGGACCTCCTCGTTGCGAACGGCCTCGTTTGGACCGGGGAGACGACGAGCGGAAGGGTCGAGGGTGCCTTCACGGGCCGCGACCCGCACACGGGCGAGGTAAAAAGCGAGTTCTCACCCAATATGGATATCTATTGGTTTCACCACCGTTGCTATCGCGGCAAGGCCACAGACAACTATCTGCTGATGTCGCGGGCAGGGACTGAGTTCCTGGATGTTAGGAATAAGAAGTGGATACCGCATCACTGGGTCAGAGGCGCGTGTCTGTATGGCCTCATGCCCGCCAACGGTATGGTCTACAATCCGCCCCACCCCTGCGCATGCTACCTTGAATCCAAGCTATACGGCTTCAATGCGGTGTTGCCTGCTTCGACAGGCCCGCGCGTCCCTAAGCATGCCGCAAACCAAAACCGTCTTGAAAAGGGCCCGGCGTATGACAAGCACATTGTTGCTGAGGCGACCGAAGACGAGTGGCCCACTTATCGCCATGACGGCGCGCGCAGCGGCGTAGCAAGCACGTCGGTCCCGGCAACACTAAAACGTGCCTGGAATACCAAGATGAGTGGTAAGTTAACGAGCCCAGTGATCGCTGAGGGTAAGGTCTTTGTAGCTTCGGTAGACACACACACTGTCCATGCTCTCGATGCCGCTTCGGGCAAACGACTCTGGCACTACACGGCAGGTGGTCGTATAGATTCGCCTCCTACTATATATCAGGGACGGGTGCTATTTGGTTCGGCCGACGGATATGTGTACTGTCTTAGTGCCTCAGACGGCATTCTCGTCTGGCGTTTCCGCGCAGCGCCGATGGATCAGCGTCTGATGTCGTTCGAGCAAGTGGAATCCGTCTGGCCCGTTCACGGCAGCGTGCTCGTTCAGGAGGGAGCCCTTTATTGCGTCGCAGGCAGATCGATGTTTGTTGACGGCGGCCTGCACCTCTGGCGGCTCGACCCGAAAACCGGACGCATAATGTCACAGACCATTCTCGACGAACACGACCAGGCCACGGGCAAGGACTTGCAGGAATATGTAAGTTGGTTGAATATGCCGACTGCGCTGCCGGACATTTTGTCGAGCGACGGTCGGCTTATCTACATGCGGTCGCAGCCCTTCAATCTGGACTGCAAGCGTCTGCCGCTGGAGAAATTCCCTACTGGACCAGACGCGGATCGCGGCGCTCCGCCCGCCACGCAACATCCCGACCGCGCACATCTTTTCAGTCCGACCGGCTTTCTTGACGACAGTTTTTGGCACCGCACATACTGGATGTATGGCAGCACATTTGTGAGCGGTTGGAGCGGCTACTTTCTGGCCGGCAAGGTTGCTCCGGCAGGGCGAATACTCGCATTTGATGATTCGAGGGTATACGGATTCGGTCGCAAGCCACAATACTACCGCTGGACCACCCCGATCGAGCATCAATTGTTCGCCGCGGCCAAGGATTCGACTGCTGCCTCGCCGGATAATGCAAAGTCCGACCGCTCATTGATAAGCGTCGCAAAATCAAAGAGCCTCAACCCTGCAGGAAAACCATTAACCGTCGAGGCATTAATCAAGGCTGAAAAGCCCGGAGGCGTGATTCTCGCCCGGGGGGGTAGCGCGCACGGCTATGCGCTGTGTCTGCAGGGCGGAAAGCCGCGATTTATTGTCAGCTTAAATAGCACGCAGGTCTCGGTCGGAGCAAAGGTAAATGTCGTGGGAAAGTGGGTGCACATTGCAGGCGTCCTAACGGCTGGCAAGGAACTTCAGATCTACGTGGACGGCAAACTCGCCGATTCGGCCAAGGTGCCCGAATTCATCGCAACAGACCCAAAGGAAGCGATGGAAATCGGAGCCGATAATGGGTCAATCGTGGGTGATTACACAGGCCCGTTCGGATTCAAAGGGCTCATCGATGATGTCAGGCTCTACCACCGGACGCTGAGCACCGCCGAGGTGAAAAGTCGCGCTTCAATGAGCAGGCAGGCGATCGCTGATGAAACGGGCTTAGTCCTATGGTACTCCTTCGATACAGGAAAGGCTACGGACGAATCGGGAAATAAGAACAACGGTGAGGCCGAAGGAGTTACGGCCGTGAACGGCAAACTCGGGCGGGCGATGAAATTCACCGGCAGTGCCCGGTCCGTACCGGGATTCTCAGTTGAACATAACTGGACTGAGGATATACCACTGCTCGCCCGGGCGATGGTCCTTGCGGATGGGACGCTCTTTGTTGCCGGGCCTCCTGATCTGATCGACGAGCCGCAGGCGTTCAGCCAGATAAACGACCCAAAGATCAGACGAACTCTCGCCAGCCAGGTGGATGCTGTCAATGGCAAGAAGGGTGCCCTGCTGCTGGCCGTCTCGGCCACCGACGGAAAAAATCTGGCACAATATAACCTGGATAGCCCTCCGGTCTTCGATGGCATGGCAGGGGCTTGTGGAAAATTGTACATTTCGACTATCAACGGTGAGGTCTTGTGTTTCGACGGGGACAAATAATCAACTGAGCCTTTTGAGAAATCAGCAGTATTTTTTGTTGTACCGCGTTCAGATTGGACTTTTTACGCTTCTTCTTCCAAGAGAAACGCACACTCAGGAAAACGGACACTCAATTCCGGAAGATATAATTTGGGAAAACCAAGGCGTACGCAAAAAATTCAGAACCCATAAAAACTCTGAAACTTTTCGTGCTTCCGGCCGACGTATATTCCATGCGGCAATCTTCGCGAACAAATCTGCACAACTATCGAGGCCAAAGTTATGCTACGGAGAACTATGACTTCTTTGTTCTCTTAGTATTTTGGCGGGCAGCCTTAACGGCGAGTTGTCGATCTACTCCATCCTGGCATATCTGGTGAAATTCACAATTCTCACAGTGATAGAGATTCGGACAGATGCGAAAAGATATGTCTCCACTCATTGTGTACCGGCACTGATTCTTCCCTACAAGAGCATTAAGTTTGTCAAGAAATGGTTTGATCTTTGGATTACTGCGGTTCTTCTCTTTCTTCATCATAGCTGCATGAAATACACATCCGGAACTACACTGATACCCGAGAGTACACATACGTTTTTTGACTACTTCGGCCTGATACCAGATGCAGGGTGAAACCACCTCTTCTTCAACTGGTGGCACTTTAACAGGGACGGGCATCTCAACCAACTCAATATCACGCGCCCGGGTGATCGAACTCTCAAGCCGCTCCAGTTCAAAAGGCTTTGCCAGGTAGTCAACAGCGCCCCTTCGCATTGCCTCCACCGCAGTATCAACAGAGGGATAAGCAGTGATTATAATGACTTTTACTTTGGGATTCTTTACCCTGACTTCGCTCAGCACTGACAGTCCATCGCGACCCGGCAGCTTAAGATCGACTATCATAACGTCGTAATCCTGCAAACTGAAACCTTCCAGTGCCTTTTCACCATCACTTGCGGCATCAACCTTATGGTCTTCGTCCGAAAACCAATCGACTAAAGATTCCCGCATGATATCTTCATCTTCTACTACTAAAATCGATTCTTTTTTCATTTCTTAAAACTCCGGTCTTCTCACTCGGTTTTACAAAATCTATTCAGGAAACAAAAACTATCTTTTGTTAATCAATAAAACACTTACGTATTATTGCAAGATATATGCCAAAAATTGCGAGACTTGAAAATTGTTCAACAAATTGAGCTAAAGATTTGTTGATAAATAAGTTATGGTACAATGCCAAACGAGGGCTCTGCCATAAAAAATGGCATAAGTGTAAATATGTGCGACTTTATGTGTCTAATACATTGACATTGATACTGTACTTCTTCAGCTTGTTGTAGAGGGTCATGCGGTGAATACCGAGAATCTTTGCGGACCGCGCAATGTTGCCGTTTGTCTCCTCAAGCACCTTTAGAATATGGTTTCTCTCCAGGGTCTCAAGGGTTCTTCCTGCCTCCCGAGACGGGCCAGTTAAATCCTGTGGAAATTCGGCCAGAGTGATATCCTTATTCTTTGACAGAACTACACCACGTTCAATCATATTTTCCAGCTCTCTAACATTACCACGCCAATTATAATTCAGCATGAATTCCACTACCTCGGGAGAGAATTTCTTGACAAATCTGTTGTTCTCTCTTGCGTACTTCTTCAAAAAATGTTCAGCCAGTGGCAGGATATCCTCCTGTCTACCTCTTAGCGGAGGCAAGTCGATAGTTACTACATTCAACCGGTAATACAGATCTTCTCTGAATTTCCCCTGTTCGATCATGATCTTCAGGCTTCTGCTTGTAGCAGCAATAATGCGTACATCGACTTGTGTCTCTTCATTGCTGCCAATCCTGGTGATCTTTTTTTCTTCGAGCGCTCTCAGAAGGTGGACTTGGGTATTAACATCTATCTCACCTATCTCATCAAGAAACAGTGTGCCTTTGTCTGCGGCCTCAAACTTGCCTTTTCTTCTTTCCACTGCACCCGTAAAAGAGCCCTTCTCATAGCCGAAAAGCTCACTTTCCAGCAGCGTTTCTGGCAGCGCTGCACAGCTTGTGACAATGAATGGCTTGTTACAACGTTGACTTTGGCTATGAATAGCCCGGGCGACGATTTCCTTGCCCGTACCGCTTTCTCCGGTGATTAGTACTGTAGCGCTGGTTGGAGCTACTGTTTTTATAAGTTCAAATATCTTTATCATCTTCGGGCTTTTGGCAATAATGCCCTCAAAATTGTATCTGTCTTCAATCTTACGACGAAGTGCAATGTTATCCTCAACCAGATTGTGATGTTCCACCAAATTTCTTATGATGAGCTCGACCTTTTCCGGGCAAAACGGTTTTTCGATGTAGTCGTAGGCACCCTCTCTGATGGCAGTAATTGCTGTTTGAATTGTACCGTGAGCCGTAATAATTACCGTCGAAATAGTCGGGATAATAGCTCTTGCTTGCTTCATCAATTCGATACCGTTCATTCCCGGCATGATAAGGTCGGCAATCATAATTTTGACCTTCCTGAGCTTGATTATCCGTAATGCCTCCTCTCCACAGCTGGCAGTCAGGACCTTATAACCGACGGAACTCAACCAGTCGCGGAGAGACTCTCGCACTATGTCCTCATCATCCACAACGAGCAACTTAGCCTTTTTCTTCATCAGTAATCCCCAGATATATCGAAAATGTTGTGCCGGCGCCGAGAGCGCTCTCTATCTCTATTTTTCCCTGATGTCGTTCGATGATCCCATGGACAACAGACAGCCCAAGCCCGACACCTTTGCCTTTTTCCTTGGTGGTAAAAAATGGCGTGAAAAGTCTGTCTAAATTCTCCTTTGAGATGCCGATCCCTGTATCGCTGATGTCGATTCGAATAGCATCTCTGAATGAGTCGCCGATTCTGACTCCTTTGGCGACTGATGTCTCTATGGTCAAGTCACCGCCTTTAGGCATTGCCTGAGCCGCGTTAAGCATGATATTCATCAGCGCCTGCTGGATTTGGTCAAAGTCTACAAGGATAAGAGGCAGTGACGTGCACAATTTTTCTTCAGTTTTTATGTTATCAAGACTGATTTGATGGCCGATTATCGAGAGAGTCGCCTCTATAACTTTGTTTATGTCAACCGGTCTGAGGGTGACTTCTGTTTGGCGTGAGAAGTCAAGAAGGTTCTTGATTATCCGGGAACACCTTTCCGTTTCTTTTCCGATCTTTTCAAGCTGTTTCCTCGTCTCTTCGGTCTGCAGTTTGTTCTGGCTGTGCTTCTTGAGAAGAAGCTTTATATAGATGAGAATACCGGCCAGTGGATTGTTGACTTCGTGGGCAACGCCGGCGGCCAACTGGCCTACGGAGGCCAACTTCTCCGATCTGATTAATTCCGCCTCCGTTCGCTTGCGTTCGGTGATATCTTCTCCTGAACTTAGAGTGCCGATTATATGGCCCTTTTTGTCTCTAAGTGTAGTGTTGTGCCAGGCGATAATCCTTTCCTCCCCGTTTCTGATCAAGATTGGATTTTCATAATATTCAGCCAGCTTAACTTCTCCGGCTATTAATTTCTGGAAGAGGTTTCTTACTTCTTCCCTCATCCTCTCGGGGATGTAGAAATCAAACCAGCTATTTCCAATAATCTCGTCTTCTTCATACCCCAAGACTTCGCAACCCATTTCGTTGATGAGAGTGACTCTTCCCTTACGATCAAGAGCCACCATTACCACCCCGGCCACACTAAGGTACTGTCTGGCCTTATCTCTTTCCTCTCGTAACTGGTCCCACAACTGCTTGCGTTCTGTTAAATCCCTAAAGATTTCCAGAACGCCGATTATCTCATTTTTGCCGGACCGTAATGCTGAAGTTGTTACGCTAATGGGAATTTTCTTTCCTGCTTTATTCGTAATAGTTGCCTCATCGTTGAATATTGACTCCCCAGTTTCTAACGTCTTTTTTAAGCGACATTTACCTTTGCAGAGATTGCTCCTGAGGACAGTGTAACACTTCTTATGCAATACTTCCTCTCTCTTGAAACCTGTTATCTTTTCGGCAGCACGATTGAAAGAGGTGATTCTGGCATCCGTGTCTATAGTAAAGAGTCCTCCTTCCATACTTGCCAAGATGTTGTCCAGGAATTCCTTTGTGATTTCATCCTCGATTTTCACGCCAAACTCTCCATTGCAGTTCAACTGCTGCCTGGGCAACCTCAGGTCACCTATCTTTTTCGACCTATCAATTCATACTTCTCTTGGACGGCCCTTGGCCGCGACGAAATTTCTTGCGGCAAAACCTAAACTCACAGTCCTTAGAAAATCACGACGTGTGTAACTGTGTGTACTCATATCCAATTTTCCTTTTGTTTACTGCCGAGAATTATTTCCTGTCATCGTAGAAATCCATTACAAACGAAACTAAAGATGCCAGGGCGAGCGCATTGCACAGCCGAGCATGCGATTGGCCGAGGAATCATTTATAATCTGTTCGCGTTCAGGATTCCAACTAATCTTGCGACCCAGAATCATGGCAATATTCCCCAGGTGCGCGACTGTGGCAGATCGGTGACCTACCTCCGCCGGCGCTATTGTCTTCTGCCGAGTCTTCACACAATGCAGGAAATCTCGGCGATGCCCCTGGCGATTGTCACCTGCCGGTCTGGGCAGGTGCACTTCATTCGGACCGATTTTTGCTTTTCGCAGATCAGGCGGGTCTGTTTTAAGATTCCCTCGCGTAACGTGTACCCAGCCGTTATCACCAATGAATCGCACACCTTGTGGGCAGTAATTGTTACTCGCCACGCGCATCACAAGACCGCTGTCATAGGCACACTCGAAATCATAGTCAACAGCCGTATTCCACAGCCCATCTTCGGGGAATAAGCCTTTGCCCCGGACCTCCAGAGGACCGGTTTCATCGCAGTCCATGCCCCAGTGCGCAATGTCGATATGATGGGCTCCCCAATCGGTGACCTGCCCACCGGAGTAATCGAGTATCCAGCGAAATGTCCAGTGGCAGCGTTTCTCAGTGTATGGCGCCCAGCAAGCAGGCCCAAGCCACATCTCATAGTTAAAACCGTCGGGAACTTTCATAACCGGTTGCGGTTGAATATGATAAATGGTTTCCTTGCCTCCGGCGGCTTTATACCCGGGACCTATGCCCACCTCCACTCTTTTCAAATGACCGATGCGTTCGTTGCGGACGAGCTCGCAGGCAAACCTGAAGTGGTCCGTTGAACGCTGCCAGCTTCCGGTTTGCCACACGCATTTGTAACGATTTACTGTCTCGACTATCGCCCGGCCCTGCGCTATTGTTAACGCTAACGGCTTTTCGCCGTAAATATCTTTACCCGCACAAATAGCGGCAATCGAGAGGGCCGCATGCCAATGGTCCGGGACCGAAATGCAAAGCGTATCAATATCGTTCCGAGCAATCAGTTCACGAAAGTCGTCGTATTGTTTACAGTCATTGTTTACGTAATGCTTGTTAATTTCCTGGACTGCAGCGCGCCTGCGGTTGGCATCGACGTCACAGACAGCAATTATCCTACAGTCCTCCTCCTGCAGAAATCCCTGAACGTGACGCATCCCCATACTGCCCAATCCGATAAGGCCCATAGTTAACCGGTTGCTCGGGGCCGGTCTGTTATTCCCACCCAGCACTGAAGAAGGAACAATATATGGCGCCGCGAAAGCCGTAATGGTGCCTTTCACAAAAATGCGTCGCGAGATCACCTGTTGTATCTGGTTCATTATCAATCTCATGAATAATTCAAGGCCGATCCAAATTCTCAGCCTCTCGACGAGCTTCAATCAACATTTCAATCCACACGCCGACATAGTGGCCGTGGTCATGGTAGGTCCGCCCGCTGACCAAATTGCCATCCACGACGCAAGGCTCGTTAACAAAGATGCCACCACAAACCTCAAGGTCGAACTTGCACTTGGGCACGGTGGCCATTCGTCGGCCCTTAACACATCCGGCATAGGCCGGTATCTCCACGCCATGACATACACAAGCTATGGGCTTATTCGTTTCGAAAAAATGGCGCGTGATACGAATAAGGTCCTCATCGTATCGAATATATTCCGGGGCACGGCCTCCGGAGAAAAAAATGCCCGCATAATCCTCCGGATTCACATCCCGGAAGGCAATGTCGGCCTGAATTGTATAACCTTCGAACTCACGAGTTACCTTCCCGTCCCAGTCCGGAGGAATTTCGTGTAAAACCATATGGTAACGCCGCTTCTGGGGGCCGGCAACTACAGGTTCAAAATCGTCTTCCTGCAAACGGTAGTACGGATACAGTGTGTCCACGGTTTCTGTGGCATCGCCAATTATAATGAGTACCTTATTCATTGTTTAATCTCTTTCTTTGCTTTTCAAAGCCGCACCTGACTCTTAATATCGATTCAGTTGTTCTGCAAAACTTTCCTCTATATTCCTATTTGAGTATAGACCCACAGCTACTTATTGTCAATGATGAAGCTATCGTATATCAAGCATCTATATCGCTTCTGCATAGGCCAGTCTTCCCGAAAGGACCTCGTGAAATTGCGAGCTGAGTAGCATTATACCCCTTCCAGAATGTGCCTTCTTTTTCATCAAAGTATCCGGCAGCGTTCTGAAAGACGCAAAACCAGTGTCTGATTCCCTGTCAGTTTTTATGAGTTCATCTCCGATGACTACCCCATAATAGTAACAAGTATCTGGCGTCAATCCTGTGAGTTCCACGAAGCCCGTGTTGTCATCTTCGGCTGCGGTCCGGTACTCGACACACCGGCTGTTAACCGATAAAGGCAAATTAGCATCATAGACAACTTTAACATCTGTGGATCCAGTCGTTCGTATCCATATACACATATTTTTTTGCTGTCGGTTTGTCCGTAACCGGTCCATGAATCGTAGAATTCTTTTCTGTATAAGTAACCACACGGAAGCTGATATACCTGCCAGGCTGAACACTTCTTCTCTTATATTAAATTTCTCCGATCAAGATGTTTTCTCCGGAAAATACCTAAGCCAATAAGAAAACACACTACGACCAGAATACCCAGCACAAAACTTAATCCGGGAGCAAGACCAAGAGAGCTGGGAATATATCCGCAGACTAATGCGATTCCGGATACCAACAGGCTATAAGGCAGTTGTGTACGAACATGCTCCATGAGGTCGCAGGAACTCGCAATAGAACTCATAATCGTCGTATCAGAGATCGGAGAACAATGGTCACCGAAGATAGCGCCGTCCAACACTGCCCCGATGCTTATCATCGTGGTCAAACCATAGCCTCCCTCGAGCGCAAAGGCAATAGGAACGGCCGTGGGGATTAGAATAGCCATTGTTCCGTAGCTGGTCCCAGTAGCAAAGGAGGTCATTGAGGCAACAAGGAAAAGAATCGGCGGGAACAAATAAGATGGAACTCTGCCGGCCAGAATTGTTGTTAGAAACTCTGCGGTTTTCAAACCTTCGCAGCAACTCTTAAGCGACCAGGCGAGAATAAGTATAACAAAGGGAATCATAGCACGCCTGATCCCTCGCTTGAAACAATTAATTATGACTGGCATGCTCACGGACCCAATGAATCTCGCACAAAGCAAAGCCAGTGTCAGGCCAAATAATGCGGCACAGGCAAGAACTATGGGGGTGTTTTGGGCGTGGCCGATAACCTCTCGCCAATAGACCCAGCTTCCCGGAGAAAGAGCTTCGATATCAACAGGTTTCGGGGGTATATTCTCTGCGATAGTAGTCAGGCTTGTGGTTTGCCATTCGAGCATGTTGTCTTTTAGTTTGGATGTTCCGTCGAACCAGAGGCCTGTAACATGAAAGAGCAGGAGTCCGGCTAAGGGAACCAGGGCGTTGATCGCCCTGCCGGACTTGTGTTCTGAATTCTGAAAACCGTTTGCTTCGGGCGGATCTTTGGCGTTTGCTCTTTCCTGGGCAGCTTTCATAGGCCCGAAGTCGCGATCCATGAGGATATGTACAAAAACAAAGACAATCATCAACAAACAATAAAAACGATAACTAAGGGCGTCAAAGAACATCGAATAGCCGCTATTGTCAATACCCAGCTCTTGCCCAACGGCGGTAAGAAGGCTCACCTCATAGGCAATCCAGGTGCTGATAACCGCCAGTCCTGCGATGGGCGCGCTCGTGGCATCAACGAGAAAAGCAAGCTTTTCCCGGCTGACGCGAAATCTGTCCGTTATTGGCTGCATCATCGAGCCCACCACTATCGCATTAGTATAGTCGTCGATAAAGCAGAGTATTCCCATAAGTGCAGTAGCTACTTGAGCTGTCTTTTTGCCCTTCACCCACTTCAAGAGCCATACAATAATCCCTTTGAAACCTCCTGAGGCAACGAGTATCTCAATCATCACAAAGATGGGTGGGATAAATGCAAGGATTTGAAGATTCGTTTTGTTCGTAATAGTACCCACCACATAGGAGCCCCCCGTTTTGAAACCCTCAAACCAGGCGGCTACACTCAGGGGGGCCTGTGGAATCTGGGTCAGCAAACCTCCTGCCAAGATTGCGATACCCAAACTAAGTAGGACGTGATGCGTCATGAAGGCCAGACAAATTGCCAGCAAAGGCGGAACAATGCTATACCACACTACTGTTGGTGGATTTTGTGCGCTGCGTGATGCCAAGTAGGCGACCAAACAACATCCCGCAAAAAATGTAATGATGACCAGTGTTTTTTTGATAAATTTCTTTGATTTCAATGGACTTTACTTCTGAGCGACGGCGTTCTGAAATTCGTTTTGTCTGTTGTAAACATTTTCCGGTTGGCACCCGGAGGGATGATATCCCTTCACGTGCCTGAAATTAACATTACGAAATACAAATAAAACCAAAACAAATCAAGAGTAAAACTTAAGGTTGCAAAAAGTTGTGAAGACACTTTCGTCTGAAAATCGAGCAGATGTTTTTTCTTGGAAAAAGACTTTGGCAATAACTGAGGTGGAAATACATTAGCTGCTTAGTTGTACTCGAAGAGTTTGGCAAGCCATCGACATTTTCACAACGTACATAAAAGTTATTCGACTTGTTTAATACTTACTGAACTATTTTACATCCTTAGTTATAATGGTTCTGTTTTGAAAAAATATCTTCATTTGCAAATCCTTCAAGACATGAGGTAATAACGATGCTCAATGACCTTTCAATCAGAGTCGGACAAGATAAAGATATTGATATTGATGTACTGGTAAAGTTTAACATGGCACTTGCCTGGGAGACTGAGGGGAAGGAACTTTCCAAGCCTGTTGTTACCAGGGGCGTCCAAACGCTTATGAAGAACTCGCAGTATGGTTTTTATGTAGTTGCCGAAACAGCAAATGAAGTTGTTGGCTCTCTTATGGTTACATATGAGTGGAGCGACTGGCGATGCGGCTTAATTTTCTGGATTCAGAGTGTCTATGTGAAACCCAAGTTTCGCCAGCAGGGTGTTTTCCGAAGGCTTTACGAATTCTTAAAAGAGAAAGCATCGAACGAAGCAGATACGTGTGGATTTCGCCTCTACGTTGAGAAATCTAATCTTAATGCCCAAAATACCTACGGCAAAGTTGGCATGAAAGAGACTTCTTACAAGGTTTTTGAAGAGCTGTTTGAAAAATAAACAATGCCCAAACAGGTCCACTTTGATATAAAATATCCACTCGCCCAGGCAACAAAATAATTGACTTCTCGGACAAAATCTGATATTAATAAAACAGCGATAAAAAGTTATTCGTGCCTCTCGCACGACGATGGTCATTTACAGATACATTTGGTCTTTCTTGTCAATCTATGTAAAATCGTACTTTTGTATAATTTCATGGAGAAACGGAAATGCATATCAATAAATCAATAATTGTTTCAGCCGTGGTTGCCGCCCTTGTCTCTGCGTGTATTCCGGTTGCTTTCGGGCAAAACAACAAAGGCAGCCAGGGACCTGATCGAAACGCTTCTCGTAAAAAAATGCTTGAACGCTTCGATAAGGACGGTGATGGAAAGCTCAGCCCTGAAGAACGCCAGACAATGATGCAGGCTCAGCGCCAGCAGAGTCAAGGTCGTAGCGATAATCAACAGCGACCGGATGACTATTACAAGAAATATCAAACGCGCATCGAGAAGCATATCTACAAGAAGGCACCACAAGGCGATTTGGCAATCTACATTCACTTTCCCAAAGATTGGACAACCAGGGACAAACGACCGGCCATTGTTTTCTTTTTTGGCGGCGGCTGGAACAATGGAACTGTCGAGCAGTTTTCCGGACAGGCCCATTACTTTGCCTCGCGAGGAATGGTAACAGCCCGTGCTGACTACCGAGTTAACTCCCGGCATAAGACAACACCGGATAAATGTGTTGAGGACGGCAAGAGTGCCATCCGCTGGCTCAGAGAAAGGGCAGCACAATTCGGTATAGACCCGGATAAGATTGTCTCTTCCGGCGGCTCTGCCGGGGGACATATTGCCGCATGTACCTGGACCACGACAGGTCTGGAAGCAGAAGGAGAGAATACAACAATATCTACCAGGCCGAATCTGCTGGTTCTCTACAATCCCGTGCTGAGGTGCACTGATGAACAAATAGCCCAGCGAATGGGGTCGGAGCAGATGGCTGAACGACTCTCTCCCAATCTGAATCTGAGCAAGGCCACACCCCCGGCTATTGCTTTTTACGGCACTAAAGACAAATTTTCCGCTCAGGGTGAGGAGTTTTTGCAACTATCCCAAAAGTTCGGAAACACTGTAGAACTCTATTTTGCCCAAGATCAGCCGCATGGCTTTTTCAATCGCTCGCCCTGGCACCAACAGACAACCATCCTTGTCGATCAATTCCTGACTAAACATGGATATCTAACTGGCAAGCCGACCCTCAAACCGCCTGAGGGAAGCATCGCACTTAAGAAGATTTCTGCAGGGAAAAAGCAAAAGCTCGAAAAGTAAAATCGTCAGCCAAAATTTGATTGTGATACTGTATCCTTATAAGGTCGGAGATTTTATCATTATCAATTACGAAATATTTTTTGCGTATATTCTGTTTTGTTTTAAGAAGAGCTTTTCTTTATCTCGTCACATATAGACTCGATCAGCCTGGATTCGCTCTGTTCAAACTCGCTCTTTATCTCTTCGGTACTATTTCCACTTTCGATGAGCGATTTTACCTTTTCCTGCAACCTTTTCATCCGGTCGATATGGCTGCGGACACCCATTCTGTCCGTCATTTCGCTGTGACCGCTGCAGAATTTCTCGGCATCTATCGTCTCGAGCATTTTAGTCAGCGTCTTTACATGCTCGAACGAATTTCCACCCTTATAAGAATGTATAAGCTGGGCTCTGCCTATGAATATCTGGTCGCCGATAAAGGCGGTCTTTTCTTCGGGAAAATAAACTACGGTGTCACCAGTCGTGTGGCCCACGCCGAAATACCGCAGCTCAACCGTTTTAGAGCCAAGATGTATGCTCATCCTGTCGCTGAATGTCACCGAGGGCACGAAAGGTGACAGCTCGGGCTCGGTCCATTCAGAAGCGGCACCGTTTCTGCCGGGAAGGGAGAAATCCTTCCGGCAGTTCTCGTGCGCTATGATGGTTACCGTTTCGGGGAAATATCGATTTCCGGCGATATGATCGCCGTCGCCGTGGGTATTCACGAGGTACCTGATTGGTTTATCGGTTATCCGCTTGATTGCTTCGATGACCTGTTCGACAGAAGCCTTGTCCATTTTCGCATCGATCACGAGAACGCCGTCATCGCCGATGTAAGCTCCACCCTGCGAGCCCCTTCCGCCGACAATCTCAAACAGCCTGTCGGATATCTTTTTGAATTCAACAGGCTGTTCAGCGCTTCGCCGGCTAAATGAATCCGATGCCAGCAAAAGAACCAGTACCAAAACAAGTTTAATCTTCTTTTTCATCTCATAATCTCCTTTTAATTTTTTAAGCCCCTAAGATACATTTCCCACAGAACCATTGCTCAGCAACATTGCCGAGCCTTCTTTTGATGATCTTACCATATTTTTCATAGCCAAAGAAGTTTTTCGAATCATATTATTTCTTACACTATATTCCCGCCTTTTTTTGTTTCAGCTCAATATTTATTTTCAAATGGCAGAAGTGGTGGCGATATCAACCAGAGCCGGACGATGCTATCAATCACAAATAGCCTTGGTTTTCATACGGGGACGAAAATTGCGGTGTGCCTAAATAGTAAGAAAAAGGGGATTCTTGACGTATGTGTTTGGTTCTTTCGTAACACAGCGTGTTTAACTTGCCAGGTAATTGTTGAAATCTAATTGAGATTCTGTTATCATACACTTGAAGCGTGCAGGAGTATTTTTTCAAAGAGTATTATTGGCAAAGAGAAAAATGATTCGTACTCAATCTATTAAAGTGGTTCTTTTATGTGTGCTTCTATTTTCAGGTGTGCCGCTTTACGCCGACATCCCCTGGCTGCATGTTGATGGAAATAAGATTAAAGATCCTGAAGGAAATGTTGTCGTTCTGAGGGGCATTTCCTTGATTGATCTGGGTTTCCTTGAAGATTGGCAGGGTGGTGCCATCAATATGATTGATCGAATAACAGACAAAAATGATTCTCAGGGTAATTCCCCCGGCTGGTATCCCAAGATCCTCAGGATTCCGATTCATCCACCTGATTCAGTGGACAATTGGCCGCTACGATGGGACCCCGATGACGATAGCTTCTATAATAACCTTCTCAGACCTGTTGTTGACTACTGTGCCGCCAAGGACCTTTATGTCATCATCGACTGGCATTATATCACGAACACCTGGGACAAATTGGCCCAGACAAGCGAGTTCTGGAGATATATGGCGCCACGATTTGCCAACGATTCCCATGTCCTTTTTGAGCTTTTCAATGAGCCCGTCAATCTCATTGGCTCGGATACCGACAATTGGCTTAGTGTCAGGACTGACATGCAAATGTGGGTGGATATTGTGCGCACTTATGCCCCCCATAATCTCATCCTTGTCGCCGGGCCGGGTTGGTCTATGACGATTGGGCCGGCAGCCACCTACCCTGTCTCGGGGAACAATATCGTATATGTCTCTCATCTTTACCCAGCTCATTGGCTCGGGGCTTGGGCCGATAGGCAGTGGTATAGGAATCAGATTACTACCTGTGCTGCTGTCCACCCGGTCATTATGACAGAGTGGGGATTCACCACGACTTCTGAAATGTTACTTAACGGGACAATCTCCAACTACGGCCAGTCGCTGATGGACTTCATTGAAGGGCTACAAATCGGAAATACCGCCTGGGTTGCCAGCTGCGATTGGGGACCGCCGATGTTCTATAACGATTGGACACTTCGCTGCGGTGAAGGTGAAATGGGCGGCTTTGTGAAGGATACACTCTATGAGAAGAGAAATGATGATCTTCCTCATGGAGCCGTGCAAACTCCTGTCGATTTGGGCACCCCCTCCACAGAGGACTTTGAAACGGACGATTTCAGTGGATTTCCGTGGAGACGTTCCGGGGATTCGAGCTGGGACACCACGCGGCAGCAGAGCCATTCCGGAAGCTATTGTGCCAAATCCGGTTCAATTGAGGATGATGAAAGTACGACTCTGCAAGTCACTCTTGATTGTTCATCCGGGGACATCACCTTTTATCGAAAAGTCTCTTCGGAGTCTGGATACGACTTTTTGAAGTTCAACATAGACGGGGTGGAAAAAGGCAAATGGTCGGGCGAAGAGGGCTGGACTGAGGTATCGTTTCCGGTGAATGAGGGTACAAGAACCTTCGAATGGACCTACTCAAAGGACGGTTCGGCATCCGAAGGTCAGGATGCGGCGTGGATTGATGATATAGTTTTTCCAGTCTATAGTATATCTGAGCAGGGAATCCCTTTGCCGTTAACCGCATCAGTTGAGATCACGACCTGGCAAGATAATAAACAGGGAGCTTGTTCTTTTACCTTCGATGACAACTTGAAAACCCAGCTATCCCATTTCGTCCCAAAATTCCGGGACTTGGGATTCACAGGAACGGTCTTTCTGGTTACAGGCGATTGGGGGATTCGTGCTATCTATGAATCCTATTCCCAGTATGCTGAACTCGTTGATTCGGGCTGGGAAATCGGCTCTCATACGGTGAGACACCCAAGCCTGACAGATTTGAATGATTCATCTCTTGAGAGCGAACTGGCAAATTCAAGAGCCACCCTGGAAACACTATTCGACCTTCCTCCGGGGATGACCTTGGCTTATCCGTTTACAGCAAGCGACACAAGGGTCAGGAATATGGCTGCTCAATATTACATAGCAGCCCGAGCGGGTGGGGGAAGGACTATTTCGCCGGATATGTCCAAATGGTCTCTTGAGGGTTACGAGCAGTTCAACCTGCCCAGCTATGGCTGGACAGCAAGTCAGCATGACCTCAACTCGATGAATAGTGCAATCGACAACGCTATATCTCGAGGAGAATGGATTGTCGAAATGATTCATGGAACAAATGGTGACGGTTGGGAGCCTCCGGCTTGGGAATCGGTTTATGAGCCCCATTTTGATTATATCAAAAGTAGGGAAAATGACCTCTGGATCTGTACCTTTGGCGACGTTTATCGCTACATTGCCGAAAGAGATGCCTGCAAAGTCTCGGTCCAGGCATTCGCTGCTGGAACAGCCGTTGTATTGACAAATGAATCGATGCTTCCTCCAACACCTGTTCCTTTGACTATAAAAATCGACATCCCGGATGAATGGAATAACGTCACTGTTAGAAATAATGACAAAGTCATCTCCGGACGCATGATTACTGAGAGCCAGAACAAGCACTATCTCGCGGAGACGATACCTACTGATACCCCCAAAGAATTATACGTAGTTGGTGATATGGAGTCAACCAAAATTCCGTTACACGGCGTGAACCTCACAAATTGGCTCCAGGCCCCAAGCATACAGCAAATTCAATTCACAAAATTTACAAAGCAGGATTTCATCAATATCAAGAGCCTTGGCTGCGATGTTATTCGGCTGCCCATCAATCTGCACGCTATGACCAGCGGCGCGCCGGATTATAAGATAGATCCTTTGTTCTATAACCAATTGGATCAAATAATCGACTGGGCTGAAGAACTGAAACTGCACTTGATTCTCGACAATCACTCATTTGATCCGGCCGTCGATACCAGTCCGGACATCGGCGATATATTAATCCCGGTGTGGACACAGATGGCGCAGCATTACAGAGATCGCTCGACCTATCTTTACTACGAAGTGCTTAATGAGCCGCATGGCATTTCGGATACGACGTGGAACCAGATTCAGCAGGAAGTCATCAATGCGATTAGAGCGGTCGATCAAACGCATACAATCATTGTCGGCCCCGCTGGATGGAACAGTTACAACAACCTTGAGTTTATGCCCGAGTACCAAGATGATAAATTGATTTACACTTTTCACTTCTATGACCCATTCTTATTCACTCACCAGGGTGCAAGCTGGACTGATCCCTCACTGGTATCTCTGGCCAGCGTACCGTTTCCATACTACGCCAGCGACATAACTGCCTGTCCGATGGACCTGCAAAATACCTGGGTACAGAGCAGTCTTACAAACTATCGAAATACGGGAACCGCAGACCGCCTGAAGGAATTGATTGATATCGCCGTGGATTTTCAAAAGACGCATGACGTCCCTCTGTTCTGCGGGGAGTTCGGCGTTTATAAGCTCAACAGCAATAACGAGAACCGCATCTACTGGTACAGCGTTGTGCGAAACTATCTCGAGCAAAAAGGCATCGCCTGGACAATGTGGGATTACAAGGGCGGCTTTGGACTTTTTGAGCAGGGATCCAGCGAACTGTTCGACTATGATTTGAATGTCCCTCTTGTTAAAGCGTTGGGATTTGTTGCTCCGCCGCAGGGATTGGCTCCAACCGTGGACGGAATTGATCTATATCTGGACGATGTAGGGCCATACATCATTGCTTCGAGTGGTAAGGAAGGACTGCTTGATTATTATTCCCAGGACCATCCGGCCTCCGGCGATTACTGCATCCACTGGACAGGAGTTGATCAATATGGCAGTATCTCATTTCGTTTTTCACCGATCAAGGACCTCTCTTTGTTGGTTGGTAATGGTTTTGCAGTTGACTTTTGGGTCCGCTGCAATAATCCAAGTGCAAGGTTTGATATTCGGTTCATAGATACTAAAACGGAGGACCCCGGCGATCATCCGTGGCGCATGCGTTATGGAATTGATCGAAATATCGCCGATTGGAACGGCGAATGGAATCATCTGCAAATCTCCCTGAGTGCATTTTCCGAAGGCGGCTCATGGGATAGCGGCTGGTTCAATCCGATCGGCGCTTACGACTGGACGGCCACCGACCGTTTCGAGATCGTCTCGGAATACGGCAATTTGAAAGGAATACATTTTTATTTCGATGACATCCGCGTGGTTGACCCTAATACGTCTGCCCAACCCTGACATTTTTGGAAACTTGTGCAATTTTGAAGGCAACTTACCTTAATAAACGAGCTTTTACGTCGATTTCTTCTAATTTAAAGCGAACACTCACGATGAATGGCGATTCACCTTCTATCCAGTGGCCATAAGTTGTCGTGACGAATGTCCCATCCCGCAGCAGTTCCAGGCCGGGATAGGCACAATCCGCAGCCTTGTGATTGTCCATGAGCCGGATACGGTACTGACCCTCCCTGCCTTTGACGATATCATCGTATGTCCCGACCCATCCGACCCAGTCGCCCTTAGTCGGGCTTTGATGAGTGGTGTCACGGAAAGTAATAAACAGCCTTCCATCAGGAGCATACCGGCCTGTGTGCCTGTCACCGGTCAAAGCCCCGGGCAGTTCGACAGGCTCGGACCAGGTAAGGCCCTCATCGTTGCTGAAAACCACGAAAGAATTATATTTCCTGCTGTTCTCCCGCAGCAGCAAAGCGATTTGTCCGCCGTCCGGCGAACTTATCGCCCCCGGCTCACACAGATGCGCCGTCGGATGTTCCGTTATCACCTCCGGCTGAGACCAGGTCAGACCTCCGTCTTTTGAAATCGTCTTGAAAACCTGGAATTTTGTTCTCTTGCCGGCGCCGCGAAGAAAGCGACCGTCATCGTGAAACAGGGCCATGTAATCCCCACTTTTCAGCCTGACAAGAGAGGCCATCGCAACGACACCGCCGAAATCCCCGATAGGTTCCAGAGGCGTCCATGCCCTGCCGTCATCTTCCGAGACGGCCATCCGGATGGGATATAATCCGGAGAACATGATGAGACGCCTGGTGCCCGCCGGATCGATTACCCTGTAGAGCGTAGGCACTTCCTGCGACGTCGCCCAGTTATACGGCACGGCCAGCCTCTGCGACCAGGTCAAACCGCCGTCGGTGCTCTTTTTCACCACGATGGCCCCACGCCCGTGCCCCTTCGGGTAAACAGTAATAATAGTCTTATTATCCTCCAGCAGGACCGTCGTCGGATGGCCGAGGTACTGGCCAGGCTCTTTGTCGACGATTACCTGGCGGGCAGTCTCGCCGGCCAGGTCGATCAGCGGAATGGAGTATCCCTTCGGCTTGCCGGCCAGCTCACCGGCTAATACCAGGTTCGCACCCACAAGACAAAGGGCAAAAAGTGCTAAAAAACGCTTCCGCCCTATCATGCCGGCTCCTTATGCAACCTCAGCTATTATACTCTTTTTTGTTCGGGAAATCGAAAGCCGGTTTCCTTTTTCAGTTGCTCAAGCTCCGTTTTCATTTGTCCCACGACATCGTAATATTGGGAGTTTCCGATCAGGTTGTCGAGCTCCTCCGGATCGTTGAGCATATCGTACAATTCGCCTGTCAGGCTGGGGTCGAGAGGGTAAGTCACATATTTCCATTTTTTCGTTCGGACGGCAAGTATCGTCGGTCTATTGTATTTAGGGTCGGCTTCCTTAAAATACTCGTACAGAAAGCTCCTGCGTCCAGGCCCGCCCTTGAGTACACCCAGCCAGCTTTGCCCCTGCATCGCACCGGGGACCGGAACCCCTGCCAGATCGAGGACTGTCGGCGCCAGATCGATGTTCAGCACCATTTCGTCACAGATCGTCGCATGCCCGGCAAGGCGGGGATATCGCATCAGAAGCGGTATTCGCATGGCGGGCTCGTACGCGGCACGCTTGTCCCACATCCCGCCGTGCTCGCCGTGGAAATAACCGTTATCGCCGGCGAAGATGACAACGGTATTATCGAGAGCATTTATCTGTTCGAGCGTCTGCAAAACACGGCCTACGCTTTCATCGACAGCCGCCAGGCAGCGGTAGTAAGCAAGAATCTGGCTCTTCCAGTCCGGATCCATTTTCCTGCCCCATGGAGGCTTCGTATCCAAGTTGTCCTTGGGATTGTGCCGGGACTCGATCTCGACATCGGAATAGAGATTAGCATGCCGTTTGGCCGGCGCGAACGGCCCATGCACGGCTTTGTGACTCAGATAGAGGACGAAAGGCCTGTCGTGCCGCTTCTCCATGAATCGAACCGCGTAATCGGTCAGCTCATCGGTGATATAGGCGTCGGACTGGACGGTCTGCCCGTCAACATTGAGCTTATTCTTGCCGTAACTGCCCTGCCCGGTAAAGCTCACCCAATGTTCGAACCCCGGCCGGGGAGAATTCTTCCTGGCCATATGCCATTTTCCGATGAACGCCGTCTCGTAGCCGACTTTCTGCAGGAGCTGAGGGAAAGTCGGGACAGCGGGCGCTGGGTCCACACCGTTATTCCGAAAAACTTCGTGTGTGTGGGCATAGCAGCCCGTCAGGAAACTGCCCCGCGAAGGGCTGCACAGCGACGTTGTCACAAATGCGTTTTTGAACAGGACGCCCTCCTTTGCTAATCGATCCATGTTCGGTGTTTTAAGCCAAGGATGGCCGGCACAGCCCATAGCATCGTAGCGCTGGTCATCCGTCAGGATAAAGATGATGTTAGGTTTATTCGCAGATGCGCTTCTCTGGCCCTGTCCGAACGCAGTTGTGTGCTTATACAGCATCAATGTTGTGCCAAAGCCAACATTTTTCAGGAAACGACGACGTGAATAACTATTTGTACTCATATTATTTCCTCCTGTTGAAAACGGAATTTTCATAATTTTAATAACTCTCAGAACGTAAGTACAAAAAACAAATGCTAAATATACTACAAGCTAAATATTTTCTTTAAAGAGACTGTAGTATTATTACAGAGTTTCCTCTATCCTGCTTTTCGGTTTTCACGGCTTCTGCTCCAATGTAACGTACGTATTGTCTTCTTCGCATCGACGCAGTATTCATCACGCCGCATATCAATAG
>Ga0307379_10003038_pt1 | contig 24467 bp, 35 predicted proteins | sample UN2MG_FD_202237 | JGI IMG/M metagenome (GOLD analysis project Ga0307379, IMG submission 202237) | Soil microbial communities from Risofladan, Vaasa, Finland - UN-2 | ecosystem: Environmental > Terrestrial > Soil > Coastal area > Acid sulfate soil | place: Finland: Risofladan, Vaasa | collected...
TCGAGGCGGAACGGGTCGAGATGGAGGCGGAGACGGTCGCCCTTGGGGCTCCGTTCCTTAGGACGCGCCTGGCCACAGCCGAGGCAAAGGCCGAATGCGGGCATGATGTGATCGCCGCGATTGGGGATCTACCGTGACCCCCCTTCCCTGCCCCCGCTGCCTGATGTGGACGGGCACCTGCGAGCACCCCGACCCTACCGCCCGGCTTCCATGTCCCCTAATGGGACGTGGTGGCGCCCGGCAGCCCGCTGAGCCCGGCGACGATGCGGCATCCGTTGAGGGCTGGCGCGCCATGATGGCGGGCAGCTCTGCCTACACCCCCGACCGTGGCGCGGCTGTCCCCTGCCCCGGATTCGTGCCGATGGAGACGACGTGACCACCACCACCACCATTCCACCCGTGACCTGCGCCTCGCCGGGGTGCAAGCGCCGGGCCGCCCGCTATGTCGAGGTCGAGTACCAGGGCAGCGCCGACTACTTCTTCGTCTGCCAAGCCTGCCTGACCGACATGAGGAACGACCCCCAGGGCACGACGATCACCGTCCGAGCCATGCCGCCGGTATCCACCGAGCCCGCGCCCGAGGGCGAGCCCCCACCACCACGGCGGCGCCACAGGGCCACCCGACCACCGCCACCACCGCCACCGCCCCCGCGCGACCTCAGCTCGTGGAACCGTATGACGGTGGCCAACGAGTACGGCCTATCCAAAACGGCGATCATCCTGCTCAAGTCGTGGCAGGGCAGCCCGCGCACGGTCCACACCACCGAGAGCGCGGCCGAGATGACCGGCTGTGGAGCGAGCCACACCCGCACGGCCCTGCGCGAACTGGCAGGCATCGGCCTGGCCCAGCGAAAGCCACACCCGCGAACGAAGTGCGTGATCCTGTACCACTTGACCGTCAAGGGAGAACGAGCATGACCACCGAAAAGACGCCCCGCCACGGCACCCTCGCCCACTACCGGGAGCGCACCGCCGGGTTGGCCAACCAGCTTGCCAACTACAAGGCGGGCCTCGAAGACGCCAACCGTGACGCCCTGCGCTGGCACGCCGCGGCGGTCGAGCGCGACCGGGAGCGCGAGGCCGAAGTCCTGCGCGCCCGCATCGCCACCGAGCGGGCAGAGCAGGCCGAACGCGAGCGCGACGGGGAGACGGCGCGCGCCGACCGCCTGAGCGCCGACCTGGCCCGCATCACCGCGCGGCATGGGCAGCAGACCACGGCCCTCTGTCGGGCGCGGGAAGACCTGGCCGAAGAGTCGCGCACCGTCGAGATCCTGACCGCCGAACTCGACACCGCGAAGAGCGCCTATGCCTCTGCCCGCCTCCGGTGCGACGAGTTGGCGGGGCAGATCATGGCGCTCCAGGTGAGGCTCGGTGAGGCCCAGGCCGCCTCGATCGCCCAATACGACGCCCGCCGCCGTGCTGAGCGCATCGGGGTCGCGGGGATCTGCGTTGCCCTCGCCTGCATCGTTGCCCAGGTGGTATGGGCGGTGCTGTCGTGAGCGCCGACACCCCCGCCCTCGCTCTGTGGCGCTCCATCGGCCTGTTGCTCGTCGTCGTGGCCCTCGCTGCGTCCACCTGCCGACGCGGGCACCCTGAGCCCGCCGACACCGACACCCCCGAAACCACCCCCAACGACGGGCCGTGCTGGCCTGCGGAGGTCTGCCATGTCTGATCCCATCACCATCGCCGGGGTCGAGGACTTCGCCGCCGTGCTGCGGCTGGCGCGCGGCGAGCTGGACCGGGCCATCGTCGGGGCCGCGGCTGGGTGTGATGCCCGGACCCTGCGCCGGCATGAGGGCGGCGAAGCCTGCAACCCTCGCACCCTGATCGACCTGCTGAGCGCGTGCGGCTACCATATGGAGGTCCGCCTTGTGCCCGCCCACACCGCCGGGGCGGCCCGCGTGGCAGCGGCGCCCGCCCATGCAGTGCCCACCCACCACCGGGCGCTGGCCTATGTCGGCAGCCATCCGGGCACAGGGTCGCAGGACCTGGCCGACCATCTACGGGTGACCCGCCAGCACGCACGCCGCCTGATGCGTGAGGCCATCCGGGCGGGCGAGGTCTGGACGATGGCGGGCCGGCATGGGAGCGAACCGTGGCGCTACTGGCTGGCCGACCCCGCCCCCGAATAGTTGCGCCACCGCTCTTGCGCCAGCGCATACCCGACGATACTCCACCACTGACCCCACACCCAAGGAGCCCACGATGGCCCCGCTCAAGCCCCGGCGCATCGCGCCGACCTTTCGCCCCATCTCCGGGCGCTCTGTCCGCGCCGACTGGTGTACTTCGCCGGAGACCGCCGCCAAAGTGCAGGCGATGCTCCCCGCACACGTCACCGTCTCCGCCCTGCTCGACCTCGCCGTGGGCCGCCTCATGGCCGCCCACGCCACCAACCCCGACGCCGCGAACGAGGCCCTCGAAGCGGCCGAAGCTGCCCGGCGGGCGCGATGAACCTCACGATCCCCAAGCCCCTCCTGCTCTCCATGCTCGACTCCACCGCCCGCTCTGTCGGGCAGATTGGCGGCTCTGGCATGGTCCTGCTGTCGGCCGACGCTGACTCCCTCGCCGTGACCACGGCAGACGGCACAACCGAAGCGCAGGCCACCTCGGGCCGCGCCACCATCACCCGCGACGGCCGGGCCATGGTAGACCATCGCCTGCTGAGCCAGGCCGTCAAGAGCCTGCCCGATGGCCCCGTCTCGCTCGTCATGGACGGGCGCGGCAAGGGCCTGGTGGTCGATGCGGCAGGCGGCGCGCGCTTCAAACTGCTGAGCGCCGACCCCGACAACTTCCCGCCGTCCATGCAGGCCCGGATTGCGGCGGGCAGCGTGGCCAGTTCGTTCATCGGCGCCGACTTCGCCCTGACCGTCGCGCGCACCATCTACGCCGTCAGCCGCGACGATAACCGGTATGGGCTCAACGGCGTCCACATGGAGGCCACCACCGACGACGACGCGGGCGACATGGCGCGGCTGGTTGCGACCGACGGCAGCCGCCTCGCGTGGGCAGAGATGGAGGTGGCAACCGGCGCCGTCCAGGTCCAGCCCCGCCGCCTCGCCCCTGTCGCGTTCCTTGGGGCCGTGGCTGCCGTCTGCCGGGACGCTGCTACCGTTGCCCTCTCGCTGGGTGAGCACGGCCTGAGCGCGACTGTGGAGGGCGACGGGATGACCGTCACGCTCTGCTCTCGCTGGGTCGAAGGCGAGTTCCCCGCCTACCGGAGCATCACCGAGGCGATCAAGACCACCAGCACCGTCACCGTCCGCCGCTCCGACCTCGTGTCCAGCCTGCGCCGGGTGGGCATCATGGCGACCGGGCAGCATCGCCTGGTGACCGTGACCACCGACGCGACCGAACTGCGCCTGAGCGCCGCGGGCGATGGGGGCGACGCCGCCGAAGTGGTGGCCGCCACCGTCGAAGGCGCGGCCGGCTGGCGATCCGGCGTCAACGCCGCCTATCTCGCCGACGCGCTGGGCCAGCAGGCGAGCGAGCTGGTGACGCTGGACCTCGGCGCCGCCCTCGACCCCATCTGCATCCCCTCGCCGCACGGGCTGGCCCTCGTCATGCCGATGCGGATCGACTGATGGGCGCCACCACGAACGGATCACCCATGACGACCGAAGACCTCGAAGAGCGCGCCGCCCGCATCCTGCGCGGCGCCAGCGACGGCAGCCCCATCGGTGACCTGACCGCGGCGCTCGATGCTGTGGAGCGTCTGCGGGAAGAGCGCGACGAAGCCCACCGCACCCTCGCCCGGCTGCGCGAAGAGGTCGCCCGGCTGCGAGCGGTGGTGCGGGGGTGACCGATGGATGACCACAAGCGCCACATCTGGCGCGGCTACACCTGCCGATACTGTGGGCCTGCCCCGAAGCGCCAGGCCGTCAGGATGGCCCGCCACCGGCTGCGGGCTGAGGACCGGCGCACCATCGGGCCGGCGCTGATCGAAGAGCGGATCGACGACGCGCTGGACGCGGAGTACCGGGAGATCGAGGCGGCCGGGGGGCTGACGTTTCGGCGGGCGGGCTCGTGACGGCGTGGTGGATGGGGCGACCGAAATAGTTTGAGGAATCGTACCGGGTCAGCTTGCGCCAGCGCAGGGCGGGGCATATAGGAATGGGGCGGGAAGGAACCCGCGCCACCCTGGAGCCGACATGACCCCCAACGCCATCATCGCCAAGATCGAAGACGCCACCATCGCCCGCCTGCTGCGCGAGCTTCAGAACGACATGGCCGCGCTGGTTGAGTCCGGCGACATGACTGCCGACGAGGCGAACGAGTGGGTCAACCACAAGGCCGACCAGTGGGCCGGCGGGCTGAACTGACCGGGGCCGCCCCCGTCGCCGCTGGGCTCCGGTCCAGTTGCGACGCGGGCGACCGCGAACCACCCGCCCGAATGGAGACGAGATGACCCGCATCAAGCCCAGCGCCAGCGCCGCCCACGTCGTCGCGTTCTACGCTGACCAACTCCCCTGCGACATCTGGCCCGACCTCAACCCGCTCACCGCGTGGGACGGGTCGGCCCTTGTGGTGACGGCGCAAAACAAGGAGGGCATCGCCGACGCGCTATTACAGCTGGCGAACCATTACGATAATATGGCCGAGGGCATCACCCCCGCCGACTACGGCAGCCCCGGGTTCTGCCGGGACGCATCGCGCGGGCTCTCGACCGCGTGGCGGAAGGCCCTGAGCCTCACGGTGGAGGCGCCATGACCCGCCGCCCCGGACGGCCCCTGCAAGGCGCCGAACGCCTCAGCGCGAACATCGCCTCAGCCATCACCCCCGCAGAGCGTGACGCCGTACTGGCGGCCGCCCATGAGGCCGGGCTCACCGTCTCTCAGTGGGTGCGGCTGGCGGTTCAGCGGGCGCTTGCGGAGGTGGCTCAGGTGTAGAGCAGCCACCGCTTCATGGCGTCCCGCACCAGCTCGTGCGGCGGGATGCCGAGGTCGTTGGCGCGCGGGCTGGCCACCAACTCCATCAGCCACCCGTGAATCGGCGGCGCGATCTGGGCAGCGGCCTCGACCATGCAGGGGATCGACATATCGGCCGCCGTCGCTACGACCCTGGCCTGCTCACCCGTGACGGGCGCGCCCTGCGAGATGTGGAGCATCCCCAGCCCGTCGGGGTGGGCCTGGAGCCCGAACGACCACCGATAGGCGGGCACGACGTAGCCCCCGAACATGGAGACCTCTACGATCTCGCAGGGGATGTTCGGCACGTCTTTGCCCATGGTCGCCTCAGTGGTGCGGGTGAATATCCTGCGGCGCATGGATGCCCGCGGTCGGTTCGTCGTCGTCGTCGGCGGGGTCGTGCGGGGCCTGGCGCACCGTACACGGAGACACGCGCCCGGCGATCTCGGCGATGGTCTCGTGCCTGCCCTGCATCTTGGCGACCTCCATCTGCATCGCCCGAAAGATTGCGCCTCGCTCGACTGTCCCCATCAACCACCTCCCTCAAGGCGCTTGAGGCTGGCGGCGACCGAATCGAGGCCCGCCGTGGTCCTCTCGCTCGCCTGCGATACCATAGCCCGGAGGGTGGCCGTTTCGGCCGACAGGCTCGTCACTTTCGCTTCAAGCTCACTCAGGCGCTTGTCGCGTTCGGCCGTTTCGCCTTGCTCTTTCGAGGCCCGGCCTGCGTCCTCGATCGCCTTGATGCGCGCGGTGATGTCCGTATCCGCGCCCACGGCCCCGCCCTGACGCAGCCGCCCGATGATGGTGGACCCGCCGAACCCGCCGGTCAGGATGAGGGTTGCCCCGCCGAGCACCAGCTCCCACCATGATCCCGGTATGGGCAGACCTCCCGAATCCTGAGCGAGCGCCACGGCGGGCCAGAGCAGGGCCATGATCGCAAGCCCGAACATCACGGGGCGTCCTCATCGGCGAAGGGCACGATCGGCGCCGGCGTGTCAGGGGTCATCCCGACGTGATGCAGGCGGGCAGGGCGAGGGCGTGACCCGCGTTCGGGCAGGGCAGACTCCCCCGGCGCTGCTTCGATCCCCTTGCGGATGGCCTTGCGGTAGCGAGCGGCGATGAGGTAGGCGAACGCGGGGCCGTCCGCGACTTCGAGGATGGCGGCGATCACGTCGTCGGCGATCGGAGCCGTCGCGCTGGCGATGGAGCCGGGGCGGAACAGGTCGTCCAGCTCGTCAGCGATGCTGATGGCGTACCCGAGCAAGTCTGCGAACCGGTCGTCGGGCTCTGCCCCAAGGTCTTCCATCGCCCGGCGGACGATGGGCAGGGGTAGCCGGCGGACCAGCTCTCGGAGCGGGGCAGCCTCACGGGCGATGGCAAGGATGGCGGCAAGGGGGGTCATGGGCTCTCCTACGGCCGCCACGGGGAATAGCCCCCGCCGGCCGGCGCGTGCAAGGTCTGCCGGCGGTTGGGCCGGGCCGTCGTGTAACTGACGTGGACGTGTCCGCCGCGGGCTGTGTCGTACCAGATCACCTGGTCGAAGTCGGCCGCGAAGTCGCAGATGGCGCGGGCCAGGTCCACAGCGGGGACGCCGGACACCTTGATATCCACGGCCTCGCCCACCATGTGCTGCGAGGTCTTCGAGCCACCGATCAGCCGGTTCGTTTCGGGGGTCCGGTAGCCGCCCGTGATGCGGACGGGCTTTCCGATGCGCTCGCGGAGGGGGTCGAGGACGGCAGCGCACAGCTGGCGCACCGCGGGCATGTGCTCGTCGGGCACCCGCAGGACGATCCTCGCCTTCGCCGCCGCGCGACCACCCTCGAACTCCGACCACGAGAAGTAGCGGCCGGGGGGCGTGGCGCGGCTCATCGGAGCGCCGCAATCAGGCCCAGCACCTCGGACGGGTCCACGTCACGCGCAGGGAGGTAGAGCACGACCACCACACCGGGGATCGCGGCGCCATCGGGCGCGGGGTCCAGCGTGGTGCTCTGCCCGGTCGGCGTGCCATCGGTCGAAGGGGTCAGCAGCCCCGACACCTCGACGCGGCCGTCGGTGGTCAGGGCGGCGATCACTGCTGGCTCTCCCGGATCGCGTCCAGGATGGGCCGGGCGATGGCGCGACAGGTCGCGGCCGGGGGGCTCGACGCGCTGGACGGGTCGTAGTCCGCCAGGATGGCCTCGTACTCGGCCACGGTCAGGCAGAGCGTCACGGCGGGGACCTGACGCTCGGTCCCGTCCGTGCTGATCTCGACCCGGCGGCAATCCTCGGCGATGGTGTGCATGATGACTACTCCAGAGCCTTGATGCGAAGGCGGGTCAGCGTGCAATCAGCCCGCCAAATCGAACGAGTGCCGACCCACAGCGCCGAGGGGAAAGCGACGGCCACGCCCGCGCCAGCATTACCGCCGAACAGGCGGCCACCCGCATCAATGGTCGCATCGCTCGGCGGGGTGGCCCCAAGGGTGTAGAACACGTCGAATTGCACACCTGCGTAGACCACGATGGTCACGACCCACGACACCGCAGGGGTCGCCTCAGCCGACCCCCAGCCGGCATACACGCCGTTCCGGCCGGTCTTCCGCAGTTGGTTTCCGCTTGAGTAGTCGGCGCGGAGCGACCGAGACGTAACGGCGGTGGAGAAGTTTCCGGCGCTGTCCACCAGCCCCGCCTCCCACCCGTCGTTGGCTCCAGTCCAACCCGCCAGACCTGTCATCCCGATGTCCACGCGCAGGGCGCGGGTCCGCATCGCGGCGAAATCGACGTAACTGGACACGTCCACAGCGAGATTGGCCGACCCGGCTGCGTTTAGCCCTGTCATCACGATGCCAGACGAGCCCGCCGTGATGCTGCCGCCGTTGCCGCCGTAGATGTCCACCTTGACGACCGGCCCGTACTGGACCGCGCTCTTTGTGACCGTGTCGGTCCCAGTGAGGGTATCCGCGTCCAGCCCGGTGTAGTCGAGGTCAACCAGGTCGGTCCAGGTCGCCCCGGTGGTCACGGCGGCGATGTCCCACGAATGGTAGGCCGTCGCAAGGGGGTCGCCTGAGCTGTCCAGCGCCGTCAGGGCGAGCGTACCGCTGTCCCCGTCCGCGCTGCTGCCGATGGTGTAGGCCCCGAGCCCCGTGCCCGTCCAGGTTGCCGATCCTACCGAGTTGGTGGTCGTCGCGCTGTAGGACGCGATTCGAGAGTCGGGGTCGGTGAAGGCCGAGAACGTCTTTCCGGCTGGCGTTCCACCCGCGGCAACGCTCTCGGTCGTCGGCGAGGGGGCGGTGACGGCTGCGGGGGCCGCCCCTCCACCCAGCCCGAGTGCTCCTACAACGTGCATGTCAGACCTCGCACGATTCGATCAGCACCGAGATCGTGGGCGTGCCCGTGGTGGCCGCCAAGAAGATCGAGACGCCCGACGGATTGGCGGGGTCGGGAGTCAGCCGGAACGAATAGGGCGCGTCTGCGGTGCCCAGGAGCTGCCGGTGGGTGCCGACCGCGCCGCCGTCCGTGGGCTCTTCGGGGCTGGCCGTGGTGCCGTTGGCCGGTCCTGCAAGGTAGGCCGTCCCGCTCTCGATCGTCACCGTCACCCGGCAGCGGGGCGGCATCTTCACCTCCTGCCAAGTCGTCGCAGAGGTGAAGGCATAGGCCCACAGCGGGGTCGCGGCGCGAAGGTCGATGGCTGCCATGTGGTCGCTCCTATCTGGCGCGCATCATAGCACGCCGCGTCGATCTCTGATGGCATCGTCATCCAGCAGCACCTCGAACACCCACCGGTCCTGTTGCCAGGCGCGGGCGTTGATCGTGCATATCTGCGAGGCCATGCCGATGCTGGCATCCGTCAGGGTCACGATGTTGCCGACCTGGAGCCAGCCCCAATACCACGGCGCTTCATATGTGCGGGTCGCGAGGGCCAGCGAGTAGGCACGCGCCCGCCACAGGCCCACCGCGCCAGCCGAGGCCGCCTCCCACACCGCCTTCAGCTCCAGCTCATGCGGCGCGCTGGTGGGGCTCGTGTCGGGTGACCCATCGCCGACCCGCACCGTAGTCCCGGCGGGCACAGGGTAGCCCGATATGTCCCGACCCCGCCGGATGGCCGCGGCCCGGCTGTACCAACTGCCCCGCTGCGAATCGACCGCGACAGCCCCAAGCGGGCCGTTACGCTGGCCGTCGTAGGCGTACCGGACGACCGTGGCGGCGTCCAGATCCTCGGGCTCAGTCTGGACGGTGACGCCCGACACCGCCACCCAATCGCCCGCGCCCCCATAGTCGGGCGAGTCGGACGCCTGGACATGCGCCCTCGCCGCGCTGCCCCTCACCGCCGAGTCATAGACCACCGGGTAGAGCCCGTCGGGGCCGCGCCGCACCGTCACCGGCAGAAGGGGTAGGACGTTGGCCTGCGCCCACTCCCACGGGGTCGAGTCGTCGTTGATGTAGATGGCGATCTGCACCGCCGGGACGCGCGCCTTGATCGCCTCGAAGGCGGGCACGTCTACCGGCTGGCCCGTCAGCGACAACGCCCACACCAGCACGTCTATGGCGTCGCCGCTCTGTGGCTCTGAGAGTAGCCACGACACCCAGAACTCCCCATCCGTGTGGGTAAACGGCGGATGAGCTGCGGTCACGTCTACGATCGCAATCTGGCGCCCTTGCCCGTCGGTCGTTGTGACGGGGCTGACCGCATAGGTGTCGCCGTTCTCGTCCAGCACGGTCACCGCGGCCGTTGGTACGGGGTGGCCTGCGATGATTAGGATCTCGGCCTTGCCTGTCGCAGCGTTCCGTTGGATGCAGTAGGCCGGCGACCCCGATGCGGCCACGGCCGCCCCGCCAGCCGAGTAGGCACCGGGTGAGCCGATGATCCGGGGGTATCGCTTTCCGGCCGCCTCGCGGCTGGCGTTGGGCCAGGTCGCCGACGTGATCCGGGCATCGGCGGGGACGATGGGCGCAGAGGTAGTCCACGGGGCGGCCGATAGGGTGAACTCGACAGCCCCCGGCGGCGCGTCGGGGATGGCATAGGTCGGCCTGCGGATTGAGCCCGTCAGCAGCGGCCAGCGGTCGGCCGCCAGTACCATCGGGGTCGATAGCCGCGCCTCGCCTGCGGGACAGGGCACCATCCACAGGGTAGCCGTCGCCCGCGTCAGATCGTGCCCGGCGCGTCGATAGGCCGCCACGTCGATCGGGAGGATGCAGCGGACGGTGGCAGTCGGGGCCGCGGCGTCGATGCTCAGCCGCCCCAAAGTCTCGGCCACATCGACGGGCGATAGGCCGCCAGCGTAGGACAGCGACCGCCCCGTGCTGTCCACCACGTCGATCGGCTCGGAGGCCACCCGGTAGACCTGCCCCGCATAGTGCAGGTCGAGAAGGATCACCGGGTAGGAATCGATGAAGTCGGCGGGGGTCACAGCTCGGGCTCCAGGCTCAGGCTTGCTACCGTCAGTTGCTCGTCGGTGCCCTCATCCCCGAGCGGGTGAGTCACAACCAGCCCGCGGTCAGCGTGGCACAGCAGGTGCTCGTGCCACCGGCTCAGGGTCCGCAGGTCGCCCGATGCGGCCCGCTCAATCCGGGGCAGGTACACCAGCGGCGAGGTGCCCGCGGCTGACAGCTCGCCTTGCAGGTCGTAGACGGTGGCCGTCCAGGTGGCCGCGCCCTCTATGCCAGCGGTGGCCGTGGTCGTGATGTACTGCGGCTCTCCGCCCGCGTGAAACTCGGTGCTGTCCACAGGGGCGGGCCACGCCACCTCCACCTGCATCCCCGTCGGGCGGGGTTGGCTGGCCGCGGTGCTGCCGTCCTGCTGGGTGGAGTAGGCCGCGCCGAGGATCTGAGTCGTGCGCCGGCCCCAATCGGGCGGCAGGCCAGCGACCCACACCCGGCCAAGCATCATGGTCCCGATCTCGAAGTACCCCTCTACCGTGTCCTGCGCGCTGATGACCAGCCGCCAGCCGGCCAGCGTGGTCGCGGCGGGGATCTCGAACACCAGGGTCACCGACCGCGGGCAAAGCACCACCGTCCCGGATGCGGCCTCTGTGCCCGTCACGCCAGCCAGGTCAACCCGTGCCCTCGGGCCTGCCGTGGCGCCTGTGCTCCATCGGCCGCCCCGGTTGCCCTTGACGCGCCGGATATCGCCCGCCACGATCCGAGCATCCCACCCGACCAACTCCTGCCCCGCAATCTGATGGTCCAGCGCCGCGTTGGGCAGCAGGGTAGCCCCCTCCCGCGTGAAGGCCACCGCGCCCCATGGGCTCGTATCAATGGCGGCCACCTGGACCCATGCGGCCCCGGTGTAGTACTCCAACGAGCCCTGCCGCCAGTTGATGCCGCTCAGGTGGAGCGCATAGAGCGGCGCGCCCGCGTGGCTCTCGTCGGTGCCCAGCAGCGTCTCGTCAAGGGCGACCGCGATCTGTTGCTGCGTCTCATCGGTGGACCGCCAGCGCGTGCGAGGCGAGCGGCTATAGGTCGGCCAGATGCGCTCGATCGGGTACTCGTAGGCAGTCTTCACCGTCCACGAATCGCCCTTATGGGCCGGGCCGTCCACAGCGAGGACTTCGAGCCCATCGGCATAGTAGACAGGCGACGACGACAGCGGGCGCCCGCTCAGTTGCTCGGGGTTGTCGGTGGTCGCCCACTCGTGCCACTGGTAGGCAGATCCGGCGATGCAGCTGGAGCGGGTGATATCGTCGATAGCGAAGTGTGGGCCGTGGTACACGTCGAGGTCTGCCACGCTGGTTCCCGTGCCCCAGATGCCGTACTTGATGCGGTTGGCTCCGACCGTGCCGCCATCGTCGGTAAGCGCGTAGGCCCCCACGAAGGTCCACCGCCGGTCCTCGTCGCCCACCGCGGAGCCGGTCTTGTTCCATTCCCGATACCACACGCGGCAGCTTCGGACGCTGTTGGCCTCGTTGGCGTAGACGCCGATCCGAAACTCCCGCGCGTTGTTACTCAGGCTTTGGATTAGGCCGAGTTGGGTGCCGGTTACCACGTCGTAGACGCCGAACTCGGTTGAGCCCATGTAGATCCCCACCTCCACCCCGCGCGTTCCGTTGTCGATCCGCGCCGACAGCGCAGCACGCTGGGCCGTGCCCGTCGCACCCGCCCCGCTCGCATAGGCGGCAAAGGTGAGCACGGCGAGATCGTCGCCCACCGCCGTATAGTCGCGATAGACGTAGCCGCCAGCCGCGCCGCCGGGCGCGCTGAACCGCTCAGCCCCGACGCTCTGGAGCGCGTTGGCGAACGCGCCCGAACTCACGAGGGTCCAGGACGACGTATCCTGCGCCCGCTCAATCGGAAGGCGCGTCAGCTCCCAGGGGTGCCGGTCCACCAGCGAAGTGCCGCCGCGGATCGGGGCGATGGTCAGGTCGTGGTAGCCCCCGATGTAGGCCACCCCGAGCGAGGTCTGGGTGGTTGTGGCCGTCGCGGCATACCACTGGTGGACCATGACCGCGCGCCCTCGCTGCCAGCACACAGCGAGGCTTGTCGGGTAATGGGTGACGTCCGCTGATGGGTTGTGCCCGGCGCTCCACACCTGCGCGGTGTCCACCAGGGAAGCCGGATCGAAGCTATTGAGCCCGACCCTGCCGAAATTCTTGCCGTCGTCGTCGCTGTAGACGACTCGGATCTGCTGCGGGTTGCCCGCAGCTGTGGAGGCCACACGCGCATAGAGCCACACGATCCCCGCATCGTCCACGGCGGCGGCGATGTCTGCGTCCTTGATGTGCCCGTTTGCGTCTACGTTGGCCCACGCCTCATCCCAACCCGCCCCGCCGCTGGTCCCCCATTGGGCTGCCGTGAAGTCACTGTAGGCCGACCCCAGGCGTGCCCAGAAGATGTCGCTGCTGGCCTGGACCCACGCGAGCACGAAGACCCCGCCGCTCACAACGAGATCGTGAGGGCCGCCGGTCAACTCGTCCACCACCGCGTCCACCGGCTGCGAGATCACGAAGTCCAGGCCGAGGCCGAGATTCGTGCTGGCGTATTGGTGGAGGCGATCTACGGCGATGCCCGCGCCAGTGGCGCCGCTCTCGGTGACGTAGACAACCAGCACCTGCCCCGCGTTGTAGGCCGCCCGGATGCGCCCCACCCCATCGTTGCCCGACGTGGCCGGGGTGCCCTCTACATAGGTGGCAGCGCCCGCGGTGTAGCGCCTGGCGACCGACCACGTAGCCCCGCCGTCCTCGCTGACCTGGACGCGAATCCACCGTCCGTCCGATGCCTCACCGACGCCGGGCACCCAGTGGAGGCAATAGAGCCGGTCCCCAACCTCCACCAGACACGGGTGAGACGCGGCGCCATCGGTCGCGCCGCTGTGGATGACCACCGCAGACGACCACGATCCATCGGCGGGGTCGCGGCGCCAGCAGTAGATGGAGTTGTTGTCGGTGCGCTCGGCCACGACAACGAGCCTGTCGCGGTACTTGTCGGCCTTCAGACTGGCGATGTGTGGCGTGGCGTAGTCGGTGGTCGTCGGCGCCCACTGAAGCACTTCCCACGCGCTGAACGTGGCGGGAATCTCCCAGCCCCGGAAGGCGTTGGTGCCGTCGCCCGTGCGCCTCCACACCATCTGCGCCGCGTCAATGGTGCGGCCCACTGGCCCACCGTCCACCGCCAGCAGGTCGATAGACGAGTCGGCCACCTGTAGCCCTTGAGCCTCCAGGACGGCCTCAGATTCGCTCTCAGGGACGGGCACGCCTGCGCGTGGCCCCGCCTGGCTGTAGCTGCTCTGCGCCGCCCAGAGCGCCGTGGTGGCCGTCAGCCGGGCGTCGGGGATTAGCAGGCCCTGGTATTGGTCGCGGTTCTTCACACCCATCACCAGCCTCCTGCGCCCATCGAGCGCGCTCTGCTCATAGCCGCGAAGTCGGCACCGGGCCTGCGTAGCGCATCGCGCCGGGCAAGCTCATAGGTGCGGCCCTGGTAGGACGGGACCGCCACCACCTGCACTTGGGGCGCGTTGCTGTCGCCCTGCGCTACGTCGATCTGGCGCCGCATGTCGCCCAGGTCTTTGCCGGCCACCACCATGTCACCGGGCGCGAAGTTGGCCGACCCGCCGCCCTGCCTCATCTGGACGACGCCGGGGGTGTCGTTGAACTTGGGGGCCTGGCTCTTGATCTTCATTACCTGTGCGAAGACCGATGCACTCACGCCCGCTGCCGCGACGGCCCCAAACACCGGGCCGAGGTCTGCCCACGCCTTTGAGATGGCCACCGCGCCGTTGATGATCGTCGTTGCCACCGCTGCGTTTTGGGACACCTGAAACGCCTGCTTGGCCGCCTTCTTGTTTGCCTTCGCTTGATTCTCGATTGATGCGGCCATTGACAGGTCAGAGATCCCTTGCGTGAAGGCGCTGATGGCCTGAATGTCCTCGTAAACGGCCGCCTGGCGCGCTGCCGACTCCGCTTTGATCCGCTTCTGCTCTGCTTCTGATGCATCGCGCTTGATCTTGTCGAGGTCTTCGGCCTGCTTGACCCGCAGGGCTTGTAGCGACGCCTCACGCTCAATCAGCGCCGCGTCAATGCCCGCCGCGACCTCTGCGTTGTAGCCAAGCCTCTGCCCGATCTCGTCAAGCAACTTGACGCGCTGATCGAACTCCGCATTGATCGCGGCCTCTGCCTCTGTCCCGTTCCGGCTGGCGTTGATCTCGCCCATCATCTCGGCCAGTTGCTCGCGGGCCGTCTGCTCTGCCTTGACGCCCGCGAGGAGTTGGCCGCGGGTGACGGTCTCACGCTGGACGGCTGCCGCCGCCTTGCCTGAGCTTTTGGCGTTGGCGTCGGTGGCTGCCGTGGTGGCCAGCACCGCGTCCTTGACGCTCTTCTGCGCCGCCGCCTGCTTTTGCAAAAGGCCATCCATGACCCGCAGCTGGCCCTCGGCGTCCTCGATCGAATCGGAGAACCCGAATACCTTGTCAGCCGCCCATGCTGCGGCCTTTCCAAGCGGGCCGAATGTCGCAGAGTCGATCGCCTGCTTCCACTTTACAGCGCTCTCGATCGTGGCCTGCTGCTCTTCGCGTTGGGCGCGCTGGGCTTTGGCGTAGTCCAGCACGGCATCGCGGGCCGCGCGCTGGGTTGTGATCTGCGCCGCCTGCTCTTTCGTCGTCGCGCCGGTCGCGACGGCCAGGGCCAGCTCGGCAGACTCGAGCTGCCGCAGCGATGGCTCCAACGAATCGGAGCCATCGCGCAACAGGCGGGCCATGCCCGCGGCCTGCTCCATCTCCCGCGCCATCGTCTGATAGGCGATGAAGGCGGCCCCGGCTGCCACGCCTGCGATACCCAGCGTGCCCACCATCGCCGCCAGGCTGCCGCCCATCAACTGCGATGCGTTGGCGGCGCCCTTGAGCCCGTTCGCTACCGCGCCGATGCGCGACACCATTCCGCCCAGCTCGGGGCTCACCGTGCTGAGCGCGGCGCCCATAGAGGCGAATGATTCGTTGGTCTTGCCCGCCGCATCACCGAGCGACTTGAGCCCGTTTGCGCTGCCCTGCGCGGCTTTCTTCGCCTCGGCCTCAGCCTTGGCCACCAACTTGACGGCCTTGCTCACCTCAGCGACGGCCTTCTTGGCCTCCCTGCCCGTCGCGCCGGGGATCTCGGCGAGCTTCTTTTTGAGGTCTGCGATCTCTGCGGTGTACGTGAGAGAGACGGTATCGGCGCGTCCCATCAGCCACTCCTTGCGAGGCGGGCGAGGTCAGCCTGGAGGCCAGCGATTAGCGCCGGGGTTGCGTCCCTCGCGGGCTTGCGGACGTAGAGCGCCCACGGATTCTTATTGGCGAGGCTGGCGTCAGGCGCCATCGGCGGAGGATTCGGCCCGTTGATCCGCTCTTTCGCCCGGTCGAAGGCTGCGGACTTGGCCTCTTGGCTGCCCCTCTTGCGGGCAAAGGATCGGGTCCGAGCGTCGGCGATTAGCTGCTCTTTGGTGCGCTTGGCGTACCGGATGAACCAGGCGTACTGGCGCCCACGCGCGAAGGCGGGGTTGAGCAGTTGGACCGATACGCTCGTCTCTGCCACCCGCGACGCGATATGGAACGCGCCCCGGCTGCGCCCCGTCGCCACCGGCCAGCGGCCGACCGCGCCCTGTTCAATCGGCTGTAGGGTGTCCGTCGCCAGCTTGACGAATCGACCAGCCGCGCCCTCGCTGACGGCATCAATCGCCCGCAGCGCGGCCGTCATGTCTACGTCAATGCGAGCGACGCCGGCTTTGAATGTCTCAGCCATTGGCGCTCCGTAGTCGGTAGTCAGCGAGGAGTAGGGCCTGGTCGTCTCTGCTCAGTGTATCCCACCATGCCGGGGACTGGCCGTGCTCCCGGCAGAGGTGGAGCACCACGCGAATCAGCCCCCCTGAGCCTCGGGGGCGTCGGAGAAATCCTCAGCCGCCTTGACCTCTGCCTCAGACACCGCCGACATGGCCGCCCATTCGCGCGCCCGGTTGAGGATGGCGGCGAGGTCCACCAACTTCATCCCGCTCTCTTTGTAGAGCGCGTCGAAGGCTTCCGCTCCCCAGTCTGCGGTATTCGTCCGCACCGTCCACGGGCGCGGGCGCCGCTTGGCGGGCCAGGCCACCGACTCAGGCCACGCCATCCGCAGCGCCGCCGCACCGAGGGCGAAGGCCAGCGATATCGGCCCGTCCTCGGTGAGCGTGAGCGCCGCGAGCATAGGCACCGGCTGTAGGGTCGCTGTGATGGGGCCGACCGTGACGGTCGGTGCCTCGTGCTCGGGCATGGTGTCCTCCTCAGATGGGGCAGGGAATCAGGTCAGCGGGCGGCGATGACGACCACAGCGTCAAGCGACAACGGACCATAGACGGTGAACTCAAACGAGATCGTGGACACCTCGCCCTCGGTGATCTCCATGCTGGTCAGCACCATGTCTTCGCCGCTGTAGGACCGGGTCTCGGCGCCATAGTCAAAGCTGAAATCGAAGTCCACGCCGAAGAGATCGCCGATGTCCAGCGTGGTCGAGATCGCCGTGGCGGTCTTGCCGAGGGCGAGCGACTGAAAAGCCGCGGCCGGGCCGGCAAGGGTGGCCGAGACGCTGATGGTGGGGAAGGCGCGGGCGCCCTTGCGCAACCCGACGACTGCGCCGCGGGACTCGGTGACCACCTGGGCGCGGCCATAGGCCACAAGCCCGCTCAGCGACTGGTCGCCGTTGGACATGAGAAGCGTGGCGCTCAGGCTGTTGTCGTCGGTGATCGTGAAGACGCCATCGGTGAAGTTGGCCGGAATGTTGCTCATGTCGTGCCTCGCGGGAGGTGGAAGGTGATCGCGATCGTCGTGACAACCCACTCAGCCGAGAGGGCCTGGATATCGAAAGATGCGGGGCGGCTGCGGGTCTTGCTCGGCCCGCTCCAGGTGGTCAGCCACTCCATCACCGCGCGGGTAGCTGCGTGGATTCGGGCCTGGCTCATGGCGTCGTCGTCGGGCGCGTACCGGTGGACGATGGCCAGCGTGCCGGAATGAATCAGGAAGCCAGGGGTCAGCGATGCGCCGCCCAGGTCCAGCCATGCCTCCAGATGCCGCGCGCCGCTCCCCCGCTCGGGGTCAATGTACCGGGCGCGGGTGAAGCGGTCGGAGGTGGACCACTGGTAGCCGGACGTGTCCAGCGCCTCGAGGTCCGAATAGAACCCGTCCAGCTCAGCCTGATAGGCCGCGGCTGTGACCGCTACCACAGGGGCCGCCCAACCGGCGCCAGCCGGATCACGGGCGATGCGCCGCGACGGATGCCGGGGTCTTCGGTGTCATATTGCACCCGGAGCGCCGCTTGCACCTTCAGCATCTCGAAGTGCAGCGCCTTGCTTTGCTGCGCCCAGGTCGAATCGGCACCGAAGGAGATGGTGCCCACGGCAAGCTGGAGGGCGCGGGTGAGCAGCCAATCCCGATACCCGGTGACCTCGCGGATCAACCAGGGTTGCCGGCCATCCGACAGCAGCCGGCGGACCAGCTCATAATATGCCTCGTCGATCTGCGGCTGCCACCCGACGCCCGACCCGCCGCGCGCTACAAGATCCTGGGCCTGCGGTACGCGGTGCTGGAGTTCGGGCACCCTCACGAACATATCAACGGTGCTGATCACGTTGGGCGGGACGTACTTGCATAAGTACGCCGACTGCCGGAACACGGGGTAGACCGTGCCAGCGATGGTCAGCGTCCACAGAACCGTCCACCCCTCGCCCAAGGTCTCCGAGGCGGCCGGCAACACCGTATAGGTCGCGGTCGAGGAGGTGACAGTCACCGCCGCCCCGGAGACGAGATCGGTGCCATCGGGGCGGGTGATGGTGACGGTCCCCGAGTCGGGCGCCACGAGCGAGCCGTCGGGGCCATACCGGATCGGAGCGGTGAGGGTCTGGGTAGCCCCGCGCTCGATCAGGTAGGGCGCCGATCTGGCCAGCGCGTAGGTTTCGACCCGGATGGCCATCAGGCGAGGATCATGTAGTAGACGTGGACCGCGACGGTCCCTGCGTCAAGGTCAGTGGTTGCACCGTCCCCGAAGTTGGCGCCGGTCGCGGTGAACTTGGCCTTGAGGGCGGCGGCGCTGGCCGACGGGTTGACGCCATCGCCGCGAAGGCGGCCGGCGCTCGCACCGCTCAGCAGTTCTTGGCTGACCACGAAGGCGTTGGGGTCGCCAGTGGTCCCGATCTCCAGGCCCACCGCAGAGATGGAGCCGGCGTCGGTGAAGGGGTCCACCAGGTCGAGGTAGGCCATGACCACCTGAGCCCCGGCGGGCAGCACGCCGATCGTGATGCTCTGGGTCGTGGCAGCGTCGATCAGTTCGTTGTAGTCGATCGCATACGACATCTGGAGAAGGTTGACGCCGACGGGGCGGGCGGTGTGGAGCGCGGTAGCCATTGGGCAGACCTCTACCGCTTGCGCGGCGCAGGGGTGGTAGCGGGCCGCAGCGCCGCCAAGTCGTCGGGGGTGTGCTCGGGCGGGAGGTGCCCGAGCAGTTCGGTGACCGTGCGCTTGCCCCGCTCGTCGGAGCGGTCCTGAGCGGCGCGGATCGCGGAGATTAGGGGAAGCGTTGCGATCTCGACCTGCACGGGGTCAAGCTCGCCGGGGGTGACCAGCTTGAGGCATTGGGCCAGGAAGGCCATCCATCCGGCCTCGTCAAAGTCCCAGGCCACCAGATGCCCGATGCGCCGGGGACGGTGCCAGGCGTCCGAGTAGTAGGTGACAGCGCGGCCCTGCGCGACCCCTTGGTATCGGTCCAGATAGGCCGATACCTCGGGGTTCACGCGGGGTGCCCCGAAGGCTACGCAATCCATGACGTGAGGCACGGCGACAAAGCCGAGCTGCATCATGTTGCTCTGGTAGCCCTCGCCACGCCCCCAATCCCGCCCGTTGCCGTGAAGGCCGGGCGTATGCCATGCCTTCGCCAGCGCGGGGAGGATGACACCCTTGTAGCTTCTCAGTTTCGTCGGGCTGACCATGTAGGTCCAGGGGTCGCGCTGGCCGGGAAGCGGGAGCGGACCACTGCCGAGGGATGGGCCTGCAAGCGCAGGTACCATCAGATTCGGGGCTGACGAGCCGGGGATAGCCATAGGGTGTCCTCCTCAGGATTTAGGGGCGGGGTGCGGGATTAGGTGGCGTAGCGAATGGCGGCGAAGCGCCCGGCCTCGGCGATGGCGAAGCCGTTGTATGAGACGGTCTCAACGATGCTGACGCCACCACCGGGGCGGCGGGCCTCCATCGTGAAGAAGCCGGCATTGATCAGGGCCTGAGCCTCCATCGGCAGGACGACCTGCTGGTGCTTGCTCAACAGGGCGCCGTCGGTGATCAGGATGCCCAGCGTGTCGCCGCCATCGGCGTCGAGTTCGCTGTTCAGGTACACGTCGATCCCGTTGAAGGTGCCGACGTAGGCGCCGCTCTGAGCCGAGGCGATGAAGCCCTGGGTCTGCGCGGCCATCTGGACGGCACCACCGAGAGACAGGGCGTCGGCGGCGAGATCTTTGGCGCCCTTGGCGCTGACGAGGGCCAGGGCGCGGCTGGTCGCGGCGCCGCGGTCCTTGAGGTCATACACGCCATTGTTGATGGCGCTCCAGGTCAGCGCGGTGCCCGTGGTGCCGATCTCATGGGTGGCGGAGGCGGCCAGGGCCACGATGCCGTCGACCAGGCTGTTTTGCCAGATCCGCGTGCCCTCGTAGGCCAGCAGCGCCTCGGTGGTCGGGCTGATCTCGCCGACCAGCAGGCCATCCTGGAGGCTGCGGGCGAAGTCGGAGACCTGGCGCGCGAATGCCTTGCGGGCGGGGGTGACCACGATGTTGGCGGTCGAGAAGTTGGTCGGGGTGGCCTCGGTGCCCTCAGCGGTCGCGGCGAGCTTGCCGGTGCCCAGGGTGGCGAAGCTCATGCCGATGCCGAGCGCGCCGAGAAGCTGGCCCAGGCCCTGGTCGCGGGCGAGCATCGACTGGAACACAGGATGCGCGACGGCTTCCTGATTCTTGATGCTGTCGCTCAGGGCGACGGCGATCGAACGGGCAGAGACGGTGATATTGGCGTCACCAATACCGGAGCTGGAGTACCAGTTGCCAGCGGCCATGATGTACCTCTTGGGTCTGCCTCAGAGGTACACCGGTTACGCCGGGGGTCGGGACGAGGCTTAGCGATGTGATACCACACGCGGGCGCGGGCGTCAACCGCCCTGCAAAGCGGCCAGCAGCGCGCCCAGGCCATCTTCGGGCTTGACGGCGGCGGCCCTGCTCTCGGCCGTCTGGCGGTCCATCGGGCGGGCGCTAGCGTCTACGCGGGGCGGCGCGCTCTGGCCGTTGGCCTTCGGGGCAGGCGCGGGGGCCGCGGCCGGTAGGTAGCCCTGGAGCACGCGCGGGATTTCGGGGGCGGCCGTGGTCGGGTCGGCCTCGTGGGCGGCGCGGGCGGCGAGGGTTGAGGCCCACCAATCCGCGGCGCTCTTGCCTCGCTCGGTTGCCGGGCGCGACTCCCACGCCTGACGGACGGCGGTGCGGCCGAGCGGGTCCTTGATGCCGTGCTCCACCAGCGCAAGGTCTTCCTGGTGCTGGCGCGCGATCTGCTGGACCTGCTCCGCGGCCTGCGCCTTCAGCGCCTCGGTCTGCTGAGCCATCGCGGCGCGGGCGGCCTCGAACTGGCGCCCCAACTCGGCCAGCTCTTCGCGGGCGGCCTTGAGGTCGCGCGACTTGCTGGCGAACCGGTCATAGGGCACGCGCCCGCCGCGCGGGTCCATGTCGTCGTCATCGTCGGCAGCGGGGCGCCGGCTGGTCGCAGACGCGAGGGCGCGGGTGAACCGGTCAATGAGCGCGTCGGTTTCGTCGGGCATGGGTGTCCTCCTCAGACTTCGGGATCTTCGTCAACGTCGGGCGGCTCGGCTGCGGGCATCGCGGGCGGGCCGGCGGGGATGGGCGGGGGCTCGGCGGCGCGCGCATCGGCCAACGCCTGCTCCACCTCCTCGCGGTAGAGCACGCCATAGGGCGTCTCACTCAGACCGGTGGGCAGGTCGGGGGTACGGTTCGCCATCGCGGCAACGCGGCGTAGGATCTCGCTGTCGAGGCGTCGGGCGTCGGGGTAGAACGCCGCGATCCCTGACGCGAGGGCCTGGCGCTCGTGCTCCAGCGGTTCGCCGCCCGTGCGCTCATAGCCGACGGGCAGCCCGAGCGATGACATGGCAGTCATCTCCCAATCACGGATTGCCGTGCCGATGACGCCAGGGTCAAAGCCGGGCACGTCTTGCCAGTGGGTGCCGGGCCGCTCAGGGTCGAGGTCGATCCATTGAATGATCGTTTCTGGACCGCTCGGGATCCCCGCCGCGCCGCCATCGCTGTCGGTGTCCATGCCTGCAAGACCGAGGCCGCGGACATGGCGCTGCGGGTGGCCAGCGTCGCGGATGCCCGCGTGCCAGTGGGTCCACAGAACGCAGGTGGATAGCGTGGCCTCGACAAGCTCGTTGGTGGCGTAGGGGTGCCGGGTGTCGCCTGCCACCACGATCCGATGGTAGGGCGTGCCGTCGGCGTAGCGCCACCAGTAGTCATCGCCCTCGAAGGTCTGCCCGTGGACCTCAGCCGTCACATCCTCGCCCGAGGCGTAGACGACATAGGACGGCGCGTCCAGGTCGGTCAGGTCGTAGACCTCCTCAACCTCCACCCACCGGCCCCTAAACATCATCTGCCGCAGGTGGCGGATCACCGTGGGCTCGGTCGGGTCGTGGCTCGTGTACTCGGGGCGCAGGACGTCGGGCTTCACCAGCTCCAGATAGATGCTCTTCGACCGCTCGCTGTACCCGATCAGGACGCCCGCGTACCCGGCAGCGATGCGGTAGGCCAGCGCCTCGCTTGCCACCGTGGCCTGGGGCGTCGGCATTGGGCGCCCGCCTGCCTGCTGGTAGAGTTCCACCGTGGTCTTGGCGCTGTGGTCGCCCATCGCCATCGCGAGGGCATCGGAGAGATCGTCCACGAAGGGCGGCGGCGTGAGGTGAGCCTGATTGACCCGCCGCACATAGGCGCGCAGGACGTTGCGGGTCAGGTCAAGCGGGCCGAGCTGGTTGGCGCGGCTGCCGAGTTCAGCCTTCGCGCGATCGGCAACGTCCTGGAGGTGCCGCCCGTCCATGATGCGGACGATTAGGTCCACCTGCTGCTCGGGCGTCCGGGCGCGGGTGCCAGCGTTGCGGCTCAGGATCGGGACCATCATGGGCGCCTCAATGTTGCGAGCCCTCGACCATCGGGACAGCGATATAACGCAAAGCGTCGATACCGTGCTTCCAAGGGTCGGTGGCCGAGGTGGACCCCTGCCAAGAGTTTAGGTCGTCGATCAGGGTAGCACACTGCGGGGACACGGTAAAGCGGGGCGGATCTTGCACCATCAGGCGGTGAAGGATCTCGGCGCCCTCCCACACGGACTGGTCGTACTTGCGGGGCGTCCGCATGAATCGAAGCGGCTGCGGCAACTGGTCGCTCCACCCGCGGCGCGAAGTGTCCATGCCCATCTGCTGCGCCATGCTCATGCGGAGCCAGGTGTTGCGCTTTTTTCCTCCGCGGTGGTCGCCGTGGTGCGCGCGGTCGCCCACCCACTGGTCCACGTCGGCGAGGGCCAGCCCTTGCCGCTCCAGCATGGCGATGATTGAGCGGGCGTCGTCGGCTGTCTCTGTCCGCTTATCGCCGCGGTACTCGTCCAGGACATGCACCTGAGAGTAGAGGCCGCGCCCGCCGACCGCGACGAGGATGGCCCGCTGGCTGCCAGGGCTGGACCCGTGGTCGATCCCGATGCCGACGCGCCAACCAGCCAGGTCGCGCATCTGCCGATCCACCACAAGCTCGCCGCGCCATGCCGAGAAGTAGGCCGTGTCGGTGCGGGGCGTGCGGGTGCGGCCCATCCGCATGTCCGCTTCAACGCGCGATAGGCCCTGCTCAAACTGGTTGATCTCGTCCTGGGTCATCCACGGCAACTCGAAGAGCCCGCCGCGCGGCGTGACAGCCTCCAGCGTCAGCGGAACGTGAATCTCGCCCGCCCAGGGCATTCCGGGGTCGTCCACCTTCTCCCACAGGTAGCCCAGCTCATGCGCTGTCCCGAGCGTGGGGGTGAATCCCGTATACATGCGCCCGCCGCGGCCGAGAAGGCGCGGCCACAGCTCGTTGTAGATTTTCTCTGGCAGTGGCTCGTCGCTGACAACCGCGGTCGCACGCGGGCCAGCGAGGGTGCGCGCCCCCGCCGTGAACGTGCCGAGCCGCAGCTCGCCGCCCTTGCCAGGCCCCGCCACGATGTCGAAGACCTGCATGCGCTGGCCCTTCATGCCGCCGGCCTCGTAGCGCACGCCTTCCTTGAGGTAGCCCTTTAGGCGTCCCTCCATCGCGTAGCGGATGGTCGAGCCCAACTGCGTCCAGGTGTTGCCCGCGAGGATGACGGTCTGAGGGCCGGGCCGCTGCCAGGGCATCGCGCCCTCAATTAGCCGCGTGGTCAGCTCGGCCATGACCACCGACTTCCCGATCCCGTTCGCGCCCCACAGCACCGTCAACTTGTAGGGGCTCTCCAGGAATCGGATCTGCGGGTCGGTCCATCGCGATTGGGGCAGGCCCACAGCATCGGCCCGCGTCACCCGCGCGCTCGTCAGCAGTCGGCGGACCATCAGCCCGCCGCGCGCACGAGCCGTGGCTCGCCATCCTCCACCAATAGGCGCAGGCCCACCCGCGTCAGCCACTCGTGGGCGTAGACCTCCAGGTCTTGGTCGTCGGCCTGCTGAGCGTCCTCCAGGACCGCTTGCTTCCACTCTTCGGGCGTCATGGTGGCGCGGTCGGCCTCGACCTCGGTGGCCAGCGCGGCGGCCTTCTCCATCGCCGCGTACTTGGCCGCGGCCACCCATGACCCGTCGCCCTCGGCCAGCCCGCGGAGGATCTGAATGCGCTCAACTTCGGTCGGGGCGTCCAGCGCCCGCCGGGCTGATTCGCGCCTGTGAAGCTCGGCCTGCACTTTGCCCAGGTCGGCACGCGCGGCAATCGCGTGGTTGAGCTTGTCGCTCTCGATGGCCGACTCCATGATCAGCCTGAGCTGTCGGGCCTGCTCTCGCAGGGCTGATTCGATCGCTGGCTCGTTGGCACCGCGCATAAATCCTCCTCAGATATTCACTCGGGGGGGTTGTATGTCGAAATCGAC
>Ga0307379_10003039_pt1 | contig 24464 bp, 24 predicted proteins | sample UN2MG_FD_202237 | JGI IMG/M metagenome (GOLD analysis project Ga0307379, IMG submission 202237) | Soil microbial communities from Risofladan, Vaasa, Finland - UN-2 | ecosystem: Environmental > Terrestrial > Soil > Coastal area > Acid sulfate soil | place: Finland: Risofladan, Vaasa | collected...
GGCGAAGATCAGTGGAAAGGGCTTTGGCCATGCATGCTGGCCTCCTTCACCAGCATGCAGCTTGAATCAGACTCGACGAACCTTGGGAACCCCCAATGATTCAGTCAGACCGGAAAGTGCTCTAGAGCTTGCGGCCGTACGATCATCATGATGTTCTAATCTTTCGACAGAAGACCACTCAGGCCTCGGGCCTGGTGGATATGAATCGCCCGGTAGTCTCGCGAAATCAGACCAGCGGCTTCGAAGTCTCGCAGGATCTCGCCCGCGGTCGCTCGCGACATGTTGGCCGCGAGAGCAACCTCCTGCTGAGTGGCGGGGATCGTGTCCAAAGGCATACTCGACGGGTGGGCTGCCCGCCGCCCTGACAACCTGAGAAGCAAGGCTGCGAGCCGCTTGACGGCGCTTCGCAGCATCAGGTCGTCAGCCGCGGTGATGGCCACGGCTTGGTGTTGAACTGCAAGAAGGGTAAGCCACCGCCAGTTCTCCGGAGATCTTGCCAGGATGTCTTTCAGCACGTCCGGTCGCACTCTCAGAAGTACGGGGTCTTCCGCGGCCTCCATCTCCATGATACGGGGGCCCCCGGCCACGAGCTCGTACTCTCCAAACCAGAACCCGGGTCCGACAATGTGCCCAAGGCGGCCCTCGTGCTCGTTCATCGAGACATGCATCCGGACCATTCCGGATGCCAGGCCCCAGAGCGAACTCTGATCCTCGCCGATTGAATAGAGGATGGACCCGGTCTGCATCTCCATCCATTCGCCGCGTTTTAGCAGCTCGGCGGAAAAGTCCGGCGACACGTCGCCGAGCCAGCCGGCAAACAAATTTTTAGGACCGATCATTTTTTCATCAGAAGCATAGATTTTGACTGATTTTGACAATGTTTTTGGGGGGCCCATGCTATAGGTTTGACGATACTCGATGTCATTTGGATTTCGATCATGCGTGCTGTTGGCCTACTCCTGCTGGTACTCGTCGCCGTCTCCCCATCTGTGGTTTTTGCGCAAGAGGCGCCGGCGGAAGAAGAGGCGCAGCCGCAGCTTCTCGATCAAGGCGAACTCGATCAGCTTGTTGCGCCCATCGCGCTATATCCAGATCCCCTGCTTTCCCAAGTCCTGATCGCGTCCACCTACCCGCTCGAAGTGGTGCAGGCGGAACGCTGGGCTGCAAAAAACAAGGACTTGAAGGGCGACGCACTCAACGACGCTCTTGCCAAGGAAGACTGGGATGACAGCGTGAAGGCCCTCGCCGCCGTGCCAGACGTCCTGGCGATGATGAACGAAGACCTCGATTGGACGTCGAAGCTCGGCGACGCCGTGCTGGCGCAACAGGCCGACGTGATGGACGCCATCCAGCGGCTGCGTGCGCTCGCACAGTCGAACGGAAAGCTTGAGTCCAATGAGCAGCAGACGGTGACCGTCACGGAAGCGGCCGCTGAGCCAAGCGCGGGGGAAGCGGATCAGCCTGTGGCGGAGCAGGCGGCGCAGCCGATTATCGTGATTGAGCCGACCTCGCCGGAGACTGTCTACGTTCCCTATTACCAGCCCGCAGTGGTCTACGGTGGTTGGCCATATCCCGACTATCCCCCGTATTATTTTGAGCCGAGGCCGGGCTATATCTTCGGTGGGGCACTCGCGAGCGGGATCGCCTGGAGCGCGGGGTTTGCCATCGGCAATGCCATCTGGGGCGATGGCTTCGATTGGCGGGACGACAATATCCGTGTGAACGTCAACCGGAACGTCAACATCAACAATAAAAACGTCAATGCCTCCAACTGGCAGCACAATTCCTATCACCGGCGCGGCGTCAATTACAAGAACACCGAGCTCCGAAATAAATATTCCAAGGGCGATATCGCCGACAAGAGGCCTGACTTCCGTGGCCGTGGAGATGGACTCGGCGATGGCCTTCCCGGTGGCGGTGGCCTCGGAGAAAAGAAACCAGACCTTGGCGGCAAGGGGCCCGGCGGTGGCTTGACCGATAAGAAGCCAGGTCTGGGCGGCAACCAAGGTGGCGGTCTTATCGACAAGAAGCCCGACCTCGGCGGCAAGCGGCCAGACGTGGGCGACATGCAAGCCGCGCTCAAGAAGAAGCCCGACATCAAGAAGCCAGACCTAGGCAAGAAGCCAAATGTGCAGCGTCCCGGCGGCAACGCCTTCGATGGCCGAGATGGGGCCAAGGCGAAGGACTTCTCCAAGCGAGGGCAAGCCAGTGCCGGCAACCGCAGCCCTTCCAAGATAGCCCCGAAGCCTGCAGCTAAAAAGCCCGCAATCAAGAAGCCTGCAGCCAAGAAGCCTGCCGTCAAAAAGCCTGCGGCGAGGAAGCCAGCGGCGAAGAAACCATCGATCAAAAAAGGGGGCGGTGGTGGCAGAGGAGGTGGTGGTGGCAAACGTAAGCGATAGCCTTAGCGACCGAGCAATTTCGATGTGCACTCGAATGGGTAACGGAATTTACTCAGTGCGACCGTCAAGCTGGCTTCGTCTTTTCGGCGCCGCACTGCTGTTCTCGAGTACTGCTGCGCTTGCCCAGGAGCAATTTGACAGTCCGGACGCCGCCGTTACGGCGTTGGTGAGCGCGGCGAAGCAGGGTAACGAGAGTGAGCTACTCAAAATTCTCGGCCCCGAAGGAGACGACGTTATTAGCTCGGGCGATGAAGTCGCCGACAGCACCACGCGCGACAACTTTGTCGCCAGCTACGAAGAAAAGCACAGCCTGGAACTGGAAGGGAATGGCACGACTACTCTCATCATGGGCAACGACGATTGGCCCTTTCCAATCCCGATCGCCAACAAGGGCGGCAAATGGGAATTCGATACCGCGGCTGGCCGGGATGAAATTCTGTTGCGCCGCATCGGCCGCAACGAGCTCGCCGCCATTCAGGTCAGTCTCGCCTATGTCGCCGCGCAGAACGACTATGCTGCGCTCGACGTCGATGGTCTTAGTCCGCCTCCCTATGCGCAGCGCATCGTGAGCAGTGCCGGGAAGAAGGACGGGCTCTACTGGCCGAGCACAGAAGGCGACGACGCAAGTCCCCTCGGCAGGCTTCTCGCAGAAGCCTCGGCGGAAGGCTACGAGTTCGGTGACACGCCCACCCCTTACCACGGGTACTACTACCGGATTTTGAAACGCCAGGGCGCCGACGCTAATGGCGGCGCCTTCGACTATGTGGTGAACGGGCGGATGATCGGTGGGTTTGGGCTCCTCGCCTATCCGGCCGAGTACGGCAATTCCGGGATCATGACCTTCATGGTGAACCACGACGGCGTGGTCTTTCAGAAGGACCTCGGACCGGAAACGTCTGATCACGCCCCTAACATCGAGACTTTCCTACCGGACGGCGGCTGGACGAAGGTCGATGCGCCGTGACCGTTCATGCTCGGAGCAGCTTCGTCGAATTGATAGGGACTGACCCATGACTCAACTTTTCAAGTCGCTCGCGATTGCTGCAGTTGTGGCTATCACGGCCACATCTTCGATGGCGCAGGCTGAGAAGCCGAACATCTTGGTCATCTTCGGTGACGACATCGGTTACTGGAACCTCAGCTACAACAACGATGGCATGATGGGCTACAAGACGCCCAATATCGACCGCATTGCACGGGAGGGCATGCGCTTTACCGATGCATATGGCGAGCAATCTTGCACAGCCGGGCGGTCGGCGTTCATCACCGGCCAGATGCCGGTGCGCACTGGTCTGACCAAGGTCGGGGTGCCTGGCGCTGATTTAGGGATCCAGCCGGAGGATCCGACTATAGCTCAGCTGTTAAAACCTCTCGGCTATGCGACGGGACAGTTCGGCAAGAACCATCTTGGTGACCGTGACGAGTTTCTCCCCACCCAGCATGGGTTTGATGAGTTTTTCGGGAACCTCTACCACCTGAACGCCGAGAAGGCTCCGGAGCATCCGAACTATCCGAAGAACCCTGAGTTCCGCAAAAAGTTCGGCCCGAGAGGCGTGATCCGTTCCAAAGCGAACGCCGATGGCACCCAAACAGTCGAGGATACTGGCCCGCTCGACACGAAGCGCATGGAGACGGTGGACGAGGAATTCCTCGACGCTTCGCTCGACTTCATCGACCGCCAACACAAAGCTGAGAAGCCTTTCTTCGTCTGGTTCAACTCCACCCGTATGCACTACGTCACACATGTCGGCAAAGACTGGGAGGGCAAGTCGAACCTCAACTTCTACGCCGATGGCATGCTTCAGCACGACAGCCATGTGGGTCAATTGCTGAAGAAGCTCGACGACCTAGGCATCGCCGACAACACAATCGTCATTTACACAACCGACAACGGTCCTCATTTCAACATGTGGCCGGACGGGGCCATCACGCCCTTCCGCAGCGAGAAAAACACAAACTGGGAGGGAGCCTACCGCGTCCCGATGTTGATCCGCTGGCCAGGTCGGATCAAACCTGACGAGGCGAGCAACGAGATCATATCAGTGACCGACTGGCTCCCCACGCTTCTGGCCGCGGCCGGCCGGCCAGACATCAAGGAGACGTTGCTCGCTGGGGAAAAGGTCGGCGCTGAGACCTACAAGGTGCATCTCGACGGTTACAACCTGCTTCCCATGTTGACGGGGCAAGGCGGGGACTGGCCGCGAAAGGCCTTCTTCTACTGGAACGACGACGGCCAACTCGTCGCCTTGCGGTACGACCGCTGGAAACTGGTCTTCTTAGAGCAGCGTGCAAAGCAGTTTGGTGTGTGGATGGAACCTTTCGTGTCTCTCCGCGTCCCCTTGGTATTTGACGTGCGGATGGATCCGTTCGAGCGGGCGCAGCACAACTCCAACACATACTACGAGTGGATGGAGGGCGTCGTACAATGGGCTGGCGCACCAGCCCAGGCCATCACGGGCAAGATGATTGCCTCTTTCAAGGAATTTCCACCACGGCAGAAGCCGTCATCCTTCAACCTCGACGAGGTCATGAGCAGCCTGACTGCCGGCGGAGAGGGTAAGTAATGTCACGCGTCTTTTGAGGGCACGAACGCGGAGCCATTGGAGGTAATTTATGACGATCAATTATGCTGCAGTAGCTTGCATGGCGCTCATGGTCATGGCTGCTCTGTCTCCATCGAATGCTCAAGAAGCAAGCAGCGAGGCGCTAAGCCAGGAGGCGAACGACCCGACGGCGTCCTTAATTACATTGCAATTCGCCAACTGGTACACGAGCGACTTTCACAATCTGCCCGACGCTGATTCCAACACAGTCGTGTTCCGGCCCGTCATTCCGTTTAAGACGGGCACCTCAATCACATCTTTCGCGCCACGGTCCCGTTCATCACTGACAGTCCATTTCTTGATTCAGGCCTGTCAGACACCACCGTGTTCGATCTGATGGTATTCAACGCGAGTTGGGGGAGATGGGGCTTCGGCCCGGTCGCGCTGCTGCCTACCGGCGGTGATCGTGGCGCAGAAAAATGGGCGGCAGGTCCAGCGGTAGGATTTTCAGCCCGCAGCGGCAACCTCCTGTGGGGCCTTTTCAACCAAAACCTCTTTACCTTCGCTGGCGACAAGAACCGGACAGACGTGAACGTGAGCGTTCTCCAGCCGATATTCAATTACAAACTCGGCCATGGATGGACTGTCGGCGTTTCGGAAATGACTTTTTCCTGGGATTGGGAGGCGGATCGATGGAGCAGCCTTCCGCTTGGTGTGCAACTCGCCAAACTCGTCAAGATTGGTCAGCAGCCTGTTCAATTCAGCGGAAGTACGAGCACGATTTCGCGGATGACGGATTTGTAGGTCCAGAAGACACCTTCCGCTTCACAATGAAGCTTCTGTTCCCGTCGGGTTGATCAAAGCGAGGTTTAAGATGAGCGCAGCGCTTGCTGGACGCATGAAGTCGCAGTGCCGATGGCTTCTGTCGACGGCGATTGTCGGCTCCGCCACGTTTCTCGGTGTGGTGACAGCGACTGGCCAGGACATTCCCGACCCGTCATCGGGGCTTGCGGATGTGCTCAAAGGCCGACCCTACTCGCCCTATGCGGAGCGCGCGTTTCCGACCGAAGTCTATTTCGGGGACACGCATAGCCATACCAGCATCTCGGCGGACGCTGGCGGTGGTGGAACGACGCTCGGACCGCGTGATGCGTACCGCTTTGCCCGCGGTGAACAGGTGATGTCGAACACCGGCCAGCCCGTGAAGCTCAGCCAGCCGCTAGATTTCTATGCGGTCACTGACCACTCAGACGGCATGGGCGTGATCACCGATATCCTTGCCGGTGCGCCGAACATTATTGCTGATCCAGTCGGCAAACAGTTCCACGAGGCCTTCGCCAAAGTTGGCAAGGACGCCGCCGACGCGGCGTTCCAGCTCACGGCAAAATTTGCGCAAGGAAAGATGCCCGATGCGCTCAACTATCAGCCTGGCAATCCGGCCTACAAGGCAGTCTGGGATGATTTGGTCCAAGCGGCCGAGGAGTTCAACGAGCCGCACCGGTTCACGACGCTCATTGGCTATGAGTGGACGTCGCTGGTGAAAGGCAACAACCTTCACCGCGTTGTCCTCTTTCGCGACGGGCCAGAAACTGCACTGAGAACGCTGCCCTATACGACCACGCCTCCGGTCGGAAGCCCAAACCCGCGCGATCTGTGGAAGTGGATGGAGACCTACGAGGCTACGACCGGCGGTAACGTGTTAGCGATCCCCCACAACGGCAACTTGTCGAACGGCATGATGTTCGCCATGCAGGACGACTTCGACAACGGCAAAGCCTTTGACAAGGCTTATGCCGAGGCCCGAGCCAAATGGGAGCGCACCTATGAGACAACGCAGATCAAGGGCGATGGCGAGGCTCACCCACTCTTGTCGGCCGAGGATGAGTTCGCCGCCTTCGAGACTTGGGACATGGGGAATCTGGATCTAAGCCAGCAGAAGACGCCGGAGATGCTCCCTGGCGAGTATACCCGTTCTGGCCTCAAGCGGGGGCTCGAGCTCGATGCTCAACTTGGCGTGAACCCGTTCAAGTTCGGCCTGGTTGGTGCCAGCGACAATCATGTGGGGCTAACGACGCCCGATAACGACAATTTTTTCGGCAAGTTTACGCAGTACGAGCCCGGGCCAAAGCGTGCGAACCACCTGTCGAAGGAAAATAAGGAGAACGGTACCAAACTCTATAGCTGGCAATACATCTCTTCAGGTCTGACCGCGGTGTGGGCAACCGCCAATACCCGCGCTGCACTGTTCGACGCGTTGGAGCGGCGCGAAGTCTATGCGACCACGGGACCGCGCATTCGGGTTCGGTTTTTCGGGGGCTTCGACTTCACGAAGGATGATGCGCTGCGTCGTGACTTGGCACTGGTCGGCTACACCAAGGGTGTGCCGATGGGCAGCGATCTTAGAGCGTCGCCAGATGGCAAGGCCCCGAGCTTCTTGGTCTATGCCTTGCGCGATGCAGCCGGCGCCAATCTCGACCGCATTCAGATCATCAAGGGCTGGTTGGATGCCGACGGCAACGCGCAGGAGAAGGTCTATGACGTCGCCTGGTCGGGTGAGCGGAAACCCGCCGAAAATGGTAAACTTCTGTCTGTTGGGGACACCGTTGATCTCTCGATACCAAGTTGGACCAACACGATCGGCGCGCCGGAGCTTGGCACCGTCTGGACTGATCCGGACTTCGACCCGTCCCAAAAGGCATTCTACTACGTGCGTGTGCTGGAGATCCCCACGCCGCGGTGGACCGCATACGACCGAGCGATATTCGACCTCGATTTGCCGGACAACGTTCCGCTAAAGCAGCAGGAGCGCGCGTATACGTCACCGATTTGGTACTCGCCGAAAGGATAAGTTAGGTCTGTTATTGGCACGACTCGGAAGTGCCACCCCGCATTTTGCGTCGGCTGTGAGGCCATTGGCGGGTGCTTGCATCTTTGGGCCAAGTCCCGCCGGAGGGAGGCTGCCAATCAGGCAACAGCGCCCGCACGAGCGGGATGGCGCTAGCAAGGCTGAAGCGGTAGCCATTGAGGTGGAGTTGCAGCCTAGTCAGAAGCAGGCCGCCAGCGATAACCGCTTTCAGCGAGCTAAGACGCACCTCTCTTCGGAACTCCTCGCTAGTAAAAGACTTACGCCGCGGCACTGCTGTTCCGCTGGTGGCCTCGATATCACCCATCATTCTTTCCCGACGGATGCGGTCAGTCGGACAGCACATCACGGCTAACATCTGAAACGGGGCCAGGGGTTTTAGGGTCTCGTCGTCCTGGCGAAGGTCGAAGCGTGGCATGAGTTCGGTGCGGGATTGGTTAGACTCGATCCTACTCGATTCGGGGCTGGCCGATTATGAGGGGCACGCTGTGACCGTCTCCCCCGCCTGGCAATGCGCGATACTGACGTCACGGGATTCTGCTTCAAGGGCAGGAGCGGAAATTGCTGATCCGGTCGCTGACGTCCGCTAATGACCCAAAGCAGCCCCGTTTCGCAATGCGGTCGTCTATGCGGTCCATGCCAGCCCTTAGGCTGGTCAGATTGGGCTCAATACTTTGAGCTTGACTGATCGCGCTGGACCGCTCGCTATCTAGACTGCTGGGACGATTCTGGCCTGGCTAGATAGGGGGCATTTCAATATGGAAGCAATTCTACCAATTATCATCCAGATTGTTACTGGCGTCCTCGGCGGTCAAGCTGTCGGAGCGGTCCTGCAGCAGGTGGCGATGAGCCAGTTGACCAAGATCATCAGTGGGGCGGTCGGCGGTGTCGCTGGTGGCACGGTTCTTGGTAGCCTCCTTGGGGGCGCTACAGGCGCTGATCCTGCTGCAGGCGGGGCGCTGGGCGGCCTTCTCGGCGATGCGATTGGCGGCGCCGGCGGCGGCGCACTCCTAACAGGCATCGTAGGTGCCGCTATGAAGGCCATGAACAAGTAGCGCCATTAGCTTTGTGTGGGCGCTGGGGTATTGTCAGACAAACCTGAATGGGCCCGTGAGGGGTGCCGGTCTGAGGCATTCAGGCCGCCAGCTGACGCCACTCGGTCAGGGCGGCAGAACGGTTCTGTTTGAAGATGTCGCGGCGGTTGAGGTGACGGTCGTGGTTGAAGTGGTTGTGGATTGCTGCGTGGGCGGCTGCAAATTTCTGTAGGGTCCTTACGGCCCTGAACCTCTGCATCGCTCGTTCTCGTCGTCGGAACGACTGGTGGGAATTTTCTGCGCGATTGTTGAGCCACCGACCGCACTCCTGATCGGCAGCATTGCCGATTACTTTCATTGCCGATCGGTACGACCGAAGCCGGTCGGTTACAATTGATCGCGGTCGGCCGTAACGCTTCATCGTGCGCTTCAGGAATCTCAGCGCAGCCCTGCGATCCCGGCGCTTCGTCGCGAAGACCTCAAGCACCTCGCCTTCGTGATCTACCGCACGCCAGAGATAACGCGTCTCTCCATTGATCCTGACGAACACCTCGTCCAGGTGCCAGCGCCATTGCGAAAACGACCGACGATGAAGGCGTCGCTTCCTGATCGCGGCCGCAAATATCGGACCGAACCGGTTCCACCAGTACCGAACCGTCTCGTGGCAGATGTCGATGCCCCGCTCGTGCAGAATATCCTCGACCTGTCGCAGCGACAGCGGATAGCGGATATACATCATCACCACGAAGCGGATCACCTCGGGCGAGCTGTTGAAATAACGGAAGGGATTGCGCATCGCCGGAGGCTAAGGGACCTCGCCAGGAGGCTCAAGCCAATTTACTCTGACAATGCCCATCCCCGTGCTGTGGCGCCCGGCGCAGAAACTCGAACAGTCCTCCCGCAAAAAGCGAGAAGTCTTTCTGGTTGTAGGATGGGTCCAAACCATCGGCGGGGTTTGATGGGCGTATCGCCATCTCAGATTTCTCTCGCCCGCCTACCGTTCAACGGGCCCTCCCGCGGCAACCCAGTCATCGAAACCGCCTAGCAGCCGCACATCAGCGAATCCCATGTCCTTCAACGTCTTGCCAGCAAGTGCCGCGCGCGCACCGGAGTTGCAGTAGACAAGGAGCGTCTTGTCCTTTGCCAGTGCCGGGTCGTGGCGCTGGGAAGCCGGATCGGCCTTGAACTCCAGTTGGCCGCGGGGCGCGTTCACCGCGCCCTTAACTTTGCCGGTCGCTTTTGTCTCGGCCTCATCGCGAACATCAACTGCAATAGCCTGACGGCTGTCGAGCAGCCTCATCGCCTCTGCTGGATCGATTTTCGGCACAACAGCTCTCGCCGCTGCCATCATGTCATCGAGATTTATGGACACGGCATCCTCCCGACTCGGACTGTGCTGTTTTAGACTACCCGAGCCGTGCTCCGGCAGGCAGGGAGAGCTTCTCCGTAGTGATCTTCTCCCAGCTTTCTTGAAGTAGCTGCTTCGCTGCCTCCTCCGCAAATTCAGGCGCGGCCCACTCGTGCACATCGAAGTCATTCTTGATGTAACCGTGACTCAACATGAAGTCCTTGCCGATCTCGATGGCGGCCAGGTTCTGGGGCGACAGGTTGGGCACCATGTCGATGTCTTTGATGCCCCGATACGTGTCCTCGACGTCCAGGTAGAACGTCTGCTTATCGAGGATTGCCGCCGCGGCGTGCTTGTGCTCGTTGGCCCAGCGGCCCACCTTGATCATGCCTTTCATGAAAGTCACGACGAGCTCGGGATGCTTCTCGGCCATCTCGTCAGTGCAGGTGATGACGGCCGGGATGTTGCCCACCTGCAAGGTCCAATCCGGGTACCGGGACAGGTCCTCGATCGCCTTGAACTTACCCGTCGCCTCCTGGAGGTGCTGGAAAGGCTTGCTTTGGGTATAGATCGCATCGACTTTGCCCTCCAGCAACGCCAGCTCTAGTGGACGGAAGGCGAGGTCATGCTTGTGGTCGCGCTTGAGCCAGAGTTCAGACGGGTTCTCCATCGGGTCGAGCATATCGGGGTTGTCATACCAGTCATCCGGGTAGGGGAAGTCCACGATCTCGACGTCATCGCGGGTCATGCCGTTCAGCCGGAGCATCAGCTCGATGCCCTGTTCCTCCTGGATACGCCACCAGTCGTTCTTGATGGTGTTCAAGCTCTTCGTCAGGCCGATCTTTTTGCCCTTCAGTTCGGTCATCCGGTAAATGTCGTCCCTGGCGCGCACCAGCATGCAGCCGCCTTCACGTGGTGCGTGTGTCGCCCCCAGGAGCCGGGTCCGGCGGATGTCGGCGTGCACGTGGATGGGAGGGAACAAGCCGCCGAAGCGGATGAGGTTGTCGAGATTGTGGATGTAGTGGGGGTACCAATCGTTCTCGCGGCATGAGCGGAGAAAGCCGTATTTGACGCCGATCTTCTTATATTCCTCCCGGGTCCAACCCAATTCCTGGTCAACATTGCTGGCGGACACCAAGGGACAATTGGTGTAGTACACCTCTTTCTAATCCAGAGGTACCGTCCTTCCCTTCATTGCTTTGCTGGCCATGTTAAACCGCTCTCCCGTGTGTTGCTCTGTCGAGTTCCAGTTCACGGTTTCAAACAGCAATTGGGACGTCGGGGCTTTGCGCTGGATCAATCCTCGTTGGCTAGACCTCCGCGGAGGACCGTTTCTCATTGCGCTGTGCAGGGGGTTGAACCCCGGCATCTACGATGTCCGTTTATGGGCAGATTTTGTTGATAAAGTCGGCACCATCCGGAAGTGGCGCCCCGCCGCGAAGGTAGGCCGCTTACGGCTCCAAAGCGGACTCTGGCAAGTCAGCCACAGGCGCGTTTATGAGTTCACGCCCTAGCTGCACCAGACATGCGCCAATACCGTTTCATCAGTGTACCGCCGTTTTTGCCGTGCAGAGGGCGTTTCTAAACGCAATTCGCCATTTTTGATCAATCGCAAAGTTGCGCGTAAAAGTAGTTACGACGGATTGGCAGTCTCTCAGCCAAAGCCTCTACAACCTCGGAAATTTTCTGGGGGAACGAGGTCAATTCGATGAAGCTGAGACTTTTCTGAGACGCAACCTTTCTCTTGTCGAAAAGAGGGAAGAGACGGATTGGCAGTCTCTCAGCCAAAGCCTCTACAACCTCGGAAATTTTCTGCGGGAACGAGACAGGTTTGATGAAGCGGAGAGTCTTCTGAGGCGCGAACTCGCCCTTGTCGAAAAGAGGGAAGAGACGGATTGGCAGTTTCTCAGCCAAAGCCTCTACAACCTCGGAAACTTTCTGCGGGAGCAAGGTAGGCTCGACGAAGCTGAGGACTTTCTAAGACGCGAACTTCAAATTGCCGAAAAGATCGACGGTCCTGACTCGGAATCTGTTGCCGAGAGCCTACAGAACCTTGGCGTTATGCTCCGCGGCCTAGGCAAATTGGATGCGTCCGCCCCTCTGCTCCAACGCGCAGTGGAGATTATCGAGAAAATCCATGGGACGAACTCAATTAAGCCGACATTCTTCGCCACTTTCGGCGGCTTGTATTTTTTCGCCTCGGCGGGCCTGTCGAAACTCGCGCTGACGAAAAATGCGGCGACTTCGCAAATCATAATGGCTGCAATCGTTTTCATGGTTCCCCTCCCTTTCTTTATCTCTATTGCCCCGGCACCGAGAGCGGCATCGAGATCGTGAGCACTCCCAAGTCACCCTCCAGACGATTCTCGACATCGAAATCGTGCATCCAGCTCAGCTGGCTGCTGACCGGAAGCTTGCCGAGATTGAAATTGAACGTCGCAATAGGTCCAACGGCCGTCACGCGGCCTTTGAAGTCGCCCAACCGCGCCCCGGCGCCGCTGTCGCCGGTGACCTGCTGATAGTGATAGCCGGCCACGCCTACGGCGAATTTCGGCGAGAAGTGCTGCAGCACCGCGAACTCGACATGGAACTCGGTTCCGGTCTCGTAGTCGGTGTCGGGGTTCTCCCAGTTGAAGGTGAATCCGGGGGCGGCGGAAATCTCGAGGCCGATATTAGGATCGAGCCACGTCACCGCTCCGATTGTCGCAAGTCCCCAGTGATTGAAGGAGAGGTTGGAACTGCTGCTGTTGTCCCACGGGCCGATCGGGACATTGACCAGCGCATTCAAGTTCCAGTGCCAATTCCCTTCGTGCCAGCCGATGATCGCGTTGAGCACGGGATCGCCGAACTTCGTCGAGCTATCGCTTTCGCTGAAAGTCTGGCCGCGGGTGAAGGTTCTGTTGATCGGCGGCCCCAAGCTTAGGGTCGCGAGTGCATCGAGATCGAAGTCCACGTCCTTCGAACCGAACGGCACGATGGCGCCGAATCCGACATTGCCGCCGAGGACCTCCCCCGGCGCCACCCACAAGACCGATGGCAGGTTGTAGTAGACCTTTCCCGTAACGTCGGCCTTTGCCTCGATCAGCAATTCGCCTTGGAGGTTGAGTTTGCGTGCGGCCGGGCTGATGTCTTGCAACGCGACGCCGACCGCGGATGCGGCGCTGGCCGAGCCCTCATAGTAGATATTCACGTCGATGAAATAGGTGCCCGGCGGCGGGAGGAACCCCGCCATCGAGGTCTTGGTGCCTATGGCGTACCAGCCTGCCGCATTCTCCGCAGCGGACGCGCGGTCGGACGGCAATACAAGAGCCGCCGCACTAGCCACAGCTACTGCCAATGTCTTACGCATCATGCGCCCCCCTTTGTCTTTCCTGTCTCAAAGCATGATCCCGACGCGCTGAACGAACCAAACGGCCGCCAGCGACCCGATGCCGTAACCGGCGGCGGCGCGCGCCCAAGACACTTTCAGGTCGAGCAATCGGTACACGGCGACCTTGAGTCCGAGCGCGGCAAACACGAAGAGAAGCTGGCCGGCTTCGACGCCGAGATTGAAGGTCAGCAGCGCGAGCGGAATGTCCGTTTGCGGCAGCCCGATTTCTTTCAGCGCGCCGCCGAAGCCGAGGCCATGCAACAGCCCGAAGGCGAAGGCGATGACCCAGGGCGCCTTGCTGACGAGATCGTTCTCGTCGCGCTTCGGACGGATGGTCTCCGCCGCCACGAACATGATGCTCAGTGCGATCACGGCTTCCACGGGCGCTTGCGGTATCTGCGCCCAACCGAGCGCCGCCACAGCCAGTGTGATGCTGTGGGCCACGGTGAAGGCGGTGATGACCTTCACCAGCATCCAGGTGTTGCGGACGAGCAAGAGCAGCGCCAGCACGAACAGCAGATGATCGATGCCGAGCAGGATGTGCTCCACGCCCAGGAGGAAATAGGTGCGCGCGGTATCGAGCCAGGTCGGCGCCGCGGCGACGGTGAAGGACGGCTGATCCGGCGTGAGGCGGGTTGCCTGGACGGCCCCGTCCGCCGATTCGACCCGCACGACCACATCGGTGAAGGTGCCGGACAGTCCGTCAATCGAAACGTGCTTGCCGGCGAGTCCGCCAGGGCACTGAACGGCAAACTGCTCCAGGAGGGCGTTTCCGGCGCGCTCGGTGCGTGGCGGCGCTTTGTCGGTGCATTCGTCCGGCAGGCGCACATAAAGCCCGAGGCGCATGTCGCCCCGGGCCGGGACCTTGAAGCGCACATCGTAGGTCTCGACGCCGGTCTGCGTGATCTCCAGGAAGCCCGGGCGCAGCTCGTGAGCCAAACCGGTGCCTTGCATCAGGATCAGGAGAGCGAGCGTGTAGAGAACGCGGATCACGGCGCGGTCTCCGTTTTAGACGGATCGGGCAAGACGACATCGTACTTGGCAAGCAGTTGGTCGTAAGCCTTCGCCTGGAAGTCATCGCGCTTCTCTGTCCGCCATTTTTGCGCCACCGCGTCGCGGACCTCGTCAAGCTTCGGATCGTAGCCGTCGACGCGCTTGGTGACGCGCACGAGATGCAGGCCGTACGCCGACTTGATCGGCCCCGCCCACTCATTCTCGGGAAGATCGGTAAGATTGGCCGCGAAGGACTCGCCGAAATCGCGGGCAATGCCGCCAAGCGAAGAGAGCTTCATCGCACCCGGCAGCAAGGTCGGGTCGCCGACGTCCGGGGGAACATCACCCGACGCCTTCAGTGTGGTGAGCGTCTCCTCGGCCCGAACAGGGGCCGCCTTCCCCGGCTTGTCCGGATTGAGAAACACCTGCTCGAAGGCGAAGCGCGGCTCCACGCGGAAGTCGGCCTTGTGGTCGTCGAGATAGGCCTGAAGCGTGGCGTCGTCGGGCTGCAAGAGTGCGTCGCCAGGCTCGGTGACGAACTCCATCTTCTGCTGCATGCGCCGGCGGATCAGCGTGTCGTCGCGGTCCAAACCAAGCTTGAGCGCCTCGCGGTAATACACCTCTTCTTTGATATAGGCGTCGACGAGGCCGCGCAGCTCCTCGGGGCCCGGCGGCCGCTGCCAGGTCTTGGCGAAGACCTGGGCAAGCTGCTGCACCCGCCCCTCGGTGACGACGATCCTGTCGCGTGCGTTGTCCCGTTCGTCGCCGGACACCAGCGCGTAAAGGCCGAACACCGCCGCACCGATCAGCACGAAGTGCACCAGCGGTTCGCGGGCGATTTTCGACAGGAAGGTCATGGGCGCTCGTCCCTATCCTTTCGGCGTGTACCTCACGGCGTTGCGCCTAGCAGCGATAGACGCCAACGGCGCACCGACGCACGGTCCGACGGGCCACGCCGGCGACGCTGACCGGCGTCAGCGGGCGGCCAATCCGTGCGTCGGCGGTCGAGACGAGACCGCGATCGCGAAGGGTCGAGAGTCGCTCGCTGATTGCGAGTCCTCCGAAGCCGACCATGCCGGCCAGCAGCAGCAAGCTAAGTTTCTTTGAAGCGCTCATTGCTTACCTCCTATGATGAAGTTGCTCGGCAGCTCGCCCATGTCCTTCATCTTCTTCAGTTCTGCTAAGTCAATCTGCTTGGCGCCGGCGGGCGCCTCGAAGCCGAAGCCGTCCGTGGCGACCTCGTCGCCCGTCTTCCAGTCGCTGACCTGGACGCTGTATTCAGGGTCGCCGTCAATGAGCTTGGACGCGATGCTATAGCGACACGGATAGGGACGATCCCCTTGGGCGATCCAGATCTGCCAATCGACCTCCTTGGCGCGGAAAGCGAAGTGGTCGCATTCGATGCCGCCGATCACGCCGCTGCCGAGATCCTTCACGTCGACCACGTTGGCCATCAACTCATCGTAGGCGTTGGTGAGAAGCAGGTCCGCGGCCGGTAGGGGCCGGTTGTATTTGTCCTTCAGTTCGTCGACTAGATGGTCGATCGAACCTGGAATCTCGACCTGTGTGTAGACATTCTTGTTCTTGCCCAGCACTGTCAGCGTCTTGCCGTCAAAAACAGTCTCGATGTCGGCGAAGCCGCCCGAGCGGGAGGCCCGGATTTTGTCGGGCCGGGTGAGAGAGACGGCGCCCGAGCTCGCCAGTCCGAGCTTCTGCCCGTCTTCGGTGACGACCTCGAGGATGGCATCGAAGTCGAACGAAATAGCCTTCTGGGCTGCCATGTAGTCGGTCATCGCCTTGAGCAGGGCCTTGGCCTCTTCCTCGCCGGCAGACGCGCCCGGCGAAGTCGCCACCCCGGCAACCAGCGTCAGCGCAAGTGCCGATGCTCCTGCAACAAATAGTCTCCTGAGCTTTCGAGTTAGGCTGGCCATATTGATCAACTCCTCTGTTGGTTTTCCAGCACTAGCCCCTACCCTTTCGGCGTGTACCAAATGGGCGAGGTGTAGGCGCGCTCTTGGATCGAGGCTGGTACGTCCTCGGGCAACTTCACCCCGAAGAATTTGGCGTCATAGGTTGTCCAGCGCGGCGTCGGGATTTCTAGCACCCGCACGTAGTAGAAAGCGCGCTCCGACGGGTCGAAGTCCGGGTCCTGCCAAAAGGCCTCCAACGCCGCCGCGCCGATCGCGTTCGAATAGATCGCCTCTTGGATATCGACCGTGTTGCCGACCGGCGGAAGCGCGCCCTCGGCGCCCGGCTCGCGGTCACCGGACCAGGCCACGTCATAGATCTTCTCTTGGGTCTCGCCATTCTCATCGAGCCAGCCCTTGATGAGTTGAATGCGATCAAGGTTGGCGCCGTCGACGTCACGGATGGCGCGGATCAAGAAAGCCGGTGCTTTGCCTTCGGGCGCTTCGGTCAAATCGGCGCCCATGGCCACGCCCCGCTCATACCCCTGTTTGGCGAAATCCGAGCGATCGAGGTCGTCTTCGGAAAAATTCCATCCGGCGAAGACTCGAACTTTGAGACGGGTGCCCGTGGTTGCGAACACCTCCTTACGGGCCAAAGCATCCCAGATCGCTTCGCGCGTGTTCTCGCGCGCCCATACCCCGGCAAGCCCCGAGGCAGATGTTTGACGCGCATATTGACGAACCTCGGGCGGACCGCCGATGCCACCGATGACCTCGTCGAAGCGTACGGGATCGCTCGTCGGCTCAACGGCGGCAACCTTGCCGAAGAAGTTGTCTTCGGTCGTTGTCGACAGCGACGCGTGCGTGTCGGTCGAGCCGATCAGGCCGAACTTGAAGGGGTTGGTCCCGAGCTTTTCCTCGTATGCCAAACCGCGCTTAAGAGCCTCGCGGGCATATTCGCGCGGCAGCATGTCCGGTGTCTTCGGCGCCGGGCCGAGCTGGCCCTTGTCCCAGATCTCGAAGTCGGCGAACTCGTCCCGAGACGAAAGCGAAGGATGGGCCTCGCCGGTCCCTTTCATCTGCGTCACCTCGTAGAGAGGCTCCCAGCGCGCCCGGCGCCGGGCATAGCCGGGATCGAACGGCAGCTTCGAGACCAGGGTGACGTCGTCGAACATCAGTCCGTTTGACAGGTTTCCATTGTGCGGAATCGCAAGCAGCCGATCGCCGGTCTTTTCCTCGTATGCGGCCATCCACGTCCAGAGATCTTCCGGGTCGAAGGAGTCGAAATTGGAGAACGGAATGATCGTGTCCGCCTTTTCCTTGCCGCCGCGGAAGATCACATTGCGATGGAGATTGTTCCGGTCCGGATTGGAGGTCCATTCGAAGCCGATCAAGGCCGTGAACTGACCTGGGTTATTGTGCTGCTCTGCGGCCTCGGTGATGTGTGACCACGCGTTGCGATAAATCTCCTCATGCCCGGCAAGAGGATCCTTTCCGGTCGATTTGGCTTTCGACCAAATCGACCAGGCGCCGGCCGGGTCACCGGCGTCCAACGCGGCCCGAAGCTGCGTCCCGAAGTCGGTGGCGAGCAGAGCGGGGTCGTTCGCGGCGAGTAGCGGGGCCAGCCCGAGATTCTCGGCATGGTCGGCAATGACGAGGAAGTCGAGCGGACGGGCGAGGCGCGCCTTGAGACCCGTGGACGAGGTGACTTCCTCGCCTTTGGCGAAACGGTAGGCTTGATCAGGCCCAAGCGTGTTGCCGATCATCCCCGCATCGGCCGAGTAGGACGTATGCACGTGTGTGTCTCCGAAAAAGACGCGGTTCGGAAAGGACTGGTCCGGGTAGGGCGAATAGGCCCGCTCGCCCGGGAACACGGCAGGCACGTCATCTTGCGCCAAGGCGCCGCCGCTTGTCACGGCGCCGATCGACAAGAGAAGCGCGGCCGATAGAGCAACGCTCCCCAATGCGCCGCCGAGTTTCAACTTGCCGAGCACGCGGCCCTATCCTTTCGGCGTGTACCAAATGGGTGACGTGTAGGCGCGTTCTTGTCCCTTAAGCGGAATCTTGTCAGGCAGGGTTAGGCCGAACTTCGCGGCATCGTAGGCCGTCCAGCGTGGCGTCGGGATCTCGAGCACCCGCGCGTAGTAGAACGCCCGAACCTTGGGATCGAAGTCGGGATCGATCCACACCGTGCCGAGCTCGGCAGCGCCGATCGTGTTGGTCCAGCTTGGGATCGACAGATCGACTGTGTCCCCGACCGGCGGAACCTTGCCGTCCGCGCCCGGCTTGCGACCGCCAGACCAGACAACGTCGTAGACCTTCTCCTGAGGCGTCCCATCCGCGTCGATCCAGCCCTTGATAATCTGGATGCGGTCGAGATTGGCGCCGATCGGATCGCGCAGAGCATAGACGAGAAAGCCGGGTGCCTTCCCCTCGGGTGCTTCGGTCAGATCGCTGCCCATGGGGACGCCTTTGCTGTAGCCGAGGACCGCGAGATCGCGGCGCGAGGCGTCGTCCGCGCCGAAATCGTAACCGCCGAAGAACCGCACGCGCATGCGCGGGCCCGTGGTGGCATAGGTCTCGCGGCGCTCCATGGCGTCGAACAGCGCGCCGCGCGTGTTGGCGGTGGACCAAACGCCCATGGTGCCGGCGGCGCTGTACTTCCAGCCCTCGAAGCCCTCGATACCAAGCTCCTCGTTTTTCTTGCCCACATGCGTCGCCCGCTTCGGGTTCGGCTCGTAGGCGATGAACTTCGAGAAGAAGTTGTCCTCGTCGATGGTGCTGAGTCCGGTATGCGTGTCCGTCGCGCCGCCCATGCCAAACTTGAATGGATTGGCCCCAAGCTTCTCCTCCAGCAGGAGCCCCCGCTGCAGGCCGCTTCGCGCATACTCGCCCGGCAACATCTCAGGCGTCTTCGCTTCGCTGACATCGAGATTGCCGAAGTCCCAGGTCTCGTAATCGGCAAACTCGTCCGCCGGCGACAGCAGCGGGTGGGTCTCGCCGTCTCCTTTATATTGCGTGACCTCGTAGAGCCGCTCCCACTTTTGCCGCTGCTTGGCGTATTCGGCGTCATACGGTGCGCCGTCTTCGAAAGCGTTCTGCAGCGCGAACATCATACCGTTTGAGAGATTGCCGTTGTGCGGAATGGCGAGAACGTTTCCACCGGTCGTGTCCTCGTAAGTCTGCATCCATTTCCACAGATCGCGCGGGTCGCGGCTGCCGATCGGCGGCGTCGTGGTGTACGGCTCAACGCGGCTGGCACGCTCAGGGCCGTCGCGGAAAATGACGTTGCGGTGGAGATTGTTGCCTTGGACGAGCGAAGTCCATTCGAAGGCGATGAATGTGGTGAAGGAGCCGGGATCGTTAAACTCCTCGGCCGCGGCCACGATGTCGTCCCACACGCGTCTGTAGTTCGGATTGCCGGGCTGGTAGTTGATGGCATCGGAGATCTCACCCTGGGCGAATTGGGTGATGAGCCGGAACATGGCCTCTTCGGCCTTTTTGCCGCCAGCGTTGAAGTCTTCGTGGAAGCGGCGGCCCTCCGGGTCGGCCATGATGTTGGGCGTTCCCTTGATGATGTCGGTGATTGCCCCCATGGCGTCCGAGTGGTCGGTGATCATGAAGAAGTCGTAGGGCCGGGCGAGTTTCACCGGCTGACCGCTGTTGGAAACAACCTGCTCGCCGCGGGCGAAACGATAGGCGTCGCGCGGCATGAGAGTCGTGCCCGAGCCTCCGGCGTCCGGCGAAAGGCCCGTATGCACATGCGTGTCGCCGAAATAGACTTCCGTCGGGAAGGCCCGGTCGGCATAGGGCGAGTACGGCCTGCCCTTGTAGATGCTGGCCTCAACGCCGGTGGTGTCCTGGGCCACGGCGGGAACGGTGAACGCCGCGAGCATGAGCGCTGCGCCGAAAGTCGAACTTACAAAACGTGGCATTCCAGACTCCTCGTCGCGTCATCCTTTCGGCGCGTACCAAATGGGCGAGGTGTAAGCGCGCTCTTGCGTCGTCATCGGCACCTCGTCGGTCATGTCGATTTCGAAGCGCTTCGCCTCGTAGGCCGTCCAGCGCGGGGTCGGAATCTCGATGACGCGCGCGTAGTAGAAGGCCTTCTGGTTCGGATCGAAGTCCGGGTCCTGCCACACCGCGATCATCTCAGGTGCGCCGATCGAGTTGCTCCACGTGGCGTTCTCGACATCGACCGTGTTGCCGACGGGCGGCACCTTGCCGTCGGCGTCCGGCTTGCGGTCATCCGACCAGACGACGTCGTAGACCTTCTCCTCGGTCTCGCCGTCTTCGTTCAGCCAGCCCTTGATGATCTGGATGCGATCGAGATTGCCGCTGTAAGGGTCTTTGGCCGCCGCGACGAGGAAGGTCGGCGCTTTGCCCCCCGGCGCGTCTTGAAGATCGCCGCCCATGGGGACACCCTTGGCATAGCCGGCATTGGCCGGCAGACGCGTCTTGGTGTCGGCATCGTCGAAGTCCCAGCCGCCGAAGAAGCGCACGGTCATGCGCGGGCCTGTCGTGGCGTAGGTCTCCTTGCGCTTCATGGCGTCGAAGATGGCCTCGCGCGTGTTCTCGGTGGCCCAAACCCCCGCATAGCCACCGGAGGCCTGCTGCCAGCCTTTGATGGTGAACTTCGGATCGGGCGCCTCGATCACCACATGTTCCCAGCGATGGGGCTCGGGCTCGACGCCCGAATGCTTGCCGAAGAAGTTCTCCTCCTCGACCGCCGCCATTGAGGTATGGCTGTCGGTGGAGCCCACCATGCCGAACTTGTAGGGATTGACGCCCAGACTCTCGTCCAGCTTCAGACCGGTCTTGAGCGCTTCGCGGGCATATTCCCACTTGATCATCCCCGGCGTCTTGGCCTCGGTGCCGTTGAGGTTGGACTTGTCCCACAGCTCGTAGTCCGCGAACTCGTCGTTCGGCGACAGCATCGGGTGCGATTCCCCGTCACCTTTGATCTGAGTCACCTCGACCAGCGGCTCGTACTTGGCTCGCATGGCCGCGAGCTCTTTGGTCAGCGGCTTGCCGTCGAAGGTTTCGACCGTGAACATGCGGCCGTTCGACAAATTGCCATTGTGCGGGATCGCGAGAACCTCTGCGCCAGCCTTGTCCTCGAGCGCCGAAAGATGCTTCCAGAGATCCTCCGGATTCTTGCTGTCGTATTGCGAGAAGGGAACCGTGCGGTTGGCGGTGCTCGCGTCGCCTCGGAAGATCACATTGCGGTGCAGGTTGTAGCCGCCGATCGCGGTCCATTCGTACCCAATGAGAGCCGTGAACACGCCGGGATCGTTATATTTGTCCGCCAGCGCCGTGTAGTTCTGCCAGGCGTTCTTGACCGCTTTGTCGCTCTTGATCGGCGGCTCGTCGCCCGACAGCGACCCGACGATCTCCATCGCCGTGTCGAACTTCTTCTGATCGTCGCCTTCCGTCAGCGCATCGTACCACTTCTTGCCGGCTTCCGTGGCCAGGATCTCCTGGTCGCCGCTGAGCAGTTGCGGCATCAGACCGTACATCTCGGCGTGGTCGGCGATGACGAGGAAATCCAGCGGCCGCGACAGCTTGGCGCGAAGACCGTGGGTGGTGGTGATCTCCTCGCCGCGCGCGAAGCGATACGCATCCTCCTGGCCCACCCGATTCATCGTGCCGGCGTCGACGGACACGGCGGTGTGGAGATGCGTGTCTCCCCAAAAGACCTTGGTCGGGAAGTTCCGGCCCGCGTAGGGGGAGAACTGAGGCGGCGCGATCTCCGCCACGCCTTCCTTCGTCGGGAGTTGGATGACTCCTTCTCCAACCGGTTCCGCCCAGGCCACCGTCGAAAACAGGCAGACGGCGCATAGGGATAGTCCACTCGTGACCAGTGACGCCTTCAAACTCATGAAATCCTCCTCGTTTCGCTCTTCGTTAGACTTATTCACCCTCCAGTCGGGAACAGAAGCTGCACCTGAAAGCGCAGCTGCCAGTCCGGTCCGCCTTCGGGCGCGATGACGTTGTCGTAGGCGCTGAGCGACATGTTCACCGGCTGCGAACCGACATTGAAGACGCGGCCAACGCCGCCGCCGAACGGCAGCGTCCACTGATCGTCGGAGTCCGCCTCCCAATTGGCGGTGATGATCGGCGCGGAGGTGAGATACCAGCCGTGCTTCAGGTTGTAGTTGACGAAGTACTGAAGCAGGAAGGCGTTCACGTCCGGCTCGTTGGAGTCACCGGCGACGGACCAGATATTGTTGACGAGCGCGCCGACCACCCATTTGCCCGGCGTCCACACGATGGCCGCGGTCGGGCCGACGCCCCATTTGTCGGGGCCGAGACTTCTGTCGGTGTTTGTCGGCAGGAGGAAGGTCGGACCGGCGCCGATCATGAGCTTCGGGCTCACCTGCTTCACGAAGAAGAAGCTCGGATTGAAATTGCCGAGGCCGAAATCGCTCTCGTCACCTTGGTATACGGGCGGCTGATAGACCACCGGCAGGATCCAGCGCGTGACCAGGTTCCAGTCCTCGTTCAGCTTGAACGGAATGACCGGCTGGATGTTGAGAATGTTCTGGTCTTTGTCGAACGGCCCGACATTGAAGTTCGTGTTGTTCTGGAACGGGACCGAAATCAGGTTGGCGATCGGGTTCTGCGCTTGCTGCGCGAGATCGCCCTCCTGGGATTGGACGGGAGAGACGTCCAGTACGGCGAGCGAAAGGACGCCCGCCAAAAGCCCACGCAACGCGTACATGCCGCATCCTCCCAGCTCGCCCTCGGACTCTGACGGTCCTTGATCCGGATGTGGCAGCTAGAGCGTCGCCAACCAAGCCCGGAGGTTGTGGAACTCTACCAGAAGTAGGTTATGCTATTGTCCCCTAGGGAGCAATTCGAAGTAATTTGCTAATGAGGTTGCTTGCCGGATTCTCTGGTCGTGAGTGAGGCTGCTTATGGCAGAGTTTGTTGAGGGCGAAAATTTGAGCGGGCGCCCCTCCCTGTATCACGACGATTTCCCCGATCAAGTGCGGCGCCTCGGCGGGCTTTCAACCGGCCCCAGGACCGCCGAGGGCAAGGCGCGGATCGCAGCGGCGCAGCGCAGGCGGTGGGCTGAGCGGCGAAGCTCAATTCAGATCCGGACCGACTGAAGTCGCTTTCGATGTCGGTGGCAACACCACCGTCGCTGGCGTCACGTTGGTTGCCTGGCATGCGCCGGCCAAGGACAACAAGCCGACCATCCTTTATTTCCACGGCAACGCGGCCAACGCCGCTAATCGCGCATCCAGAATCGAAACCATCCGCGAGAGCGGTTTCGGTGTGTTCTACCTCAACAACCGCGGCTATGGCGGCTCCGGCGGAAGCCCCACGGAAGAGCACAATGTCGCCGATGCGATCGCCGCCTACGATCACCTGGTTGGCCTCCGGGTGCCGGCAGGCAAAATTGTCGCCTACGGGGAGTCGCTGGGCTCGGGCCAGGCGGTGCGGCTGGCGGCGGCAAGAGCGGTCAGCGCGGTCGTGCTGGAAGCGCCGCTCACCTCGACGGTCGATGTGGCGCGGAGCATCTACTTTTGGCTGCGCTCGGCTTGCTGATTACCGACAAATACAACAACGAGCGCAACATCCGCTCCGTCACCGCCCCGGTTCTCATCCTGCACGGCGAGCAGGATGCGGTCATCCCAGTGGAAATGGGCTGGCTGGTCTACCACGCCGCCAACGAGCCGAAGCGGATCGAACTGTTTCCCCAGGGTGCCCATTACGATCTATTCGACCATGGCGCGTGGGAGACGACCCGCGCCTTTCTGGCTTCGCTCGGCCGATAACGTGTTACCTGCGGCACCCAACCCGACGCTTTGGCCGTCAGGCAGTCGCTATGACGAGCGACCCACGCTCCTGATCGTCTTACCGGCGTAGGACATCTAGAGCGTTTTCCGATCAGAAGGCATCATATCCGGCAGCAGTGAAGTAGTTTCGGCATTCGTTCGCAGTGAGCTGTTGGATGGCGTGAGCGATGGCGTCCCAGAGGTCCGGGATTGTCCGCGT
>Ga0307379_10003040_pt1 | contig 24464 bp, 18 predicted proteins | sample UN2MG_FD_202237 | JGI IMG/M metagenome (GOLD analysis project Ga0307379, IMG submission 202237) | Soil microbial communities from Risofladan, Vaasa, Finland - UN-2 | ecosystem: Environmental > Terrestrial > Soil > Coastal area > Acid sulfate soil | place: Finland: Risofladan, Vaasa | collected...
ATTTGCCAGGGATATTTTCACGAACAAAAATTGGATCGAAAAGGTATTGTCAAAATTGCCGGAAAACGTGTACGTCACGATCGATCTTGACGTTTTTGACCCGTCGATAATGCCCTCGACGGGAACTCCGGAGCCCGGCGGCTTATTGTGGTATGATGTGCTGGGATTGATGAGAACCGTTTTCGAAAAAAGAAATGTAGCAGGATTCGATGTAGTTGAATTGTGCCCGGACAAGAGGAATAAAGCTCCGGATTTTTTAGCGGCGAAACTTATTTATAAATTGTTGAGCTATAAATTGGGTTCCCATTTTGCGATCTGATTGCAAAATGGAGTCCCCTTCAGAGGTTAAGATGGAAAAGAAAGATTTACTAAATGAGCCAGTCAGGCATATCGACATAAAATCGTTCGACTCCAGCAAGATTATCGAAGCGATGAAGGACATGTCTTTTACGGCGAGAGACACAGCCAATGCCGCGGAGATTCTCAAGACCATGATCAATGACCCGGAGTGCACGATCATGCTGTGTCTCGCAGGGAGCACAAGCGCCGCCGGGTGCATGCAAATCTATGTTGATATGGTCAAGTGCAACATGGTCGACGTTGTAGTTGCCACCGGGGCTTCGATTGTCGATATGGACTTTTTCGAGGCTCTGGGCTTCAGACATTACAAGGCTACCCAGACTGTCGATGACGGGAAATTGAGAGACCTCCACATCGACAGGATCTATGATACGTTCATCGACGAAGACCAATTGCAGATTTGTGACAGCACCATCACGGAGATTGCGAATTCCCTGCCGCCAAGGCCTTATTCGTCGAGGGAATTTATCAGGGAAATGGGCCGCTATCTCATCGACAACGCCAGGAAACCGGATTCTCTCGTTCAGGCGGCATACGAGAATCATGTGCCGATATTCTGCCCTGCCTTTTCGGATTCGAGCGCGGGCCTGGGTCTCGTAAAGCACCAAAAGGAAAATGAAGAGAACCACGTCAGCATCGATTCGGTCAAGGATTTTCGAGAGCTCACGGAGATCAAAATGAGGTCGCCGGTCTCGGGCCTGTTTATAATCGGAGGAGGAGTTCCGAAAAACTTTGCCCAGGATACAGTGATTTGCGCCGAGGTTCTCGGAGAAACCGCGGATATGCATAAATACGCCGTACAAATTACTGTTGCCGACCAGCGGGATGGTGCGCTCTCAGGCTCGACCCTGCAGGAAGCACGCTCATGGGGCAAAGTTGACACCGGATACGAGCAGATGGTTTATGCGGAAGCCGGCAGTGTTTTGCCCCTTATCGTTAGCGATGCATACCACCAGCAAGGCTGGGAGAGCAGAATCCAGCGCCAGTGGGCTAAGATCTTCGAATAATTATTTAATTATTTACAGAAAAAGGCAAAAGGAGCACAAATATGGCAAGAAGTGTGCCCGTACGTAGATTTCTCGTTGTCCTGGGTTGTTCGCTTATCCTCATGGGTTGCCGGGACAAGAATGACCAGCAAGCGAACGACGAAGCTGCCGAAGCAACAACGTCACTGTCCAAAATCAGATCTGATTTGACCAGGGCAAAAAGGAACCTGGCCGATTCAAAAGAAGAACTGCAGGCGGTCAAGGATATCCGGGACGAGCTTGACAAGCAGGTTGCACAAATCACTGCGGAGCGGGATAATGCAGTAAAAGCAGCTATGGCGGCAGAACAAAAAATCAAAGACCTGACCGCCCAGGTTAGTGAGATGCCCGACAGCCTCAGTTCGCTCGAAAACGAATTAAAGGAACAAAATGCGGTTATCGAGAACCAGCGAATGACCATTGCCGAACAGCAGGCGGCCATGGCCGAGCAACAGGCAATACTCACTGAGCAAGAAACGACCATTGCCGCTCTGGAGAAGATTATACAGGAGCAAATGACTATTGAGGAACAACCGCAAGAGGAGATTCCCGAGCCGGAGCCGGAGCCGGAAGTTGAGGTTGAGGAACAGTAGTAGCTCCCAGGCCGGCAATATCGTAATCTGACGGCTGTGTTTGAGGACTTGCGACTTTAAAGTTCATACTTAAAAATGCGAGAACATTGAAAACTGAAGGTTAAAACAAATGTGGGCTTTCAAAAAGTGTGCCGTCGTTGTAGCTCATCCGGACGATGAAACGCTCTGGGCCGGCGGCACCATACTGATGCATCCGGAAAGTAATTGGACGGTGGTAACGCTGTGCAGGATGAGTGACCATGACCGGGCTCCCAGGTTTTTCCGGGCGATTGAGAAATTAAACGCCACGGGAGCAATGGGCGATCTTGACGACGGTCCCGAACAACACCCGCTTACAAGCCGTGAGGTGCAGCATGAGATACTCCAAAGCCTCCCTTCGAATAGATTTGACCTTATTATCACTCACGGGCTTAACGGAGAGTACACGCGCCATTTGAGGCATGAGGAAACTGCTAAGGCGGTGATGGCATTATGGAAAAGCGATAGATTATTCGCAGGACAATTATGGCGATTCGCCTATGAAGACGGCGGCAGAAAGTATCTTCCTCGTGCCGTTGAAGACGCGGATATGCAAATAAGGTTGCCGGAAGAGATATGGCAAAGAAAATATGATATAATCAAAGACATCTATGGTTTCGGCCCGGACAGCTTTGAGGCCGGGACTACTCCGCGCGAGGAAGCTTTTTGGTGTTTCAAATCGTAAAGGAACTTTAAAATCGTTCTAATAAGGGAGTTGAAAGATGAAAGTACTCGTACTATATGATTATCCCCCTTCACCGGGTGGACTTGCTACTCAGGGCCAACTGCTTCACAGAGGGCTTGAGGAAATGGGAATCGAAGTATTCTCTGTAAACTTCGAATCGGCGCAGGAAAAGGAATGGTATTACAGATGGTTTGAGCCGGATGTAGTTGTAGGGGTTGGCTATTGGGGGCATACTTCGCATCTGGTTTTACATCCTAAACGGTATGGGATTACTCCGATACCCTGGCTTGTTGCTGACGGCTATATGGCAAACTACCAGGAAATACTCGAAGACCTGCCTCTTATTCTGGTGACTTCCAACTGGGTCAAGAAAGTCTATATGCGCGACGGCCTGAGCGGCAAGAACATCGAAGTCCTACACGTAGGATGTGATACCGATTCATTTATACGACGAGACAGGAAAGATCCTAAAGTTTCCACTGTCCGTGAAGCTTTAGGGGTATCTGAAGACCAGGTTATGGTTTTGACCGTTGGCGGAGACGCCGCCTCAAAAGGCGCTCAGGAAGTGATGCAGGCATTGGCAATAAATGATCCAGAGGCTCCTGACTGGAAGTATGTTTGCAAAGTATGGCCGCAACCCCGTACCGAAGAGCAGAATTTGGCCGATATGCAATTGGCCACGCACCTGGGAATCGAAAAAAATGTAATATATACGACCAGCCGGATATCCCGTAATTTCATGCCTTATCTCCTGGACGCCTGTGATATCTATGCAGCCCCTTCCCGCCTTGAAGGATTCGGGATGATACAGGTTGAAGCAAACTCCTGTGAAAAGCCGGTTATCGGCATAAAAGCGATGGGTATGCTTGATACCCTGGTACACGGCAAAACAGCTTTTCTTGCAGATGTGGCACAGGAAATTAAGTTAAGAGAGACAATACTCGGTGATGAATCAGGATACGAAACCGGGCATAAATACGTATTCAGAAGGCCACGCACAGTCGATTATAGGGCCAGTGTACATGATATTGCCAACTATCTGATGGACTTAATGAAAAAACCCGAATTGAGAGAACAGATGGGTAAGGAAGGCAGAAAACGGGTCGTTGAAAACTTTGACTATAGAGTCATCGCCAAGAAATTTGTTAATATCGTCTCGAAGCGACTTGGGATTTCATAGTATGGAAGATAAAAACAAAAAACTATTGGAAAAGGCGAAACAGGCAGCTCTCGAAGTTTTGCTGCACAATAACCACGGCCCATATCGAGGCCTGCCAAGGACAGCAGGCTGGGGCTATCCCGAGCCGTACACGCGAGATTTGCTGATCAGTTCATTCGGAATTCTTACTACAAAAAATGATAAGCTGATAAAGTCATTGAAGCGCGTTCTGGAGACTCTTGCCAAAAATCAATCGCCGCTGGGGCATATTTCCTCGTTGGTTAATGATCCACAGGATCGTGGTTCAAGCGATTGTACTCCGCTTTTTTTAATCGGCGTCGGTTTATGGAGAAAGGAAATGCAGGAACCGGACTTTCTCGAAGATGCCGCCAAAAAGGCTCTTACCTGGATGGAATACCGTAGTCCGACGAATCGTATCATGGTCTGCCAACTGCCCACAAGTGACTGGCGTGATGAGCAGTGGGTTCTGGGATACGGGCTTTTCGTAAATACTTTGGTTCATATTTATCTGCGACTATTCGGACTGAATAAACAGGCAGAGATGCTCAAAGATAACATGGGGCGGTTTACGGTCAAAGGCGACAGGCAGAACCGTCATGTCCACGAGGGTCTGGCTCTACCGGCCAAACCCTATTATGCCTTATGGTCATACAAGGTATACAGAAGCGAACGTTTCGATTTATTAGGCAACAGCCTGGCGATTTTGTCCGGAATCGCATCGGTTTCCAGGGCGAATCATCTTGTCACGTGGATTGAGGCCGAATGCAAAGAGATGCAGAAGAATGAGGACCTCGCCGTCGATTTACCGCCCAATTTCTTCCCTTACGTCAGACCGGAAGATCCCGACTGGATGCCTCGTTACAAGAAGTATAATCAGCCGGGAGAATACCACAACGGCGGGATATGGCCGTTCATATGCGGATTTTATATTGCCGCCCTGGTTGCCACCGGGAAGTTTATCCTCGCGCAAAAAAAATTGCTCTCTTTGGCAAAGCTTGTGCAGCAGCCCAGAGTCGCCGATGTGGAATTCGGCTTTAATGAATGGTATCGCGCACAGGACGGCACTCCGCAAGGCCAGGACTGGCAGAGCTGGTCGGCCGCTATGTACCTGTATGCCGATGCTTGCGTGGAACAACAAAGAACTCCGTTTTTCGAAGATATCCGAGATTGGCCGAAAGAACGATACCAACACGAAACCACGGCCTCCGATCAATGATCCGGCCGAATGCTTATTCTTAAGGTCTCGATATCCCTACATTTGTTTCGACACAAAGCAAAATCGGGTCTCCGTAGCGTTTTTATCCGCACTGAAGCGACTAAATTTGGAAAATTTGTTGCAATTTCCGGCGAAGGGCTTTAGTATTCGACTCAAAAGGGCCCCGCCAGAAACTCGCCAACGGGGCAATATGATAGAAAATATTTCAAACGAGGCGAGATTTTGGCAAATGGACGAGCCGAGCGAAAATAGCAATGAAGGCGTCGGAACCAGCGTCAGCAAGGTCGTAAGCGATTATATTGCCGGCCTTAGCGACGAGCATCGCATGCTGGTTATTCTCAAGGCACAACTATATGGCGGGACATGGGACCCGATGCTTGACGACCTGGAAAATCGCCTGGAAGGTAAGCCTTATATATTTAAGCTGGCAAATCGAATAAAAGACGATATCGAGCGCATCAAGCAGATGCGGAAATTCGAAGAAGAGCATAATATTGACTTGACCGAGTATGTTGAATTATCATGAAGAGGTATGCGAGGGCGATTGGACTGCCGCTCCGTTTTAACGAATATGCGATTTCACATGAATGACAGAATTTGGTGACGGAAAGCTATTTTTTGCGAGGAGTTATAAAATGCTAAAAATGTTAAGATGTAAATTTATTTTACCGGCGGGTCTTTTGGTTTTGTTTGTGATGCAGAATAGTTTTGCTGCCGGAAGTAATTCGCGGCCGCTTGTTGCACCGGAACTGCTCAAACACGCCAAGCTGAAAATATTATGGGAAAATGAGCTGCCAATCAAAAAAAACGAGAGCCTGGATCGGTTACTCCTGCTCGATAATCGTCTCTATGCAATCTCCAATCGCAATTATCTGATTCACCTGAACAAGAAAAACGGGAAAATAATATTCGGCAGGGCCATATCACCGGCAGGTTTTCCGATTGCAGAGTTGAAACCTTATGGTGACGAGCTTCTATCCGTAGACGGCAGCAGGCTTATTCAAATTGACGCTCAATCCGGGACTGAGCGCAAACAGATGGATGCGGGATTCCGTATCTCCTGCCCTGCCGCCCGGAACAGTACGCATATTTACCTGGCCGGCATTGACAATCGCCTGCATGTATATCGTGACAAGGACAGGGTCAAGAAGTTCGAGGTTGCTGCTGAGAACGACTCGTTGATAACTTCAATCCTTGCTGAAGAGAATTCTGTCATCTTTGGTACCGCCGCAGGTAATATCCTTAGTATTGCGCCGGATACACCTCAACGTCAGTGGCAATTCGACGCCTCTAAGGCTATCGCCGGACCGATTGTCAAAGACGGGATGTCGCTGTTTTTTGCCAGTAAGGATACGAATGTTTACAGAGTCGACATAGTCGGTTTGCCTGAAAGAAAGCGGCTTGTCTGGAAACATCAGACGGCTGCGGTACTTAAAAAGGCGCCTCGTGTTACACAAGGGATCGTCTACCAGCCTGTTCACGGCAAAGGCTTAATAGCTATAGACAGGGCGACCGGTGCGCTCTTGTGGTCGGTGCCCGGAGGAATTGATTTGTTGGCAGAGGCCGGAAACAGGGCCTACGTAATTACGAATACCGGAACTTTAGTGGTTATGGACAATGTCAAAGCTAAGAAGCTGTATTCCGCGAACTTTGCAGAGGTCTCAAAACACGTATCCAATGTAACAGACGATATAATTTATATTGCCGACAATCGTGGCCGGATTGCCTGTTTACAACCAGTTGAGTAGGATACCCTCGGCACTAAATCATATTGGGCCAATTGGAAGGAGAATGAGTGCATATGGAAGTGAAAATAAAGACAGCGTTAATAAGCGTTTCCGACAAGACAGGCATCGTTGATTTCGCAAAAAAACTCAGCGGGATGGGCGTGAAAATCATCAGCACTGGCGGAACGGCGAAGAAACTGAGCGACGCAGGAATAAGCGTGGTCGGAATCGAGTCGGTGACGGGTTTTCCGGAGATGATGGACGGCAGGGTGAAAACACTTCATCCGAAGATACACGGGGCCCTGCTGGGACTCCGCGACAAAAAAGAGCACACGGCGGCGATGAAAGAGCATGACATCGAGCCGATTGATATGGTCTGCGTGAATCTCTACCCGTTCGAAAAAACAATTGCCAATCCCGATTGCACATTGGCCGAGGCGATCGAGAATATCGATATCGGGGGGCCGAGCATGCTTCGCTCGGCGGCGAAAAATAACAAGTTCGTTACAGTCGTGACACAAGCCGGCCAGTTCGATAAGGTTATCGAAGAGATGGAAAAACACGATGGGGCTGTGGGCCAGGAGCTGCGGAGCGATTTCGCGCGGATTGCTTTCAGCCTGACCGCATCCTATGATGCTGCGATTTCAAAATATCTGAACAACAGAGCGGGCGTGGAGTATCCCGAGAGAGTCTCCATCGCAATCAAAAAAGAAGCGGTACTTCGCTACGGCGAAAATCCTCATCAAACCGGCGCGTTTTATAAGCTGCCCGATAGCGGCGAAACATCGGTCAGCAGCGGCACCCTGCTTGAGGGTGGCACAGAGATCAGCTTTAATAACCTGATGGATACCAACGCGGCCTTTGAGCTGGTGAAGGAATTTCCCGAGCCTGCGGCGGTCGTCGTCAAGCATCTGAATCCCTGCGGCTGTGCCGTCGATGATGATATCTGTGTGGCATACCGAAAGGCCTATGAAGGTGATGTAATCAGTGCGTTCGGCAGCATTATCGCGCTGAATCGAAACGTTAACGTCGAACTTGCCCAGACGATAATGGAATCTTACAGCCGGTTCGGCAAGGCACTTGGCGCCGGCGGATTCTTTGCCGAGGTGATGATCGCTCCCGCATTCGATCAGGATGCCGTCGAGATCATCAGGACGTTGAAAGCCTGGGGCAGCCGGGTCCGGCTGGTAGAAACAGGGCCGATCGACAGGGCCAATATCGACGGCAGCGAGTTCGATGTTCGCTGCATTGTAGGCGGGATGCTGCTGCAGAAACGAAATCTCGTCGGCTGGGAACCGGACGCACTGACGTATCCGACCAAGGCCAAACCGACGAAGAAACAGCTTGACGACCTGAGAATCGCCTGGCTTGCCGGCAAGCATACCAAGAGCAATACAATTGTTCTGGTCAAGAACCGGAAGGTCATCGGCGTCGGGGCCGGACAGATGAATCGTGTCGAGTCCGGATTAATCGCCTTCAAGCGCGCCGGCGACGAGACCAAAGACTCTGTCATGGCCTCGGATGCATTCTTCCCGTTCCCGGACAACATCGAAAATGCCGCCAAGGCCGGCATCGCTGCTATCGTCCAGCCGGGCGGCTCCAAGAAAGATCCAATAGTCATCGAAGCAGCAGACAAACACGGAATCGCAATGGTCTTTACCGGCAAGCGGCACTTTAAGCATTAAACTCGTTTTACGCCGGCCATTGAGTAATTCGGGACGGGTTTCTTGTTGCGCCGATAATCATCAATTATCTCGGCCATGGCTACAATATTAGACTGGCAGCGCAATGAAAACTTACAAAAAATTTAGGAAAAATGAATAAATTCACCCCCAAGATAGACTTGTTGGCTAAACATGTTTATTCGATGCAATCCCGCGTTTAGCCCCCAGGTTCACCCTGGGGGTAACAACATCGGCGGTTTGTGCCGGAGGTATTCCTTTATGTTTTTGGCGGATTATGCAGGCTCAGACCGAAGGCGTCTTCGGCGGCTTCCTTGAGCACCTCTGAGACTGTGGGGTGCGGGAAGCTGACTTCCGTAATCTTTTCCGTGCTGCCGATGAGCGTTCTTGCTGCGCCTACCAGTTCGGTGACAATGGCGCCGACCATTGCAACGCCGATGATTCTGTTGGTTGAGTTATCCCGGACAACCCTTATCTCGCCGACGGTTTCGTTGTGTGCCGTGCTTCGGCCGTTGGCTTTGAAGAACGACCTTCCAATAGAAACATCAAGCCCTTCGGAAGCACAGGCATCCTCGGTCCTGCCAACCGATGCGATCTCCGGGAACGTATAGACGGCCCGCGGAATGAGCGAATAGTCCGCGACCTCTTCATTGCCGCCAGTGGCGTTGACGGCGGCAATTTCCGCTTCGGCGAACGCCCCGTGGGCCAGATAGGTCGTGCCCACAGCGTCACCGATGGCATATACGCCGGGAGCGTTCGTTTCTAATTTCCGATTAACGGCAATTGCAGGGCCGTTCATCTGCAGGTTCAGCACCTCGACGGTTTCTTTATCGACGACGGCACGCCGGCCCACCGATACGAGAACCTTTTCCGCGTCAATTGTCTGGCCGTCTTCAAGAGCTACTTTTGCTAAGTCGCCGGCTTTTTCGACCGAGATAACTTTCCGGCTGGTCAGCGAAGTAATGCCGAGCTTCTTGAATTCACGTTCAATCAGCCGGCCGACCCATTGATCCTCCATTGGGATCAATCCCGAGAGTGCTTCGACGATTGTAACCTTCGTTCCCATCGTAGCATAAACGCAGGCCATTTCGCAGCCGATGACTCCGCCGCCGACGATTACCATCGATTGTGGTATTTGCTTTAAGGTCAGGGCTTCCTTGCTGCTGATAACGGTCTGCCCGTCAAATGGAATCGACGGAATTTCAATTGGATGCGAACCAGTCGCCAGGATTATTTTTCCGGCCTCAATCTCTGCCGGCCCGGTTTGCGATTCAATTTTGATTCGGCCCGGTGCCGTAACAACGGCCCGGCCGGGGATGATCTTTACTTTGTTACTCCCGATCAATCCTGTCACGCCTTTGCGAAAAGCTGTAACTATAGCGTCCTTTCTGGCCTGGATTTTCGGCCAGTTCGCGGTCGGGGCTGCAACGTCAATCCCCATTAGATTAGCGTGCTTGAACATAAGCAGTGTATGGGCCGAGGCAAGCAGCGTCTTCGACGGGATGCAGCCGCAGTTCAGGCAGGTTCCGCCGACAAAGCTCTTTTCGGTAACTGCCACCGAAGCGCCTCGCTGCGCACATCTTATAGCGGCGGCGTAACCGCCGGGGCCGCTGCCGATAACTACAACATCAAAACTATCTGCCATGATTATAACTCCTTGCTTTGTACTAAAAGATTTTGCCGATTATATAAGATTTCTATTTTTGCCGGTAGGGATTCTTTTCCGGATCGTACCACGCGAAGAGCCGGTCGCGCAACTGATCTCGGACTTTTTTGAGGCCGGGATCGTTAATCCGGTTTACGGATTCGCCCGGGTCCGTCTCGTGGTCGTACAGCTCGTGCGTCGAGCCGTGATTGAATATGTATTTATAACGCCGAGTGCGAATCATGTACTCACTCGTCCGGGACCTCAGGTTGAACTCGCTGAACGCTGCCGGTGGTCCTTCGATATCCGGGTCGCGCAGCACGCCGGCGAAGCTGGCCGCGTCCATACGCTCCGGAGCTCCGGGAATATCGAGCAGCGTTGTTTTTCGGGGCGCTTCGAGCCCTGCCAGCTCGCTCAGCGTCGGATACAGGCCGATATACTCGGCCAGAGCGGCGGTCACCTTGTTTTCCGGCAGATGCTTCGGATAGCTGACAATCAGCGGCACCCGCACAGACGGCTCGAACAGGCAGAACTTCTGGTACAGCCCATGGTCGCCGTCCATGTCGCCATGATCGGAGGTATAGACGACAATCGTGTTGTCCAGCAGGTTTTCTTCCTCGAGCGCCTTGTACACGTGGCCGACACACGTATCGACAAATGCGAGATTGCCCAAATAGCCCGCACGGTGGGCCCGCTGGCGCTTCTCGCCCAGGGCTGCCATATTCTTGATTCGCCGCTGGATATGCTGAGGGTATTTAGAAATATCGCCTACCTTTGGGAGTGTCATTTTATCGACCGGATATTTTTCCGCCCACTGCCTCGGCGGATAAAACGGTGAGTGCGGCTTCATGAAACTGGTGACCAGGAAAAACGGCTGCTCGCGGTACCGGGTAATGAATTTGGCCGCTTCGCGTGCGAGGAACATATCGAGGTGGTCTTCCGGTTCCAGCCGGGATGCCATGTTTTCGAAGTTCCACTTCTCGACGTTGCCCACCCATGGGCTGCCTTTGGGCCACAATCCATCGATATCGGGCAAGCCGGCACCACCATCATCCACCGTCTTGAAAAAGTTCGGCCCCAACGGATGATTGGCGATCTCGTTGGCGTAGTGCTGCACCTTCGGCCCCAGGTACATCAGCCAGTCGTTGATAGACATGTAATACTCGAAGCCGTGATTGTGGGCGTCGACAAAGTGCATCTTGCCAATCAGACCGGTCAGATAACCGTTATAGGCGAAATGATTCGCTATCGTGCGGTAGCGCCAATCAAGCCGGTCCCGGTTCGTAATGGCGCCGGTGCTGTGCGCGTATAGTCCGGTCAGCAGGGCCATCCGCGAAGCTACGCATACAGGATACGGGCAATAGGCATTAGTGAACCGCACGCCCCGCGATGCGATCAGGTCGATATTGGGCGTGGGAACAAGGTCCCGGCCAGCACATGTCATCAGGTCGGCACGGTGCTGGTCGGTCATAATAACAAGGACGTTGGGCTTATCAGGATGCGGTTGCGACTGCCTGGTCACAGTCGAGTCTGAAGTCGAGGTTTTCGCCCCGTCTGCTTTATTGCCGAGCAAAAGCGAAGCTGTTCCGAACCCCGACGTACGCAGAAATTCCCTTCTTCCGATATGTTTATTATCAATCATTTCCGGCCTTCTATTTGCGTGGTTTCTTTTGCTACCGGCGACCCCATTCGTTTGCCCTGGCGGGGTCGTAATCCGGATTCGGAGTCGGCATTTTGGCGCCGACCGATTGGCGCCACTTTGCCAGCTTCCGCTGCAAGTCAGCCGCTTTTTTCGGCATGGTCTCGGCAAGGTTATTCTTCTCTCCGATGTCACGTTTGAGATTGTAAAGCTCCAACTGCCCATCCTCGAAGAACTCTATCAACTTGTAGTAGCCCTCTCGTATTGCGCCGGCAGGCCTCGAATGATGATAATGGGGGTAATGCCAGTATATCGCATCTCGTTCGAGCGAGCCGTTTTGCCTGAGCAGCGGCAGGATGTTCTCGCCATCGAGTACCTGGTTCGAATCCCCTCCGGCTCCGGATATCTCCAGGAAAGTGGGATAGAAATCGACGCTGGTTACCGGCACGCTGCATGTGGTTCCGGCTTTAACAACGCCGGGCCAGCGAACGATCAACGGCTCGCGGACTCCGCCTTCGTACAGCGTGCCCTTTTCATCGCGGAGCGGCGCATTGGTCGAGACAATCTGCCGCTTACCGGTGTAACCGCCATAGGCTTCATGCAGGCCTCCGTTATCCGAGAAGAAGATTACAATTGTGCGTTCGGCAAGATCCAGATCATCGAGCTTCTTAAGAATGCGACCGATATTAGTGTCCAGGTGTTCAACCATTGCTGCATAGGTAGGATTATTCACCCCTGTTGCCGGCTTCGGTTTGTTCTTGTATTTGTCAACGAGTTCCTCGGGCGCCTCCAACTTGATATGAACGGAGTGATGCGACAAGTAGAGAAAGAACGGCTCCTGCTTTTTCTCTTGAATGAACTTTATGGCCTGATCGGTGAAGCCGGATACCTGTTTGTCGTTCTGGTTTTTGACACCCAACACGACTTTGTCAAAGCCCTGCTTGTCCGGGGAATAGCCTTTGCCACCGAGATGCCACTTGCCGATATAGCAGGTGGAATAGCCCTGACCCTTGAACACTTCGCCGATGGTGACAGATTCGAGAGGTAATTGCAGGCGGTTTTCGGGGACAACAAGCTTTTCATAGGGTCGCCAGTGGCCCGGAATAAAATCCGTGATACCAACGCGAGCCGGGTACTGGCCTGCCATAATACTGGCGCGCGTGGGCGAACAAACCGGGCACGCCGCGTAGGCGTCGGTGAACTTCATCCCCTCGCTCGCCAGCCGGTCGATATTCGGCGTCTCGTGGAACTTGCTGCCGTAACACGCCACATCCGGCCAACCCATGTCGTCAATTAGAAAGAAAACGATATTGGGCCTTTTGTGCTGGTTAGTTGCCGCCGGCTTTGCAGGCCCGGCCGTGCAACTCGGCACAGCTAACGAAGCCGCTCCCAATCCTAACGCTTTTAAGAAACCACGCCGATTCATAAAATTCTCCTGCCAAAAATCGTTCAATGAAGCAAAACATCGCCCCGCTACTTCTTCGGAGCGAGAAGCTGGAACTCCGAGATAGTAGGCCCTTCGGTCGCATCGAGGATGTTCAAACGCACTTGCCCTGCGGTTACCGGCTCAAAATCCTTCACGTAGTCCGGCCCGATTTTTGTGCCGCGTATAAATGTCTTCCATTGCCCGTTGTCTTTGTATTGCAGTTCGAACTGCCGTACGCGGCCGTACGCCTCGCTGATCTTGACCCGGTTGAACGTCATTGGCTTTCCCATGTCAACTTCGAGCCATGCCTGCTTAACGCCGGAGTCGGTGGCCCAGCGAGTGGCCGGGTCATCGTCAACCGCCTTGTCGGGGCCGTGCTGCGAATTATTTTGATAGACGTTGGATGCTCTGGCTTTCTTGCGATAAGCCAGTGACGCCGACGGAAAACTCAAAGGGGTGATTTCGCCTGCGGGGCCGTCCAGCTCAAGTTTGATGATTGTGTCGATCTCCTGCCGGTAGGCTTTTGGGACGGAAATCTCGACAGATTCTTCCGTCTGCCTGACGGTGGCTGTTCCGCCTGTCATAACGGAGCTTGCGATGATTTTCTTTGGAACCGGAGGCAGCGTTAATTTCTCGCCGGGCCAGCTCAGGACATGAACGTAGATTGTATTGTCTTTGTTTGTGCTGGCGCCCCAGGGGGCCGTCCTGAACGGGCCGCCCCGGGTAGCGTAGATGCTCTGGCCGTATTCTTTGAGCCAGGCGCCCATTTCCTGTAGCCGTGTGACCTGCCTTGGCTCGATCCGGCCGTCCGGCATGGGGCCGACGTTAAATAAAAGATTGCCGTCACCTCCGACGACCATCACCAGCGTATCGATACACTGCTTGAGCGATTTAAGCTCGTCGTTCGGTTTCCACGCCCACTGCCGGCAGATTGTCATGCATGTCTCCCAGGGCCGGCCGGTCTGGAATGTGCCGATTCTCTGCTCCGGCGTGTCATGGTCGGCGGGAAGCCCGGCACGGTTATTGATAATCACATGGGGCTGAAGCCGCCGAATCATTGTTAACAAATTTTCAGAGTCCCAGTCTTTGGCTGTGCCGCCGAGGCCGTCGAACCAGATGATGTCAATCCTGCCGTAGTTCGAGCAAATCTCGCGGAGCTGGCCATGCAGGAACTTTATGTAGCGGGCATGGTTTTCCGTTCGGTAGTCCGGGTGATACCAATCGACCGGCGAGTAATAATAGCCGAGCTTCAAGCCGCCTTTGTGGCAGGCGTCAGCCAGTTCGGCAACCACATCGCGTTTGAACGGCGAGTTGGAAATCTTGTAATCGGTAAGCTTGCTGTCGAACATCGAGAAGCCGTCATGGTGCTTGCTGGTAAAGACCAGATATTTCATGCCGGCGTCTTTTGCCATCTGTACCCACTGCTCGGCGTCAAACTTGACGGGATTGAACTGCTTGTAGAGATTGTCGTAAATCTCGACGGGGATAGAGCCGGTGCTTTTGTCGTTTCGTCCGCGTCGCTCGCCGCCGCGGGACCAGCCGATCTCCGTGCCCTTGAGGCTGACCGGTCCCCAGTGGATGAACAGCCCGAACTTCATTTGCCGCCAGGCCTGTACATCCTGTTCGCCGGCTTTGAGATAATCAGCGGTATCTGTCACGCTTCCGGCGCCAACCTGACTAACGGAACAGGCCGCAAGGAAACACATGATCAGACACAGACTAATGCCGATTGAGAACTTGCTCCATACATTTGTTAACATAATTCTATCCCTTCCATTTTCACAATACAGATTTACATAAGGCAATACTATATCAGAAAAGCGATGAAAGCGAAACCAAAGGTCCGATTTTTCGGCAAAATCAAATGAAATAAGGCATGGGTGAGTGATAATAATGAGATTCTCTTTGCATCGCAACAAAAGAGGTGTTATTATGATTGGAGAAAGCGGATCAAGCTGAGACGATACAAATGAGCAAGCTTAAAAAAACACTGTTGATGGTTTTAGTCCTGCTCTTTGGTGCCGGGATATTTTTTCACCGAATAGCGCAAAGTCGAGCCGAGCGAAATCGCATGTTTTTGGAGGCTGTTGTCAGCGGCGACACGAAAAAGGTAGGGGAACTGTTGGCAATAGATCCGGACATGGCTTTAATGAGGGATGGAAAGGGCAAAGGAGGAATCGGGTCTCCGGTGTTATACGCTGCTATCGAGCATGGGCACAGGGATATTGTTGATCTGCTCTTGTCCAGAGGGGCTGATCCTAACGAGAAGAATATTAGTGGAAGAACCTCGTTGCACATAGCAGCGCGAAAGGGAGATGCGGGGCTGATTGAACTGCTGATCAAACACGGGATAGACGTGAATGTTCGAAGTCGTGATTCTTCGATCTCTATCCCTCTGTGTCATGCCGGAAGTAGACAGGCCGTTGAGGTTTTGATTGCGAATGGCGCGGATTTGTCCTGGAGGGACGAGTCCGGCGGCACAGTTCTTCATTCGTTGGTAAGAATGGGAACAACTGACGCGGTAGAAGCAATTATTGAACATGGTGTGAACATCGACGCTCAGAACAACTTCGGTTCAACGGCATTACACGTAACCGCGGTGCACGGCAGCAAGAAAATGGCCGAGTCGCTTGTTGCAAAAGGAGCTAACTTAAATATCGAAGACAACAAAGGATTCACGCCACTCGCCCGTAAAATGGAGCTGGTGCACGGATCCGGCGGAGTATATGGAACTGATTTTGCGGAATTTTTAATACGCAGCGGTGCGCAGTACAAGATCAACGACATGGCGTGGCTTGGCGATTTAGAGAGATTCACAGAGCTTCTTGAAAACGATCCCGCATTGGTAGATTACGTAAACAGTTTGGATCGCGAACCGGTTCTGTTTGCAGCTATTTACGGCGGCAACAGTGATATTTTCAAGCTACTATTGGCCAAGGGTGCCAGGCTCAATGTAAGAGGGAAATATAGGGAATCCCCATTATTTGCAGCATCATACATAGGAAACAGCCATGCTTTAAGAATACTGATGGAAAAAGGGGTGGATGTAAACGAAAGAGGCATACACGGAGAATCAGCCCTTCACTGGGCTGCTGTCAAAGGTAACACTGAAGCTGTTAGATTGTTACTTGAGGGTGGGGCGGATGCAACTGCAAAAGCCGAGGAACCGTTGTTAGACCTAAATTCGAGCGCTGGAAACTTTCCTGATGCGATTGAGAGAGAACTCAAAAATCTTCAGAGTCTGGAGAAACAAAGACAGGCTAATCTTGCCGGGCGCAGTTTACAGATTGTTGTGCTTTCGAGACTCGCCATTTCAAAAGGCGATACGCCTTTGCATTCGGCTTCACTGTGGGGCCACGGTGAGATTGCGAAGATGTTACTGTCCAACAGCACTGAGGTTGATGTAAAGAATGATTACGGTCAGCAACCACTGCACTATGCATGTGTTTTCCGGCACAAGGAGGTAGTGAAGATACTGCTTGACGCAGGAGCCGACGTAAATGCTAAAGATGATAATGGGCATACACCACTTGGACTTGCATCATTTCCGAAAGGAAATCCGGCAAAAGACATTGTAGATATGCTCCGTGTAAAGTATGGCCAGAAATAGCAAATGTCAGAGACAGTTAATCCCGTATTGGAATTTATTATTGTTTCTTGACAATAGTGGAATGAGCGGCGTCGAACATCCTTATACCGCCGGTGTCCAATTGGAGGATCAGCCCTTTTTCGGGATCAATCCCGATACAGTGGCCGGCGAATTTGGCGCCGTTGAAAATAAGCGTCACCCTGTGAGACAACTGGATGCTTAGCTCACGCCACCGGTCGATCACTTTTTCGCTGTTATTTGCAGCTACTTCAAGCCAGTGATCTAATGAGCTGAGCAGTCTCTTTGCCAGCAGGACGCGATCGGAAATCGAATGACTTTCCGCATCGATACTCGTTGCGATCTGTTGTAATTCGTCCGGAAAAGATTCCTTCTTCTGGTGACAGTTGATTCCGATACCGGCAACGTAAATTTTCGATTTCCGATTTCCGATTTCCGATTTTGAAATCGGCAATCGGCAATCGGAAATCGGAAATGACCTCGATTCTAGCAGAATGCCTGCAACTTTTTTGCCGTTCAGCATGATATCGTTAGGCCACTTGATTTTTGCCAGACCCCTGCCCGTCCTGCCTATGGCTTCGGCAACCGCTACGGCACAGGTTAGTGAAAGCATCTCGGCGTTAAATTTGTTTTCAATCAGGACAATTGAGCAAAGAATGCTTTCCGCCCTGCCGCTGAGCCATTTGTTTCCCGCCCGGCCCCTGCCTGCGGTCTGCTCCTCGGTGAAGATGACCAGGCCGTCGTTTTGCTTATTTCTTGCGTACTCGGCGGCAATGTCGTTGGTGCTCGACGTGCTGTCGTAGACGAGGATTTTCCCGCCGATGCGTTTGGTCTTCAGATTCGCCTTTATTTTATCGGGATCCAGCAGGCGATTGTCATATTGTCGGTTTACGTTTGCCAATTTGAGATTTCTTGCTTCAAATCGTCAATCCAAAATCGGAAATCGAAAATGCATAGGTTACCTGTCGAGTCCAATATCAACGGCTTTTGCCGAATGAGTAATCGCACCTATGGCGATTCTGTCGATGCCGCACTGTGCGATTGCAGAGACGTTGCTTAACGTTATGTTTCCCGATGCCTCTAACAGCGGCTTTTTATGTTTGCCGCACATTTTGTCTCGCATCTCGACGGCGTGTTTTAGCTGCCACTGGCCCATATTGTCGAGCAGGACAATGTCGACACCCGGAATCTCCAGGACATAGTTGAGCTGGTGATCGACGTGGTCAACCTCTACAGCTACGAATTTGACGCCTTTGATCTCTTTTGCCTCAGCAATGATGCCCCGCAATTTGTGATGGAAGTCCCTGCCTAATTGCGCCAGATGGTTATCTTTAATCAAAATGCCGTCATATAGTCCGAACCGGTGATTGTATCCGCCGCCGCAACGGACCGCGTATTTTTCGAGCAGCCGCCAACCCGGCATCGTCTTGCGCGTATCGTAAATTCTCGCTTTTGTGCCCTGAATCGCTCTGACATATTTCATCGTTGTCGTAGCAATACCGCTAAGCCGCTGGAGAAAATTCAGCATAACCCTTTCGGCGCTTAACATAGAACGCAAAGGCCCTTCGATTACGCCGAGCTTGCTTCCGACATGGGCCAATTCGCCGTCGTTGATGTGTACATCCAGATCGAGCCTTTCGTCATAGCTTTTTAAAATCTCCTTCGCAATAGCCATTCCGCATACAACGATTTCTTCACGTGAGATAATGGTTGCATTGGCTGTGGTATCATCTTTGAACAGAAGCTCGCTCGTCTTATCACCCTGTCCAAGGTCTTCTTCAATTGCCATTTGGATAAGAGGCCGTACTTTTGCCAGATCAAGTTTTTTCATTGTTCTCTTTTCCTTTTACTTCGAATCTCCAGACGAAGTTGCTTTTTTATTGTATCTTTTCTGCCTTTTCGTGGCCAGGAAGTCACTTTTCTTTTTTCTTGAGTCGACCAGAACCAGTTCGGGCAGTTCTTTCAACTCTCTCAACTGGTCCCTCAAAAAAGCGGCTCTCTCAAAATCCAGGCTCTGTGCCGCTTCGAGCATTTCCTTTTCAATCTGAGAAGCCAATTCGACCTTCTCGTACTCCGAATCACCGAAACGAATCGCCTCTCGGGCGGTCTGCCTTGCCTTTATCTGATCCGTCAGGCTCCTGCGGATTTCCTTTTTTATCGTTTCGGGCGTAATGTTATGTTCTTTGTTATATTCCAATTGAATTTTACGGCGTCTTTCTGTTTCGTCAATAGCTTTCTGCATCGAGGGTGTAATCTTATCGGCGTACATGAATACGGACGCGTTGACATTTCGTGCGGTTCTGCCGATGGTTTGAATCAGCGAAGTCCGGCTTCTCAGGAATCCTTCCTTGTCCGCATCGAGGATAGCGACGGCTGAAACTTCCGGCAAATCCAGGCCCTCCCGAAGCAGATTAACGCCCACCAGCACGTCAAAATTACCTTTACGCAAATCCCTGAGTATCTCAATTCTTTCGAGGGTATCGATTTCGCTGTGCAGATAACGGCATTTGAAACCTTTCTTTGTAATGTAGCTCGAAAGGTCTTCGGCCATCCTTTTCGTCAAGGTCGTAACCAGGACGCGCTCTTTGTCTGCAACTCGCTTCTCAATCTCGCCGAGCAGGTGTGGAACTTGATTGCTGGCCGGATATATGAATATCTCCGGGTCCAGAAGCCCGGTCGGCCTGATGACTTGCTCGACAACCTCATTATCGCACAGCTCCAGCTCAAACGGCGCCGGCGTGGCGGAGACGAAGATGACATTAGCCCAGCTTTCCTGGAATTCCTCGAAGCGCATCGGCCTGTTATCCAGCGCGCTGGGCAATCTGAAACCGTGCTCAATCAAGACGCTTTTCCTGCTTCTGTCGCCGGCCCACATCGCCCGCACCTGCGGAATCGTAGCGTGAGATTCGTCGATGAACAAAAGGAAATCCTTTGGGAAATAGTCAATCAGCGTGTAAGGTCTCGATCCGGGCTGCAGACCGGCCAGGTGCCTGGCGTAATTCTCGATGCCGCTGCAATAGCCAATCTCCTGCATCATTTCGACATCGTACATAGTCCGGGCCTGCAGCCGCTGGGCTTCCAGCAACTTGCCTTCGTTGCGGAGTGTTGCCAGGTGTTGTTTAAGCTCGGCTTGTATGCTTTCAATAGCGGCCTCGATTCTCTCGCCGGGCATAATATAGTGCTGAGCCGGATATATGAAAACCTGGTCTTCAACGGCGAGAACTTCCGCCGATACCGGGTTTATATAACTTATGTGCTCTATTTCATCGCCGAAGAACTCAATGCGAATCGCGAAGGATTCGTAAGCAGGATGCAGTTCTACCACGTCGCCGCGGACCCTGAATGTCCCCCTCTGAAAGTCGATGTCGTTTCTGCTGTACTGGATATCCGCCAATCTACCGAGCAGGTCGTTTCTGTCGCAACGGTCGCCCTTTCGAATTGCCACAACGCTGGCCTTGTAATCCTCGGGCGAACCAAGCCCGAAGATGCAGGAGACGGAAGCGACAATAATACAATCATTCCTCGTTGATAGACTGGTCGTCGTTGAAAGGCGGAGCCGGTCGAGGTCGCTGTTCTTCGAAGCGTCTTTTTCGATGTAGATATCCCGCTGGGGGATATACGCCTCCGGCTGGTAATAATCGTAATAGCTGACAAAATACTCGACGGCGTTTTCCGGGAAAAGCTCTTTGAATTCCTCGTAGAGCTGGGCGGCCAACGTCTTGTTATGCGAGACGACAAGGGCCGGCATGTTGTGCTGAGCTATAACATTCGCCATTGTGAATGTCTTGCCGCTGCCGGTAACGCCCATTAGAGTCTGAAATTTCCTGCCGGCATGCAGCCCTTCCACAAGCCGCTCAATAGCTTGAGGCTGGTCGCCCGCAGGCTTATACTCATTGTTCAATTTAAATATGCTCATATTCCGGCATATTGTAACGTCAAATCACACGGGATTCACGGCTTTTTTATGCTTAATTGACACTCGTGCAAGCCGTTTTTCGCTATCAAAGTAGGCATTTGGGCTAATTAACTCTAACTGACTGATTTTCGTCATCCTGAACGAAGCGAAGGATCTCGACGCCGGCGATGTTATAGCAACGCATCGGTTAATTATACTCCTAAAGCGTTTAGATTCTTCACTTCACTACGTTTAGCTCAGAATGACAGTGTGAGCTAAATATCTGCAAGACAAGAACTTGTGAACAATCTTGTATTCAAATCGGTCAGTTTGAGTAAAGAACCAAAAGAGGCTAAGGGCATCACGCTTGGAGTAAACGAAAGGACCGAAAGTACCGTGTCTTTCAACGAACGGGATCCGGATATAATATAGCTGCGAGCAGTGCTCTTCCGTATTTCTGCCAGAGTGCTTCCGAATTAAGCTGCGAGTCGGCCGGCAGCATTTCGAATGTTATAATCGCGATGCCTAATGTAACTCCCGCGTATGAGCCGAGCGAGCCGGGCCTGGCGCCAATTTTCTTTACCGGAAGGGCACAATATTGCCCCATGCGCTCGGCCAGCATTCGTGCGGGGCCGTCATAGTCGATGCAGTTCAGCGGCTGATGGATAGTGACGATTCGGTCCGGCTTGTATTGCTGGATTACCTGCTTGATCGTGCGGGCCTCCGGCTCGGAAAGTGCGGTTAGTCCAGCCTCCTTACTGTTGACTCGGTTTTTCGCCTCGAAATTGCGGTTGAGGTCGATGCCCTTCGCGTTGTACCGGCTGCCATTTACCAGACCATCAGGATTAGCCACGGCCATGAGCACGACCTTCCGTCCGGCCAGCATTTCCGGATGTTGCCGCAGATACCAGGACAGACTACGGACAAGCGGCGTTCCGACGGCTTCGTTGCCGTGGATTGTCGCCATTATTAAAGTTACATCCGATCCATCGCCGAGTACAAAGCACATTATCGGCCGTTGCTGAACCGATGTGCCGACAATGCGATATTGCGAGGGAAACACAAACGTCGGCAATTCACCAACTATCTCCGGGTACCTCACAGGCTCGACGCAGCCGGCAAAAACCAGAACACCAAACAAAACACATACTGCCGAAATTTTGGCCCATTTCTTATTCATCTCATACGCCTTTATGTATTTGCCTCATTATCATAGAATAAGAACGCTGACCCATTATAAACACTTGTCGCTGTGATTAAAGACAAAAATCAATTCTCTGCTTTTTGCTTTTTACGGCCCTCCCGCTTGACTGCCAAAAAAGCTTGAGTAAAACCTCCCGCTCTGGTAGACTACCGTTCAACTTATGAACTCCTGCTTATGCGGTAATGGCAGAAAACTGAATTTTAATTCGAGGTTAAAGATGAACGTACTTTTAATCGGTAGCGGCGGACGCGAACATGCAATCGCCTGGAAGCTGGCTCAATCGAAAGACATAGCCAAGCTCTATATCGCGCCGGGCAATCCCGGCACAGCCCAGTGCGGCCAAAATATTCCTATCGGCTCTGATGATAGCAAGAAACTTCTGGAGTTCGCACGGCAAAACAACGTGGGGCTTGTTGTGGTCGGCCCGGAAGACCCCCTTGCAGCGGGCCTGATCAATAAGTTCGAAGCTGCCGGCATAAAAGCGTTCGGCCCGAGCGCCAAGGCCGCTCAACTCGAAGCGGATAAAGCATTCGCCAAGCAGCTCATGCGATCCAGCAGCGTCTCCACCGCTGAGGGCAGAACCTTCGATAGATTCGAAGATGCCAAAGCATATATTGCGACCAGGGACGAACCGGTGGTAATCAAAGCCGCAGGCCTTGCAAAAGGTAAAGGTGTTTTTGTCTGCGATGAACCGTCTGATGGAATCTTAGCCGCGGAAAAAATCATGTGCGACAAAATTTTCGGCCCGGCGGGTGATAGAATTATCGTCGAAGATAAGCTGCTCGGCGAAGAGGCCTCAATACTGGCGTTTGTGGATGGGCGAAATATTTATATTATGGAATCAGCACAGGACCACAAGCCTATCGGCGATGGTGATACCGGGCCCAACACCGGCGGAATGGGCGCTTACAGCCCGGCTCCCGTTGTTACCGATGATTTGACGAATCAGATCACGCGGGAAATTCTCGTGCCGGTGGTTGACGGCATGAATCGCAGCGGCGCGCCGTATAAGGGGGTACTGTATGCAGGACTGATGATTACCGCGGGAGGGCCCAGGGTGCTGGAATTTAACGTCCGCTTCGGAGATCCCGAAACCCAGCCGATTCTTATGAGGCTCAAAAGCGATTTGCTGGAAGTATTATTAGCGGTCTGTGACGGCACACTGGATCAGGTTAGACTCGAATGGGATCCCCGGCCGGCGGTTTGTGTAGTTATGGCTTCGGGAGGTTACCCGGGCGATTATGAAAAGGGCAAAAAAATAACCGGCCTTCAAGAAGCCGGTAAGCTCGATGATGTGATAGTATTCCACGCAGGCACCAAAGACCAGGATGGAGAAATTGTCACTAATGGCGGCAGAGTACTGGGTGTCACTGCACTGGGCCTGACAATTGCAGACGCCAGGGCGCGGGCATATCAAGCTGTAGATAAAATAAAATTCGATGGCGCCTATTGCCGGCGGGATATCGCAGATAAAGCCATAAAATGAAGCGATTATTAATAAATGATAACTGATTATGGCCCGGCCCAAAACTCAAAAACGGATGCTCAATACGATAATCCGGTGGCTTGTCGCAGGATTGATTTTGGCACCTCTTTCGTGGTTTTTCTACATTGAGGCCGGCAGGATTCTGTCTTATATCGCCATACGACAGATTGCCAGGCTGACCAATACCAAGATAAGAACCGGATTGGTAGATTTCCACACCGACGGCTCGGTCTACATCGAACAGCTTGTAATCAGCCCCAAAGAGCAAAATGGCCGCGACACTATACTCAAAGCCGAAAAGGTACAAGGACAATTGAGTATAGGCAGCGTGCTTTTACTCCGGCCAAGGTTAAAAGTCATAAATATCGACGATTTCGTCTTCACCGCCCAATACGATTTGGACACGGGCTGGTCGAATTTATCCGGCCTCAAAATCAAATATAACAAGAGCAACATCGGCAGGATGCCTCGCATTAATCTAAAAGCGGGAACACTGCAATATAGCAAGATTTCGAACGGGCAGGCGCAAGTCGCTGTTTCTGTGCCCATTGATGCGGATTTCGGACTCGATAAAAATTCAGAAGACGGCTATAGTTTTGAAATAACGACAGCTACGATGTCTTCCGGTTTCGCAAAGAGCCGTTTGAAGGGATTGTGGAAGCCGGGTATCGTGACAATTGCAGGCGGAATCTCGTCCATAGACGTACCTGAGCTTGAGATGGCATGGATAATAGACGTATTGGCCGCTGAGTTCAAATATGATCAGAATAACGATTTCTCTCTGAAGCTGAGCGTGCCGGATTTGCAATCGAGACGCAACGAGGCACTGGACAACCTTGCATCGGTCGGGCCGATTTTCCTGGGCAAGTCCGGCCTGTTTACCGCTTTGCAGGGATTTTGGGACATGTACCAACCTCAGGGAATGGTGGATGCCGAACTTGAGATGTCGGGGAATTTAGGCCGGCTGAGCGAAAGCACGATGGCCGGTAACGCAAATTGTAAGGATGCCGCATTTTGCTATAACAAGTTTCCGTACGCGATAGAGCACCTGACCGGCCGGATTGATTTTACCAAAA
>Ga0307379_10003041_pt1 | contig 24461 bp, 26 predicted proteins | sample UN2MG_FD_202237 | JGI IMG/M metagenome (GOLD analysis project Ga0307379, IMG submission 202237) | Soil microbial communities from Risofladan, Vaasa, Finland - UN-2 | ecosystem: Environmental > Terrestrial > Soil > Coastal area > Acid sulfate soil | place: Finland: Risofladan, Vaasa | collected...
TCGAAGGGAGTTCCTGGAGATGCGAGCCAAAGTCCTTGTGAAACAGGAGGGGAACACCCGAGAAAGGCTCACCGCCCTCCAGGAGAACCTCCAGAAGGAGTTACAACCAAGTCGATAACCTCCAATGTAAAGGCATAAATATATTTTTATAAATAAATAAAAGTGAGAATGATACTTGATTTAACATACACTTTCCTAGACTTTGTCAAAGATGAGGGGTTAAGATTAACATTTTTATTAGGGTTAGTACTTTTGATATGTTCTCATGTTCATAAAAAAATCCCAGAATCTGACTGTGATTAATAATATACACTTAACACGCGCGTTTAAAAAAGATTTGATTAATATGCCTTATATTTGATACCTAATGGCTATTCGTTTTTTCTAGAAATATAGCTATAGAGTGAATTATACACTCACCCGCCCTAGACCATGAACACATAGTATTACATCTCCTCTTTAAAAGGGGGCACATAATCTCAAGAACTTCATTCGTTATAATTCTGACCTCTGGATTAATATTTTTATTTTTATATGATATTTATAATTTATGGGCGAGTCGTGATTTTTAATATAATTAACAAAAGAGCGAGGCCCAGGTCGCCAACCCACGGAGTCTATCCGAAGAAGCCGCCCATGGCGAGGGTTGAGACGATGAGGGCTGACTCTATCAGGGCGGCGACGATGAGGATGAGGACGATCCTGAACGCGTAGAGCCTCAGGGCCTTGACGACCTCCTGCCTGAGGCCGGTCCTGCCCCGTATCCGGTTCACCAGAGCGTATCCCACCCTGAGGCCGGCGGCGGCGCAGAGCAGGATAGCGGGGAACTCGAATATGCCGTGGGGCAGTAACTCCATCAGCGTCCCGATGAGCCCGATCTCGCCGGCGCCCATGTTGAAGACCCCTCCGAGGATGTAGCCGTTCATCTCCAGGAAGTAGACGGGATAGAGGCCGAAGAACACCCCCAGGAGGATGACGAGGAGGCTCTGGAGGGCGTTGTTGATGAAGATGAATAGGAAGAAGACCACGTAGGTGGTTACCCTGTCCTGCCCCATCACCGATGAGAGGAGATCTCCCAGGACCTCCTCGAGGGCGCTGTCCGGGAACCCCTGCTGATAGAACCCTATGACGGAGGACAGTACCATCACAGCGAGACTCACGGCGAACAGGGGCATAAGCTCCCTCACATAGTCGGCGCTCCCCCCGAAGATGAATTGGATGAATCCGCTTCGCTCCTCCTTGTTGTTGTATCCAGTCATCTAAGCACCCTTCTCTGAAAGTTGCCGGGCGGCCTCCCTCACGTCTCTGTCGAGCACCGTCTTCCTGCCCTCCTTCTGAGCGTTGGAGATAGCTCCCTCAGCCACTTTCGTGCCATACTCCCCGATCGCCTGCCTTAGCTCCTCCGCCGCGCTAGCTGAGACCCTGAGGTCCCCCCGTTTCCTGAGCAGTCGCCTCATGGGCGTGAGCGTGAATTCCTCTGCCATCGCCTAGATTTAAGAGCCCCACCGCCTATTTTAATCTCTGCAATCATGTTTCACCTCGCTCTCGTTGAGGCTGCCCTTGAGTTGGTGCCCCCGGAGATACTGAGACACCCGTCAGTCCGCAGGAATGCGAAGAGGCGGGGGAAGAGGGCAGAGGAGACCCTACTGAACAGGAGCCTCCACCACTCTGCAATGGACCGGATCCCCGATGGCCACAAGAGGGGGAGGCCGGACATCGTCAACCTCTGCCTCCTGGAGGCCCTCGGATCCCCTCTGAACAGGGTGGGGAGCCTCAGGGTTTGGATCCACACATATGGGGACCAGTTGATAGAGGTCTCGCCGCAGGCGAGGCTGCCCCGGGACTGCAACAGGTTTAACAGCCTCGTGGAGCAGCTCTTCGCCGAGGGCAGCGTCCCGCCACAGGGGGAGAAGCTCATGTCCATGACGGAGGGGAGCCTGACTGACCTCATCGGGAGGATAGAACCAACAAAGGTAGTGGCCCTGACGAGCCGCGGCAGGGAGTCTAGCCTCGAACAGGTGTGCGAGGGGCTCGTGGGGGAGGAGAGGCCCCTGATTCTGGTGGGTGCGTTCCCGCATGGTCCCTTCAGCGAGTCAACGCTCACTCAGGTAACGGAGGCGGTTAGCATCAACACAGAGCCCCTGGAGGCCGGGGTGGTCACGTCTAGGCTGATCTACGAGTATGAGAAATCCGTGGAGCGCGTGAAGAGAGAATAGGGGCTACTTGCCCTTTGATTTATAGTACTCATCAAGCCGAGGGTCAACGTTTGACCAGTCCAGATTCTCGGAGAAGAGGTCATCCCTCTCCTCCTCTGTGGTGGGGAGGGTCTCGAACTCGCAGTGCTCGTCCCCCACGGTTAGGCACTTGGTGTGAACCAGCTTCTCCTCGGGGTCCGCGAACATGGTCTTGGCGGGGTCGACGAGGCAGTAGAGGCTCCCGATGTCCATCTCGTCGTACTCGAGGACGATCTTTCCCAGCTCGCAGAGGGGGGGCTTCCCCTCCCGTCTCTCCCAGAATCCGTATTTTGGTAGGCTCTGGTGCCCCTCTGCGGTCCTCTCGGCTATGCGCCGGCTGTACTCCTTGATGGCGTTTAGGACGAGCTGCTTCCCCCGTTCCCAGCCGAACTCGTCGACCAAGGTCCTAGCAAATGAAAGATGCAGGAGCGCCAGCCTCTGGGTTGCGACCTTGACCTCGTTCTCGGCCTCCTCGAGGGGTACCATCTTTGCTTCCGACATGATCAATATCCTTGGTCTCAACTCGTGCTTAGAAGATAAAAGAATTTGACCAGAGAAAACTGGGTGTGTCTAGGGCTTGGTGGGCTTGACCACGATGGTGGAGCCGTTAGGCAGGATCTTCGTGACGTTGACCTTAGAGAAGGGATTGAACGAGTCCTCGCCCTCTCCCTCGGTTACGTTCTTCGTCGACCTAGTCCTATTGTACGGGAACAACCATCCGCTTGTGGAGTTGGTCAGGGAGTCGGTGACGGTGCTGTTCCTCCTGAAGAAGTCGAGCCCCTTGACCGTCTCGGTCACAACCTCCTTCACCCTCTCCCTGTTCGTCTTGATTGCGTCCATGACGTTTGAGACGATCTCCGACTTTATCCTATTGACGGTAGACGAGGTGAGCTTCACTGTCAAGTTGCTGAGCCTTGCCCTGATGTTCTCCGCGATCTCGTCGAACTCCCCCATCTTACCTTCCGTGAGGCGCTCCTTGAGCTGCTCCATCACGGCCTCGGCGTTCGACGCCTCAACGTGTATGTCGACGTATTCCATACCCCTCTCGGCGAGTTTCTCGGCGCTCTTCTGCATCACCTGTACCTTTGCCTCGATCTGGTTAAGGACCGTAAGCTTCACGCCGGTATTGTTTCCGTTAAGGCTTACGAGGTCCCTCCCTATGTTCCGGGCCGTGACTTCCAGGGCGTTTAGCAGGTCTGTCGCGTTGCCGACCTTGATTAGGTTCTTTATCCGTTCGGCGTTCGCCACGGCAATCGTGAGTTTCGCCTTCACGTTCTTCACGTTGGTGGCGTTCAATGTCGGGAGAAGGCTGTCGATGGTCCCGTTGAGGGACTTGATCCGGGTCTTGAGCTGATCTACGTAACTCTCCACTCTCACCTGCTCCTTGTGCGCGTTTATCACCCTGTTGAGGGCGACGTTGGCCTCAGCTAGTACCTCCCGGGCGCCCCCGAGCTCGTTGGCGGCCCGGTCTACATCCTGGTCATCGATGTACTTGCGCGTCCTGTTCAAGAGTTCAACCGCCTCATGGATTCTCTCCATGACGGGGGTGGCGTCCATCCCGTCTTCGGCGAGTCGGACGGCCGACATGTTGACCTTCATCATGTAGTCCAAGGCCCTCTCCGCCGCAACCGCTAAGCCCCGGGCTCTCTCAGCTTTCTCATCCTCTCCGAGGACATCGTCCTCAGGTCTCACCGGGAGCTCAGGCTTCGACTTCTCGAGGCTCCTGAGTGCGTTCCCGAAGTTGTGAAGGGCGTCGAGCATAACCTCGGCGGCTAGCTTGAAGTCTCCATCCTCCTTGAGAGTCTTCGCCTCGCCCAGGAGGCGTATCGCCTCGGTCATCTGCTCCCTGACCGGAGGGGGTACATCCGCATCGTCCAAGTCCTCGAGGGAGCCGTTGAGGAGCGCCCAGCTCCTGCGAGCCTGCTCCATCATCTGGTTGGCGATCCCCTCGTAGTCTCTAAGGGAGGAGTTGCCATCGCCAGTCTCTAGCGATACGGTTATGCCAGGGTCGCCCCTAGCAACATCCTCCGTCACGAGCGCCTGGAAAGGCGCCCCAGACACCATCAGGGTCGGAGCCAGCAGCAACACGACGATGAATGACACGATCAAAGCTTGTTTCCTCATGATTTTCACCGTCACATTAACTCCCTCGGTTGAATTAGAGGAACCCGGAGGAACAGATTGGAACATGTGTTTCATCGTTTACTGACCCCCTTCCCTATACATGTCGCTGATCTTCACCAGGCTCTGCCCCCCTATGGTCTCGACCGTGATCACGCCCTCCCCCTCGAGACGCCTGATCATCCTCCACAGGCTCGTCCGGGGGACGTCGAAACGTTCCCTGATCTCCGCTGCGAAGGCACTCCCCCCGCTCTCGTTGAGGAACCGGATGACCTCCTTGTCATCCATCCTAAGCTGGGGATGGGCGGCGAAGAGGGCGTCGATGTTGTAGAAGAATTTATCCCTCTTAGGAGCGGCGGGGCTCCTGCGCGTGTAGAAGAAGACTGCGGCAGCGATGACGACGACTGCCAGGCCACCGAAGACCCAGGTGACGGGTATACCCCCGCCTCCCGGGGTCTCAGGCTTCTCGGCGTCCAGGGCGGCTGTCTGAGCCTCCAGGGCGAGGCTATCAGCCTCAGCGTAGTCGCCTATGACGTAAGCCGCTTCGGCCTGCTCGTATAGAGTCTCGGCCTCAGCCAGCCCCTCGGTCCTTCCGGCATTGGAGGCGGACGTTATGAGTGAGTCAGCGGTTTCGATGGCCTCCGAGGCGGAGTCTGCGAGCTCTAGTGTGGCCTGGGCTGAGGTCTTTGCCTGCCCCGCGAGCTGCTCTGCCTCGGCGTAGAGGCCTCCGTCGAAGGCGTTATTCGCCTCCTCGAGGAGGCTCTCGGCCTCCGTGACGATCACTCCGTCGCCCTTGATGGTGTCGACGACGTCCTCGGCGTCCCGTATGATGGCCTGGGCGTGCTCCCTAGTGCCCACGACGCCGATGGTGTAGGAGATCTCGAGCTCCCCTTCGGGCATCGTGAGTAGGACGTTGTCGTCAAGGCTCCCCATCTCGAGGGGGACGGCGTTCATGGAGACTATGGTGGCCCCCTCAGGCAGCAGGATCGTGGGCGTCACGGGCGAATCGACCGTGAAGGACCAGATCTGCCCGTCCTTTGCCGTCAGATCGGTCGTGACGTACGAGATCAGGGCTGAGGCAGCCCCAAGGCTGTCCAGCGTGAATCCGTCGTCGAACTGAGAGTAGTCCAGTGGAAGCTCGTCCTGATCCAGAACCAGGACGTCCAGGTAGAGTGACCCGAAGAGTGTAACGTTCACCCTGACGAGGGTGGGGTCCAGGTCGCAGGAGTAGTCCACGGCGACGTAGCCGTCCGTGTAGATGATGAATGAAATCTCCCTCGGGGTGAAATCCTCCTGCCCCATGACCCCAGTCAGAGGGGCGAATAGAATTAACAAGATCATGAATACTGCATTCTTTTTCATAACGAGTAGTCTCCCTGTTGCCTCAATTTTTGCCCCCATCTCCATATTAACATTCTGAATTCCTATTATAGCATAGTAAGAAGGTTTATTTTGATTTTAAACCTTTGAGCCGGTCCGCGAACTCCAAAAGGTCGTGGACCACACCTAGACCGCTAAATTCACGCTCCCGGTCAAGGTGGAAAGCGTGGATCCCCAGCTCCCGAGCCTCCTCGTAGTCGAAGCGCAGGCTGTCCCCCACGTGTACGACGGATCCGGACTCAACGCCGATGATCTTGCATATCCTGCCGTAGAACTCCTTCGTCTTCTTCATGGAGTTGAAGTCTGAAGGGGCGGAGAACACGTGTTCGAAGACGTCCGGGAGCTTCCTGAGCTGCACGTCGAGGAACTCACGTATGGTATTGGAGGCGATGATGAGCCTGTACTCGCCTGCGAGCTTCCTCAAGACCTCCCCCGTCTCGGTGTAGACCGTGCAGTCGTCCTCCCGCCCCTCCGGCAGCTGCCTCCAGTCCCCAGGGAGGTCGAACCTTCTGAACCAGTAGCCCGCGTCGTACCACTCGGGGCGGTCCTCCCCAATTTCCGCGTACTCCTTGAAGACGCGGACCCTGGCGTCCTCGAGGCTGAGCCCATGTCTCTGCCCGTAGAGGGCTGGGATGTCGGTCTCCCAGATGAGCTGGCTGAAGGTGTTGTCGATGAGGGTGCCCTCCATGTCGAAGCTGACGACCTCGATGTGGACCATACGAAAGCTGTAGGCTTCTAAGTGAATAAATGAAGTGATAGCTTCGAGTCCTCAGGTGACCCTTATTCTTCCTTGGGAGCTGTGAAGAGGTTCATCAGCAGCAGCACGAGCCTTCCTCGGTCCGGGTTATTGAACCTGTGGGGCACGTTCGGCGGGACCGTGATGATGCTGCCCTCCTCGGCCTCCCTCGTCCCGACCCCCTCATCGACGAGGCATCTTCCCCTCACGACGACGACAACGTGCTCCCTGTCATGGTCGTGGAGGGCGGTGTGGCCCAGGGGCTCAATCCGGAATATTCGGCTGGATAACGCCGTTATATCGTCCCTCTTGAGCACCGCCCAGACGCTGTTTACGCCCTGGAACCCCTCGTCACTGACCTCGTCCCCGGGCTCCTCCTGAAGTTTCCTGATCCTTACGCTCATCGAGAGCCACTCCATGAATCTTTATTATACCTAGCTCATAAGGCTAACCAGTGAGTCCCATGAGCCTCAGGATCGGGACGAGTGGTTGGTACTACGACGAGTGGGTCGGCCCCTTCTACGAGAGTAAGAAGGGGATGTTCACGAGCTACGTCAAGGTCTTCGACACTACCGAGGTGAACAGCACCTTCTACAGGTACCCGACGCCCCGGATGGTTGAGGGATGGAATCGGAACTCCCCAGATGGATTCACTTTTGCAGTCAAGCTACCCCAGGTCATCACCCACGACAAGTGGCTGAGCCTCGACAAGGACGTCGAGGGGGACACGGGGAGGTTCCTCAACTTGCTTCTGCCCCTCTACACGTCGGGGAAGCTGGGGCCCATACTCATCCAGCTCAGGCCCAAGTTCAACTACGAGGAGCACGCCGAGGCCCTCGAGACCTACCTCGATGTGCTGCCCGAGGAGTACCAGTGGGCCGTCGAGTTCAGGAACCCCTCATGGCTGAGGCCCGAGACGTACCAGATCCTAGAAAAGCATAACGCCGCCTACACCATCGTGGACGAGCCCCTGCTCCCCCCGGAGACCCACGTCACCGCCGACTTCGCGTACATCAGGTGGCACGGCCACGGGAGCCGTCCCTGGTACAACTACGAGTACTCGGAGGGGGAGCTAGAAGCATGGGTGCCCAAGGTCGAGGAGACCACCCGCAAGGCGAGGAGGATCTACGGCTACTTCAACAATCACTACAGCGCCAACGCCGTGAAGAACGCCGTCGAGATACTGGAGATGCTTGACTCCGCCAACAGCGCCCAGAGGGAGGCAAGGAATAGGATCGTGGAGCACAGGAGCAAGGCGGAGGCGCCCTCCGGCGTGAAGACCCTGGACGCCTTCGACCTCGACGCCGAGGGACTGAGCGTCGCCGACTGCCTCATCCGCTTCACTGACACAGGCAGGCTGGCGAGGGCGGAAGCCATCGAGGTCGGCGAGTTCACCATCAAACTGAACGCCGGTGGCCGCGTCCAGGCGGAGATAAGGGACTACTTCATCGACCTCGACTCCGGGGGCAGGACGCTGAGGCACGACTGCAGCGACTGGAGGAAGGGGGCGGACCAGAAGAGGCTGTGCAAGCACGTCTGCAAGATGTTCATGAGCATCCCCGAGGCCCAGGCAAAGGAGATACTGATGGACATCTACGAGAACAAGGACCGCTGGCGCTTCGAGACTGCCTGACGAGGTGTGGACAGGATACCGATGCATGGAGCACTCCCTCGCGAATTCTACATCGACGATCCAGCTGAAGTGGCCAGGGGACTCCTCGGCAAGGTCGTCGTCAGGAAGCTGGGTTCTACCCTCCTTTCCGGCAGGATCGTGGAGACGGAGGCCTATTATGGGTATAAAGACCCGGCCTCCCGGGCATTCAAGGGTAGGAAGGTGTACAACAGCTCAATGTTCGAGGAGCAGGGGAGGCTTTTCATCTATATGGTCCACAGCTACTGGCTGCTCAACATAGTCGCGCACCCGGAGGGGAAGGTCGGCGCAGTCCTGTTAAGGGCCCTGGAGCCCTTGGAGGGGATACCTGCGATGAAGGTGAACCGGGGCGTCGAGGAGGTCCGTGACCTGATGAGGGGTCCCGGGAGGCTGACGAGGGCTCTTAATGTGATAAATGACCTGAACGGGCTCGACATTACAGACGTGAAATGCCCTTTAGTCATCATTGATAACGGATCTGATGTCGAGAAAATAGGTGAGTCTCACAGGATCGGTGTCACCAGTGATCTTCCCCTAAAGCTCAGGTTCTACGTCGAGGGAAGCAGATTCGTCTCCAGATAGGAGAGATCTAGCCCTCTATTTCTACGTCCAGCTTCTTGAGGGCGACCTCAACCTTCTTCCGCTGATGCCCCTTCAGGCCCTTGTCGAACACCGCGCGGTCGACGCCGTCCATGGTCCGCTCCACCATCTGCTCTATCAGGTCAGGGGTTAGGAGGTCGAGCGCGTACTTAGCGGCCATGTGGCCGAACGCCGTCTCCCTCTCCTTCACGGTGAACGTGGGACAGTAGTGGCCGCCACCGAACCCAATGGCGACCTGGACCTTCCCCACCCTCCTCACGCCCTTCAGTATCGCCTCGGCGAGATACCGCCCCATCTCCTCGTCCTGCCACTGACTCAGGCCGCTTCCTAGTTCGGCGAAGAACATGGGGGTCTCGAACTGAGTCGGGGAGTGGTGGGTTGCCTCTAGGGAGACCTCGAACCCATGCGGGGGGTCCTCCAGGAGCTCAAGGAAGACGTCGCGCATCGGGTTCGCCAGGATTCTCTGGAGCTCCCTGTTCCTGCCGCCGTACATCGCCTTCCCAAAGTTCCCCGTCGGGTGGACGGTGAGGCTCGGCTTCCCGCTGCGGGCCCAGTGACGCGAGGCGACGACATAGTAGTTGAGATCCAGCGCCTCAGCTATCCCGTCGTAGTCCGCCGGGTACGGGTCGGGCTCCGCGGGGACCTTGTACCTCTCCTCGGGCACGATGAGGGGATCCAGGACGACGATGTAGACCTCCCCCAAGCGAAGGACATCTCCCCGATCCGTCTCCTGGAACCCCATCTCCCTGAAGGCCCCGAGCATATTGGCCCCCGCCTGGTCAGTCGTCGAGAGAGTTATTCCCACGTTCCCCATACCGGTAGCTCCTTGACGGTGAATAGATTGCATGACGACTGATAATCTTTAGGGGGCCGCCCGCTGTAGGTGCCCCTCTTCACATATTTTTATACGTCGGCTCTGCTTCCGATTGTAGTGTTCGGTGAACTGGATGGGTAGGATTAGTAAGGGGACCAAGTGTTCCGTTGCGGGCTGCGATGACGACGCCGTCAGGTCGGTGAACGGCCCCAAGGTGAAGGCGGCGGGACTCAACGTCGACGGCAAGCGGGCCTACCTCTGCAAGGAGCACTACAAGGAGTTCAAGAAGGGGAGCAAGAAGGACAGGCAGATTGAGAGATGGCGCCACGGCGTCGTCAGCTAGACAAGTTTTAAAATTGTTTAAGGGAGGTCGGCTGAACCGACTATCCTGAGGTTCCCGCCGTCCAGATAAGTCACCACCGCCCGGGAGCCCGAGGGATGCACGAGTGGCCTCTCAAGCCTGATTGCAGCGACAGGGTTCCCGTCCCCGTTATCCTCGATGGACTCGACCCTGGCGGCGTTGAACTGCATCCAGTGACCCAGGTGGAGCACCATCCCCTCCCGGAGCGGATTCAGCCAGTAAGGCACGAGGCGTACCTTCGATGAGAAAGCAGAAGTGACCACGAGGTTCTCCCGACCCGACAGCACCGAGCCCCTGGCGATGTCCTTCACATCGACGCCCTTCAAGGCGAGACCCACCCTGTCCCCCACTCCAGCCGAGTCGAAGTTGTCGTCATGCTTCTGGATCGACCGTACCTGGGCGACCTTGCCTCCCGGTAGCACGTTGAGGTGATCGTGGACGCTCACGGTCCCTCCTCTGACCACCCCGAGGGCGACCGCCCCGATGCCCCTAACGTTGTAGCTGTGATCCACCACCACCGTCCCGACGCCCGCTCCGGTGCTCCCCGAGCCATTTGAATGGGCCTCCGCCATCAACCACTCCCGGAGCTGGGCCGGCTCGTCCGCTATAACCTCGTACCCCTGGAGTCTTGTGCCCTTCAGGAACCGGCCCACCTTCTCCTCGGAGATGTAGTTCCTGAGCACTATCACTCCCCTGTCAACGCCTACGCTATCGAGCATGAGGACGCTCTCGCCGAAGGCTGCGTCGATCCTCTCAACGACGAGGACGGCGATGTCCGCGAAGGAGGACGCGTAGAACAGGGAGGCCATCTTCTCGGGGTACCTCGTGGGCTCCAGAAGCGTCACGGTGTCCTCACCCTTCTTCATGTTGTAGAAAGTGACGTCGCTCTCGGTGCCCCTCTTGCCCAGCTCCCTCGAGAAGCCCGGCGAACCCACAACCGCCACGTTGATGTTTGACACGAGGCTCTGCAGAGAGCGCCGTTGAATATAGGGGTTGCGCGGAAATATTGTTGAAAACCTTGGAGAACGATAGTAAGAAAAATGGAAAATACGTCGGGGATCAGCCGACGAACTTGGGTCGATCCTGCAGGTAAACGGGCAGGGGGACCGGCCTGTAGGGTTTTCCCTCGGTCTCGGCGTGGATCTTGCCCTGGAGCTCCTCTAGGGACATCTCATGGGGCTCCTTCGACTCCCGCACCCTCACGGGTAGCCTCTCCTTTCCCTTCTCCCTCTCCCCAACCACGATTATGTAAGGAATCCATTCCCTCTCGGCGTCCCTGATCTTCTTCCCCACGGTCTCGTCCCTGTTGTCGATGTCGACGCGAACCTTGGTGAACTTGGCGTAGACCTCATCCGCCAGCTCCCGGTAGTCGTCGCTCACAGGGATGATCCTCACCTGGGTCGGCGCCAGCCAGAGGGGCAGCACAGGCTTGTACTCGTCGTCGTCCCTGAGGCGTATGGCCTCCCTCTCGAGGAGTGCGTAGATGTCTCTCTCTATGGCCCCGCTGGGGCTGCAGTGGAGTATGTACGGGTGCTTCTGGCTCCCGTCGTCGTCCATGTACTTGATGTCGTAGCGTTCGCCGTTCTCGATGTCGATCTGGTCGGTGCTGAGGGCGCTGGCCTTGTCCAGTGCGTCGACGAAGTTCATCTCCCACTTGAGGATGAAGTAGAAGAATCTCTCCTTCCACATCTCCACGAGGACGGGCTTCCCGTGCTTTCTGACTAGCTGCTTGATGAAGTCCCTGTTCTCTTCGTAGAAGTCTTCCAGCAGCCTGACGCCAACCTCGTAGTCAACGCTTTCGAACCCGATGCCCGCCAGTACGTCCTGGCTGAGCTGGAACCTCCTCAGGAACTCCTCCTTCGCCTGATCGATGTCCCTGCAGAAGGCGTGGACATCGGGCATGGTGAAGGCCCTGAGCCTCCTCAGCCCGGTCAGCTCGCCCCTCTGCTCACGCCTGAAGCTGTACCTGGTCATCTCGTAGATACGCATCGGCAGGTTCTTGTAGCTGATGATTGCGTCGTGGCTCATCAGGAACTGGCCGAAGCAGGCTGCGAACCTCAGGAAGTACGGGGTCCCGTCTGACTCCACGGTGTACTGCCTGGCGGGGAACCTATTCAGGTAGCTCTTCAGGGTCGGGTGCTCCATGCTGTACATTATCGGGGTCTCGACGGCCATGCCGCCGTAGTCTAGGACCATGTCCGTCACGTACTGCTCCAGAAGCGCCTTCACCATCCTGCCCTTCGGGTAGTACCTGAAGTTGCCCGGGTCTGAGGCCGGCTCGTAGTCGACGAGCTCAAGGCTCTTCATGTACGTCACGTGAGGGGGCACCTGATCCACCGTCCTGTCCTTGTCCACCTCGTACCCAGCGAACTTCCTCAGATTCTCGTGCCCCTCGTAGTCGAACTCGTCGACAGGCACCAGGTTTCCTTCCAGGTCCAGGATATACCACGCTGACCTGAGCTTCTCCTCGGCCTTCAGGGCCTCGGAGACGACCTCTTCCTTCTTATCACTCATCTGCATTCACCTTCATCTAGAAACGGTGTTGACGCCTGCATACCCACGCGCGGGAGGCCCTATCCCAATGCATCCCGGAAAACGGAGAGAACGAACTACACTTTTTTCGATATGGGCCTTGCGGCCAAATCTGTTTGGCGGGCGATCACCGCTAAAGCTCTCCAGAACCCTCAACGAGCCATAGTAATTTAACCTTTATGCATCCCCCTCTTTCGGGTGGAGCCTGGCCTCCTGGATCACATAGCTCCCCCGGGTCCCGTCCCATTCCGGGCGAGCTCCGACTATCTCCAAGCTGCTCCTGAACCATGGGGCATCAAGGACCAGGGTCTCCATCTCCCCGCCCTCCCCACAAACGTCGACGCCAAACCTGTCTCCAAGCCGCTTGAGCTCCTCAGCTGCCCCGGGGTCCAGCACTCTCCCCAGCCAGCTCTCGTCGAGGCCCATCGCCGCGACTGCCGTGACCATGATGGTCATATCCCTATCAAGCATCTCATGGAGGAGGGCGTAGCTTTCCCTGCCCCATAGGGGGGCGACATGGGTCAATCCGAGCTGCTTACAGATTCCGTCTATCCTGCTCCTCTGGTAGCTGGACGCTATGGCGCCGGTGATGAGGCCCTCGATGTCCAGCCCCTTCAGGGCCTCCTTGAGGTCCTCAAGCTCCTCCTCCTTTTCTCCCGAGGTCTCGACCGCCCTCGACTCTAGGCTCATCGCCTCGGCGAGCATGGGGGCGACGCCGATGTTAACGGTGTGATACATCCAGCTGTCGTCCCTGAGGGGGAGCATCGTGAGAAGGTAAGCAACCTCGTGCCCCATCGCCTCCGAGAGGTGGACGGCGTAGGTGCTGTCCTTGCCACCCGAGAAGAGCGCAGCCAGACGCAACGTGACCAGGGAATCGAGGGGTAGCCGATGTAAAAAATGTTGGTAGGGAGTGATGGAGGTCAGCTGTTACTATTTAGTGAAGAGACCCTTGGGGAACCGGGCCTTCTCCCCGAGCCACTCCTCTATCCTCAGGAGCTGGTTGTACTTCGCCGTGCGTTCACCCCGAGCCGGGGCTCCCGACTTCATCTGCCCGCACCCTATACCGACGGCGAGGTCAGCGACGAAGGCGTCCTCGGTCTCCCCCGACCTGTGGGACGCCTGGACGGCGTAGCCGTTCTCCGTCGCCATCTTCGCCGCCTCCAAGGCCTCGGTGAGCGTCCCTATCTGGTTGACCTTCCAGAGCAGCGCATTGGCGGCCCCCATCTCGATGCCCCTCCTCAACTTCTCCGGGTTGGTGACGAAGATGTCGTCCCCCAGGATCTGTATCGGGAGCCTCCTAGTCGCCACGACGAACCCCTCGTAGTCCTCCTCCTCGAGGGGGTCCTCGATGGAGACGATGGGGTAGCTGTCCACAAGCTCGCAGTAGAGGTCGATGAGCTCACCGCGGCTCAGGAGGTTACCGGCGACGCTGTAACCCTGACCATCCTTGTAGAAGGAGCTGGCGGCGATGTCCATGCCTAGGGAGACGACCCCCCCGTACCCCATCTCCTCGACTGCCTTGAGCACGGCGTCGAGCACCTCCTCGGGCTGACTCATCGGCGGGCTGAAGCCGCCCTCGTCGCCGACGTTGATAGCGTCCCTACCGTACTCGGCCCTCAGCTGGGTCTTCAGCTCGTGGTAGATCTCGGAGCCGATGCGGAGGGCCTCCCTGAAGTTGTCAGCGCCCTCCGGGACGACCATGAACTCCTGGAAGTCGAGGTCGTTCCCGGCGTGCTGACCGCCGTTTATGATATTGAAGAAGGGTACAGGGAGGACGGAGGCATCGTTCCCACCGATGTACTCGTACAGCCTCAGGCCTTGGGAGGCGGCAGCGGCCTTGGCGCATGCAACGGAGACGCCGAGGAGCGCGTTCCCCCCCAGCCTGAACTTGTTTGGGGTGCCGTCGAGCTCGATCATCGCCTCGTCGATGCTCCTCTGCTCGCCTACGTTCATCCCCTTGAGGGCGGGGGCTATCTCGTTGACCACCGCTGAGACCGCCTTGAGCACCCCCTTGCCGTGGAACCTGTCGCCCCCGTCCCTCAGCTCCAAAGCCTCGTAGATGCCCGTCGAGGCGCCGCTGGGGACCATGGCTGAAACGGTCACGCCGGAGCTGGTCTCGACCTCAACCTCAACCGTCGGGTTCCCCCTTGAGTCAAGGACCTCCCTCGCCCGAATCTTCGAAATTAATACACTCAAAATTGGGCCCACCTATAGTTGAACCAGTTATACATAGTTGAGAAAAGGTTATCGGAGGCTAGGGGCTCCCCTCGATCCGGAGCCGCACCGTCCCCATCTGCCTGCCCCTGACCAGGGTCACCTCAGCATTTGCCCCGATGCTCTTTCCCTCGATCTCACTCTTGAGGTCGGATGTGCCCCGTATCTGGGCGCCGTCGAGGGCAACTATGACGTCCCCCGACGTGACTTGGGCCTTCTGGGCGGGGCTCCTAGGGACGACGTTTGTTACGAGGACGCCGCTGTCACGGGAAAGGTTGTAGTAGGAGGCGACCTGGGGCGTGACGGTGACCCCGTAGATGCCCACCCAGGGCTTCGTCACCTGCCCGTGGGTCTTGATCTGCTCGACGCACTCCATCACCGTGTTGATGGGGATGGCGAAGCCGATGCCCTGAGCGTAGGGGATGACCGCCGTGTTGATGGCTATCACCCTCCCCGAGGTGTCGACGAGGGGGCCACCGCTGTTCCCTGGGTTGATGGCGGCGTCCGTCTGGACGAGCCCTGAGAAGGAGGCATCCCCACCCTGGATGGACCGGTCCAGCGCGCTCACGACGCCCGAGGTCACCGTCGGCCCGCCCACCAGCCCGAACGGGTTACCGATGGCGTAGACACTCTGGCCCACCCTGAGCTTATCCGAGTCACCGAGCCTCGCCGTCGGTAGCCCCTCAGAGTCGATCTTGACGACAGCGACGTCGATGCTCCTGCATATTCCGAGGATGATCCCCTCGACCGGTTTGTTGTCCCAAAGGACCACACCGATCCTGTCGGCCTGCCTCACGACGTGGGCGTTTGTTACTATGTAGCCGTCTGGCTCGAGTATGAAGCCGCTCCCGGAGCCCTTCAGGGGCATCGTCCGATAGTAATAGTCCTTCACCACCCTCACGGTGTTGATGTGGACGACACTCTTGCTCACGGACTCTATGACGTTTAGAACCTCGTCTTCGCCGGACAAGTCAGTTCCCACATTGATACGAGCGGACTTTTTTAAGGGCTATCTCCCTGGGCCTGCCTGATGGAGTCCTCGAGGTCCTGCCTCGAGAAGGGGAATCCGACGAACTTCCTCTCACCGTCGACGAAGACCGTGGGGACGGCCATCACCTGGTTCGCCATTCCCCGCTCCATGCCCTCCTTGGTGTACGTGTTGACCTCCTCCACCTCGACACTGCCCCCGAACTGGGACACGACCTCGGTAACGAGCTTCCTGGCCCCCGGGCAGTGGGGGCAGACCGGTGAGAAGTAGACCTCTACCTTGACCATGCAAGTTCCCTTAAAAAGAGACCTTGAGTCGATAAAAAGCTGGCGATCTCGAAGAAGGGGGATGTTTACCAGTAGACCTAGCTCTTCAGGGACCTAACAAAGCGGAACGCTGCGAGCCCGGCCTTACCCCCGTCCCCGGCAGCCGTCACGACCTGCATCCCACTGCAGGCGCAGTCCCCCGCCGCATAGATGCCCTTTAAGTTCGTCTCTTGGTTCTCGTCGACCTGTATGCAGCCGCCTGTGTCGGTCTCGATCCCGGCGTCCTTGATCATGCTGCCCGTTCCCACGTTCTCTAGGATCAGGAAAACCCCGTTGACATCGAGCTTGCCAGTCGGCCCGTTCTTCAGGGTCAGCCCTGTGACGACGTCCTCCCCCTCAATCGAGGCGATGTCTGTCCCCTCAAGTATCTCGACGTTCGATAGCTGGGCGAGTTCCTCTAACTCCTCCTCGAAACCTTCGCCGTAGCCCTTGCTCCCCGGTATCGCGTAGACCTTGCTGGACGTCCGGGAGAGCGTCAGCGCGTCCTCCACGGCCTCCTTCCCTGCCCCGACGACGGCGACGGGCATGTCCTTGAAGAAGGGACCGTCGCAGATGGCGCAGTAGCAGACCCCTCGCCCCTTGTACTCAGTCTCACCGGGGAGACTCAGACTCTTCCTCTGCAGGCCTATAGTCAAGATGACGGCCTTCGACAGATAGATGCCCTTCCGGGTCATCACCATCTTAGCCTCGCCCATGTCAGTGAGGCCGACGAAGGTCTCCTCCTTGAACTCGACGCCGAACTTCCTTGACTGAGAGATGAACTTTTCCATGAGATCGGTCCCGTTGATCCCCATGGGGAATCCCGGGAAGTTCTCGATCGTGTGGGGGCCCCAGGCCCTTCCACCGAGCTGCTTCCTCTCTATAATGAGTGTCCTGAGACCTTGACGGGACGTGTAGATGCTCGCCGTTAGCCCGGCGGGTCCGCCACCTATGATGATGACGTCATAGAGTTCCTCAGACATCAGCCTCACCGATCCAAGGGATAAAAATGAATGTCATATAAAAAGGGGTGCGTTTAGAGGCCATGAACTACTCCCGGTACTCCTTGATGCGCTCGGCCATCTCCTTCAGCCTTTTCTGGACGAGGTAGTTGATGGTGCCCTCCTCGTACGTCCCGTCGGGCTCAAGCTCCCCCCCCTTGATGCCGGTGAGGACCTCGATGCCCTCATCTATGGTCTTCACAGGGTAGATGTGGAACCTGCCCTCCCTGATGGCCTCCACGACCTCGTCCTTCAGCATCAGGTTCTGGACGTTGCTGTAGGGGATCATGCAGCCCTCCTCGCCGGTCAGGCCCTTCGCCTTGCAGACCTCGTAGAAGCCCTCCACCTTCTCGTTGACCCCTCCGATCGCCTGGACGTTCCCTTTCTGGTTCACGGAGCCCGTGACGGCCAGGTTCTGCTTGATGGGCGCCCCCGAGAGGGCGGAGAGCATGGCGTAGAGCTCCGTGCTGGAGGCGCTGTCCCCGTCGATCCCGGAGTAGCTCTGCTCGAAGACCAGCCTCGCGGTGAGGCTGAGGGGCTCGTCCTTCGCGTACTTGCCGTTGAGATAGCCGCTCAGGATCAGCACCCCCTTCGTGTGGGTGGGCCCCCCCATCTCGGCCTCCCTCTCGATGTCGATGATACCCTTCTTGCCGACGCCCACGGAGGCGGTGATCTTGCTGGGTTTACCGAACCCGTAGTCGCCTAGGGAGAGCACGGCGAGGCCGTTCACCTGGCCCACCTTCTCCCCCTTTGTCTCGATCAGTATGACGTTTCTGGCGATCATCTCGTCGATCTTCTTCTCAATGAGGTTGGAGCGGTAGACCTTCTCCTCGAGGGCCTGATTGATGTGCTCCTTTGTGATCAGCTCTGAGCCCCCCTCCTTGGCGTAGAAGTTTGCCTCCCTGATGATGTCAGCGATGGCTGCGAACTCCGTCGACATCTTCGACTGGTCGGCGGCCAGCCTTGAGCTGTACTCGATGACGCCGGCGATGCCCGTGGGGTCCAGGTGGAGCAGTTCCTCCCCGGTACAGATGGCGCAGATGAACGCGGCGTACTTCCTTGCGTTCTCCTCGTTGCGCTCCATTGTGATGTCGAAGTCGGCTTTCACCTTGAAGAGTTCCTTGAAGTCCCTGTCCCGCGCGTACAGGAGGTGATACACCTGGGGGTCGCCTATGATGATCACTTTTGCCTCGAAGGGAATCGGCTCAGGCCTCAGGGAGCTGGACACGATAAATCCGAGCTTCGCCGCGGGTTCCTCGATCTCCAGCTTCTTGTTCGCGATCGTCCTCTTCAGGCTCTCCCAGACTACAGGGTCGACGAACAGCCCCTCCACGGGCACGACGAGGTACCCGCCGTTGGCCCTGTGAAGGGAGCCGGCCCTGATCATGGTGTAGTCCGTGATGAGGGCACCGAACCTCGCCTCCTTCTCAGTCACCCCGAAGAGCCGCTGGTAGGTCGGGTTGAGCTCCATCACGACGGGCGCTCCCTCAAGCCCCGAGTTGTCGACGATCAGGTTCACCCTGTAACGTGCCATCGGGTCGGTCCTCATGGTGGGAAGTTGGAAAGGCAGCTGGGGCTGCGCTCTCTCCTCTCCTCCCTGTAGGATGGCCTGCAGGTTCTCCATCATGTCCTCCTCGACCTGGCCGAGGTAGGTGATCACCTCGCTGCAGTCGCTGAACTTCTCCTTGAGGATGGAGAACATAGGCTCGAGGGCGAAGGTGGCCACGCTCCTGTTGAGCTCTGCGATGGCCTCGCTCATCTTCCGCTCGATCTCCCTGAACCTCTTCATGGAGCCCCGGAGCTCCTCTTGGAGGGCGGCCCTCCTCTCCTGTATCTGCTGCTGCAACTGAGGGGGGAGCTGGGGGAACTCCTCCTCGCTGACCGGCCTCCCGTTCACGATTGGTATGAGAAGCAGCCCGATGGGGGAGCGCTGAAGGAGGAAGCCGGCGTTGGCGGCCAGCTGGTTGACCTCCTTCGTGACCTCCTCCCTCTCGGACTCGATCATCTTCAAGGTATCCCCCCGCCTCTTCGCGTACTCGTCGCTATCGAAGGCGACTCGGAGGGCGCCCCTCATCTCCTGGACCAGCTGCTCCATGTCCTTCTTGAACTCGATACCCTTACCGGTCGGCAGCCTCAGGGCGTTTGACCTGTTTAGGTCCTTGAAGTTATAGACGTAGCACCAGTCGGGGGGAACCGGCCGGGACTTCGCTATCTCCTCGAGGAAGCTTACCACGGCAGTCTTCCTGCCTGTGCCCGGCATACCTGAGATGTAGATGTTAAAGCCCTGGTCCTCGATCTTGAGGCCGAACTTGAGTGCCCTTACCGCCCTGTCCTGTCCTATAATGTCCTCTAGGGGAGTAAGGTCAGCCGTCGACGAGCACTTGATCACCGGCTCGGTAAAAGCCAGCTTTACCTGCTCATATGTTAATTCAATCACCATGATAGAGACATCCGATAATAACTACTAATGACATTTTTAGGAGATTATTTAAAGATGGCAGTAAGAAAGTTAAACTCCCATACTCCTCAGCAGCTCTCTGAAGCTCAGCCCGGAACCTATACGGATCGAATAGTCACCTGGCTTCGGGGCCACTAGGAACGCCCAGCCCTTATACTTGAACTTGGCTGCAAGGACCGCCACCCTGTTCGGGTAGATCCGGTGGATCTCAAGGAACTCGTGGAGTTTTAACACCTGATGCCGTTTGTAGTAGACATACCTCTCCTGGCTCTTCACCTCGCAGGCGACGATGGTCTTCTCCTTGATCGCGAAGATGTCGGGGAGGGGCTCGTTGCTCGGAGCGCTCACGGGCACCCTGAGGGCGTCGAAGCCAGCGCCCCTGAACATCTTCACGAGCTCCCGCTCGGCGTCGTAGCCCCTCTTCTTCATCCGCCTGACCTGACGGCGGTCGAGGGTTCGAGTGAACCGCTCCCGCTTCGGCTTCGTGTTCGCCAGGTCCCTGAGCGACAAATCGATACCCCTACTCTTCCTCCGGGAGCTTCAGCGCACCCGACTCCAAGGGCACGACTGCAAGCTTCGTGAGGTCCTTCAGCCAGTTCGAGAAGGTGTCGGCGTTGGCGTACTTCTGGTATCTCCTCTTATGGGGCACCTTTGTCACCATCCTGAGTTCCACCATCTTGTTCAGGTAGAACTTTGCCGAAGACCGTGAGATGTCGCAGACACGAGCAAGGTCACCGCTCGTGAACGCTGGATCGAGCTGAGCGTACGCGTGGATGACCTTAGGGGGGAGGGAGAACGCTTTGTCAACTATATCGATGAGGGATTCCTTACGCGACACCTAGAACAATCCACCTGACGGAGAATATAGAGGGTCGGGATTAATAAAATTGGGGGGAGCTATTTTTTCAGGAGCCAGTAGAGGAGCCCGTTCTGGGCGTGCATCCTGTTCCCAGCCTGATCGAAGACGACAGACTGGGGAGAGTCCATGACCTTGTCGGTTATCTCGTAGCCCCTGTGAGCGGGGAGGCAGTGCATCACGATGGCGTCAGGCTTCGCGTGGGACACCAACTCTGAATCCACCTTGAAGGGGGGAAAGACCTCCATCCTCACCTTCTGCTCGGACTCCATCCCCGCGCTGACCCAGACGTCAGTGTAGATGACATCGGCGCCTGAGACTCCCTCCACGGGGTCGTGAGAGACCTCGGCCTCGACGTCGGAGTGCTCGTTCGCCTTGGATAGTATCTCTGGGGAGGGGCTGTAGCTGGGCACGTCGGGGCAGACCACAGTAACCTCCATCCCCATTGACGAGCATCCGATGACCGTCGAATTGGAGGTGTTGCACCCACCGTCGCCGACGTAGGCGATCTTCAGCCCCTCAAGCTTTCCCTTCTTCTCCTTGATGGTCAGGAGGTCCGCGAGGTTCTGGCAGGGATGGTAGACCTCGGTCATTCCATTGATGACGGGGATGATCGCCGCCGCCCCGATACGCTCGATGTCCTCCTGCTTGAGGACTCGTGCCATGATAAAATCGACGTACTCGTTCAGGTTCTTCACGCCGTCCGCTAGGGTCTCGCTCCTCGTGAACTTGCCACCCTCGATGCTGTAGAAGATGGCGTGACCTCCGAGCCGGTTCATACCCGACTCGAAGGAGATCCTGGTCCTGAGGGATGGGAGCTCGAAGAGCATTATCAACGTCTTGTTCTTCATGACGTCGCCGTACTTCTTAGAGTTCGCCTTGATCCTCTGGGACAAAGTGAGGATCTTGTCCACATCGTTCTTCGACAGGTCAAAATCACTTAAAAGGTGCATATTTGCTTCATCTCGTAAAGGTTAAGGAAAAGGGGGTTAGTAGTCGCCCGTGGGCACGGGGACGACCGTCTTCTTCATCTCCTTGATGCCTTCGTCGGCGATCTTCCGCTTCAGGTTCCAGGCCGAGACGCTGGGCAGGCCCCACAGGTTGATGAAGCCCACGGCGTCGCCCTGATCGTAATGGGTGTTGATGTCGAAGCTGGCCAGATTGTAGTCGTACAGGCTGAGCGGGGACTCACGCGCCACCGGCTTCGCAGAGCCCTTGTAGAGCTTCATGGTCACGGTTCCCATCACGTTCTCCTGGGTGCTGTCGATGAACGCATCCAGATCCTGCTTGAGGGGGTCCACCCAGAGCCCCTGGTAGACGATCGTGGCCCACTTGTCCTCCACCTGGAACTTGAACATCTTCTGGTGCCTCGTGAGCACCATTTTCTCAAGGTCCTTGTGGGCGCTCAGTAGGATCTCGGCTCCCGGGATCTCGTAGGTCTCACGGGTCTTCAGGCCGACAACGCGGTCCTCCATGTGCTCTATCCTCCCGATGCCGTGCTTCCCACCCAACTTGTTGAGCTTCTGAAGTATCTCCACAGGGTCGTAATCTTCTCCATCAAGGCTGACGGGCACGCCCTTGTGGAACCCGATCTTGACGTAGTCAGGCTCCTTGGGCGCTGCCTCAACGTCGACTGTCCACTCCCAGATGTCGTCGGGTGCCATCTGGTCGGGATGCTCCAGTATTCCGCCCTCGATGCTGCGCCCCCACAGGTTCTGGTCTATGCTGTACGGGCTGTCAGCCGTCACGGGCACGGGCACACCGTGCTCCTTGGCCCACTCTATCTGGCTGTTCCTGTTGAATTTCCACTCCCTGACGGGTGCAATCACCTTGAGACCGGGATTCAAGGCCTTGAAGGTCATGTCGAACCTCACTTGGTCGTTCCCCTTCCCGGTACATCCGTGGGCGACGGCCTGAGCGTCCTCCATCTCGGCCACCTCGACGACCTTTTTCGATATCAGGGGCCTGCTGATGCTGCTACTAACGGGATACGTGCCCATGTAGAGGGCGTTCGCCTTTAAAGCTGGGAATACGTACTCCTTGGCGAACTCCTCCTTTGCGTCAAACGTGTAGTGGTTGAGGACCCCCAGGCTCCATGCCTTCTCCTCTGCAGCCTTCAGGTCCTTGCCTTGACCCACGTCCACGATGCAGCTGATGACATCCATCTTGTACTCCTCCTGGATCCACTTCAGCATCATTGACGTGTCGAGGCCGCCCGAATAGGCCAATACGACCTTATCCTTTGCCATCTCAGGATACTCCTTATCTTGGAATGGGAACTGATGCCTGAGGCAAAGTTATATACTTTACGACATAAGTGTTACAAATTTGATGGATAATAGCCCAGATAGGACAAAATCGGTAGCCCAGCTGGTGAGGGAGACGATCCAGATGCGCCCCTCCCTACTGGACGCCCTGAAGATGCAGATAGTCAACTACTCTGCATTGGCCAGGATGCTACAGACGGAGATCGGAGAGGGGAGCCTTGAGGCCGTGAAGGCCGCGGTCATAAGGATAAGCGAGGAGCTCGATTACGAGAAGGGACTCCAGGAGGAGAGGGTGCGCTCAATCCTCAGGGAGTCGGTGGTCCGCCTCCAGGACAAGATCGCCGTCCTCATCTCACCGACGGAGCTCGACATCCCCTACATCGTCACCGCCTACCTTACGGACAGCTACGTCTATGTCGTCAACCAGACCCGCCTCAAGAAGAAGATACCCGACTTTGTACAGGTAAACAGCAACCTCGTCGCACTCCTACTCATAAGCCCCGACAGGGTTGAGACGACCCCGGGCTTCGTCGCCTTCATCACGTCACTCCTCGCCAGCAGGGAGATAAACATCGTTGAGTTCATCAGCTGCTCTACGAACACCGTCATAATACTGGATCAGGGCGACGCGCTGAACGCCTTCTCGCTTCTCCAAAATTTTACCTAATCAGAGAGGATCTTGAAGCAAAAGATTTACTACCAAGGAAGAAGTAAAGAAATAAGAATGGCAGAGATTTGCCCCGTCTGCGGCTTGCCCAAAGACCTCTGCGTGTGCGAGGAGATGAGCAAGGAGCAGCAGCGGATACGGATCCGGCTGGAGACCCGGAAGTGGGGTAAGAAGTACACCGTCATCGACGGGATCGATTCTAAGGACGTGAAGCTAAACAAGTTGGCCTCCACCCTCAAGACGAAATGCGCCTGCGGGGGGACTGCAAAGAATGAACAGATCCTCCTCATGGGCGACCATCGAGACGTCGTACGGGATGTCCTCATCGGCTTGGGCTTCCCGGACGAGAACATCGAAGTCCAATAGGTGGAAAGACTGAAGGACCCCCTCAAGATTCTCGAAGGATTAAAACACTCAAACATACAGCTGAAGATATGCCCAAAGTGCCTCAGCACTGAGATCTACCCGGAGGTCAGATTCGGCGTCTTCCCGACGACATACAGATGCAAGGACTGCGGATACGCGGGAACCCTCATCATCGAAGTTGAACCCAAAGAGGAAGAATAAAGCCCCCATTTACACCCAATCCCTCGCAAAACGATTTTTACAATAAAATCAACGGATTCCGGAGCCAGGCACGCCATTTATATAATCTCTGGACGGTTAGCAAAATGGATCAGATGAGCTCGGAGTCGATGGAGTACTACAAGGCTAAGTACCAGACCCTTGAGGACCTTCCAGGCGTAGGTCCGGCCACAGCCTCCAAGCTCAGGGAGATAGGGTTCAGGACCGTCGAGTCCGTGGCGACCGCCACTATCCACGAGATGATTTCAGCGGGGATAGGGGAGACGACCGCCGAGAAGGTGATAACGGCCGCGAGGAAGTCGATGGCCATCACCTTCGTGAGGGGAGACGAGCTGGTCAAGCTCAGGAGCAACATCAGGCGCCTGACGACTGGATGCACCAGCCTCGACAACCTTCTGGATGGGGGTATCGAGTCCCAGTCAATCACTGAGTTCTACGGCGAGTTCGGCACTGGAAAGTCCCAGATCTGCCAGCAGCTATGCGTCACCGTCCAGCTCCCCTACGAGCAGGGTGGACTAGAGGGGGGAGCCCTTTACATAGACACGGAGAACACGTTCCGCCCTGAGAGGATACTGCAGATGGCCCCCAGGTTCAACCTCGACCCGGACGAGACGCTGAGGAAGATCATCTTCGCTGAGGCCTACACCTCGAACCACCAGACCGTGCTCCTGGAGAACGCGGACGAGGTGAT
>Ga0307379_10003043_pt1 | contig 24452 bp, 27 predicted proteins | sample UN2MG_FD_202237 | JGI IMG/M metagenome (GOLD analysis project Ga0307379, IMG submission 202237) | Soil microbial communities from Risofladan, Vaasa, Finland - UN-2 | ecosystem: Environmental > Terrestrial > Soil > Coastal area > Acid sulfate soil | place: Finland: Risofladan, Vaasa | collected...
GCTCATGCCCGGTCAACCTTGCTCTCCATGCCTGCGCCCATACCCTGTCGGATTGCCGGGCGCTGCGCGCGCTCACTGGTTCGACTTCTGCCGCGAACAACTCCAACGCCGTCCTGTAGGTTTTCCGCGCCGGGCTTGCGCCTAGATAAAACCCACAGCTATTAGCCATGCACTGCATGGCATTCGGGTCGATCGTGTGATAGAAGTGCAATCCACCGACCACGCCGACAAAGCCGTGGTTTCCCTCAAATCCGCACACCGGGCATTTTGTGATAGCTGGCATTGTCTTTTCTCCTTGTCCTATGCACTCTCACAATTCAACACACTACGCTGTGCGCCCGGCACGGGCTTTCACCGTGAACGCGGGCGGGAAGTCAGTACGGCCGCATCTCTCTATCGGCCTGAACCTCAGCCACGTCGTCGTTGTGGCAGGACGGGCATATCGCGGATGTCCAGCAGCGCGCACAGTATGACTTGCCACATCGCGCGCATTTACGATATTCGTTGCCGCATTTAGAGCATTTCATAGCCTATTCTCCATGTTTCTGCCACTCTCACAATCCAACACACTACGCTAATAGCCGCGCGGCGGTTCAGTTCCGCGCGGCTTGGGTTCACTACAGGACGATCGGCGAATGCGGGGCCGCCAACAATGCCATCAGGGTTGCCCGCATCTGCGCGCGCCCCGGAGCAATGGCCTGATCGTGCGTGAGCACGTCGAGCAGATTGCCCGATATGGCCGGGGCGGGGATCGCTGCCAGGTTGTCGCTGATGGGGCCTGCGGGCATGCCCTTTACGCCAGCGCCATCTGTTTGAGCACACCAAGCCGCAAAATCAGCATCGCGCGCGAGGAATGCCCGTGCTTCTGCTACGTTGTACGCGTAGACTACGAACTTCCCAAATCCACCAAGCTCCGGGTAGATCAGGAAGTGAAACTCGAACTGTCTCATACCGAATCGCACCTTTTCGTAAGGTGCCTGTTTGATTCGGTCTATGCCTTTGATCTTGCTCAAGTTAGCGTGAATCCATGTGTTCCAGTCCATAACTCTTTTCCTCTTGCGGTTTTCCGGGTGAACCGCCAACCCGTGGAATGCCAGTGTTCGATTAAATCGTCTTGCGCTCTGCGGGAATCATCTCGGCAATGCGGCCGGGAAGCGCCACCGCAGCCACAACCGTTTCCGCAACGCCAACCGCTACCCATCTTGCCGGATAGCCTTCTTCTTGCACGTGCAGCGCCAGTGTGAATCCGCCGCCGTTGAACATGATTGCGCGAAACGTCGGCTTGTTGAATTCGTACTCGGCGCTTCCCGCCTCCGTGTCAATTCGCACTGCCTGCCAATCGGCGCTAACGACGCGCACAAGCCCCAAGTGAGAGAATGCCGCGCTGCCGTAAATGTCAAGTACCTTGTGTTCGTCGCACAGATAGTCGACCACTTTGCTGTACGCGGCCCTTGCCCTAAGCAAGGCCATGTCAGATAGCGCTTGATGCTTTTCGCTTGCCTTCTTTTCCTCGCGCTGAAACTTCTTCAGTTCCTTCTGCGCGTCTTCTGCCGTTTCGCATTCTACCGTCTTGCCGTTGTACTCAATAGCTACCATCGTCTTTTCCCTTTATCCTGTTGCGCCTATCGTCCTGCCCGACACAGCGTCGAGCTTGCTGGCTGCCGTACTGTGAGTCGAACACAGTCAGACCGGTACGGCACCATCATCGTATCTCTATCCGCCGCAGTGCTGGAGTAAAACCAGCGCCTGACTGCCTTGCCCTTGCGGTTCTCACGCGCGTCGGGCAAGCTCGGACATTCACTTGTCAAAGATCATCGGTTTATCATCGTCGTCTATCACCTTATAGTAAGAAAAGCGTGCCAATCGAGTAGAAAAAAGAGCGTAAATCGACAATAGTGGCGTGTCCATTAGACTTATAGCACAAAGATTTATTTTCGCGCCTATCAGATCATCGCGTATAACAGGCGCTTATCAGGAACGCTTCTTAATAATGATCGCCTATCATCATGCTCACTTGCTACAGTGCTCTTTGTAGCTTGTTACCCCGCTAATCCCAGCCCCATAACGAGACACTTCGTCCCATTGTGACCCAGTAGTCACATTTGACGCCAGAGTCATCAGTGACCCAGTAGTCATCACTGATAGCAGCGTCATTACTGACGTCGCAGTCAGAAAAGGACGACTTGTCTCTCTATGCTCGCGTGCTAACATCGTGCTCTCTTGCCAGCAGTGGAGCGTGCTCGCCTGTCAGCATGTCCGTTATACGCAGTTATTCGCGTCGATAGTAGTAGTTATCAGCACCAGATCAAGCCACTATTAGCGTGCTAGGCAGGCAGATAATCGCGTATAAAGTACGTTATACGCGGTTTTGTTGGCACTTGAACGCACGCGCGCGCGGGCCGTCGCGGTTCCCTATTCGCCTGCTGTGCGCTCTAGCTAGTCTTCTCCCGCGATTTTATGATTTTTCGACTTCCGTGCTCCTTTTCGCTCTTGTCTAATTGTCCGTGCATCACTTGTCAACGGGCATAATGAGAGAGTTGAGCAAGGGAAGTGGGGCGAGAGAGCGGTTTTCGACGATCTGCTGGTCGACGGGCGAGAAACAGGCCGAAAACGCCGCTCTCCATGTCCGGCGCGTCCGGCGCTGTGGTTCATTTCGACTCGACGTGTGAGTTGAGAGCGAGAACCAAGCCGGAAGCGAGCCAGAAGTACTCACTTCCGCCCGCAGCGCCGTCCACTGTGGTTCAATTCCTCTCGACAAGTGAGGTCCAACGTAGTTGGGGGGGTGTGTAGGGGGTAAGGGGGTAACGGGGGGGTCTTTTCCTCCCCCAATCAGTTCCATTCTGACATGGGGGTAATAGGATAGGGTATGGGAAAGGGAAGAGGGGGTTCCCGCAACGCTCATGTCCACCTATCACCACGTCCTCATGCCCGTTCCCCTCTCCCCCCAGCCCCCCATGTCCATAATTCTCATCATTTTTCCCCTGCGCATGGGGATTTTACTTGACATCCGCTCTTTTCGTGGTATACTGCTTGTAGAAGCGCATGGTTTAGCGGACATGATGTCCACTGGAGCAGACAGGTGACAGCAGCCGTCAAGGACAAGTCGAAAAGCACCGAGGGGCAGCTCACTCTCACGCCCGCTATCCTCCCAGAACTCAAAGAACGCAAGTCATACCCCTTGTTCTGGGCACTCCGCGACAAGCAGCAGCAATTTGTCCTTCACTACTGCCGTGGCCCCCATCGCGGCGTTACCACAGCCTGTTACAAAGCCGCTGGCTATAAGATGGGTAAGTACCCCGGACAAGCTGCTTATCATCTGCGCCACACGGCGTCCATCGAAGCGGCTATCCAAGAGATCAAGCACTCTGCCGGCCTCTCCCCTGACTTCATCGTCGAGAAGATACTCGAACAGACCAACGCACCCGACATGGCCGATCTTGAGCCGTTCTTCAATGGCGAGAAGTCACTTGACCAGTTGCGCAATGAGGGCGTGAATACCGCAGCTCTCCAGAAGGTGCAAATCAGCACGGACGGCAAGGGCAACGTCACCCGCCGAGCCGAGATCGCCAATCGCGCTCAGATGCTGAGACTCGGCGCCGACGCGACGGGCATGATCAAGCAGCGTCGCGAAGTCGAGCATAAGCTCACCCTTGATTTCGCAAACATGACACCCGATCAGGTGTGGAGAGTAGCACATGCCGCCCGTCCTGTTGCAGCAATCGAAGCACCAAGAGACGCTGAGTTTACCGTCGACGGTGATGACCGACGAGGAATTGCAGAGCCAGTTGGCCTCCCTGACCGAGCCGGAGTGGATCGAGTTGCAGTTGCGGGCGCGGTGGGAGCTTGCAAAGAATGACCCCCTGGAGTTCATGAAGTGGTTTGTGTTCTCACTCGATCCGAAAGACAAGCGTCAGCCGATCAAGCCGTTCCCCGCACACCGTCCGCACATCCAGCAAATGTCCCGTCTCTGGCTGGAGACCTACAATCGCAGTCTACTCGTGCGATCGCCCAAGACGGGGGAGATGATCGAGAACACGGGAATGGTGCTCGACAAGTGCCGCCAGATCATGGCCACGTGGTTCGGGTGCTGCGTGTCGTTATGGGACGTGCTTTTCCACCGTGGCAGACTCGTATTCTTGCAGACCAAACGCGAGGAGGACGCGATAGGCAACGAGGATGCGGCGGCGGGATTGCTGGGCCGCTGCAAGTTCATCCTGCGGCACGTGCCAGGCATCGAGATGCTGGAACCCCAACTGGACATGAAGACCAACTTCCAGTCCAACAAGATTGTGTTTCCACATCTGAACTCGATGCTGTGGGCGATACCTGAAGGCGGTGACATTATCCGCTCGCACACGCCATCTGGAGTATTCAGCGATGAGTGCAATTTCCAGCCTGAGTTTGGGAATGCGTATGCCGCGTTTATCGCCGGCCTGCGCGGGGGCGGCTGGTTCTACGGATGCAGTAGCGCCCATCCGGGCAGGTTCTACGATCTGTGCCATGATCGGCTGAGGTAAAGGAGAACGACGATGCCCGCGACACTGAACGGTGTTGAGTACAAGACGCTGAACGAAGCGGTCAAAGCGGCGAAAGACGGGGAAGTGATTCTGTGTGTGGGCAAGACGACGGTACACGATGAAGTAGAGAAGAAGGGAGAGACGGTGGTCTGTGATGTAAGGGAAAGTGAACCTCTTCCATCGATTTCCGCCTGCAAGGTTAAGTGTGCAAAGACGCTGTACGGCATTCGGTGGATGCGGAGTGTGGACTGATAATGAGAGGACAAATGGATATGAAGAAACTCGTAGTGCTTGCAGTGCTGCTCGTCGCGTCCGGTTGCTCGATCAAAACGCCCTCGATCATCGACCCCGCGAAACAGGTGACGCCCTCTCAACTGAAGGCTGAGATCGTGACGGTGAAGTCGCAACTCGACGTGGAGAAAGCAACACTTGAAGCCAAGGTCAAACTGACGGCCGAGAAGGTGACGATTGCCAACGCCGACATTCAGGCTCAGATCGAGCAGCGCGACTACATCATCAATACCGCGATAGGCATTGTGTCGGCGGTTGTGCCCGTCCCTTACGCCCCCATAGCGATGCTTGGGATAACGGCTCTCGGCGCTGGATTCGGTGTCGTGAGACAGGTGCAGACCGCAAAAGCCAAGAGGGAACAGGCAACGGCGCGGGAAGCGATAGACACGCTGGTCAAGGCGGTCAAGGCGGGGGGCGCGATTACCGCAGCAAGGGCAGTGAATGAAGCATCGGTTCCTACTGAAGTCAGCGCGTTCATCGACGCGCGAGTCAAGGCGACAGGCAGCGATATTCTGTAATCACGCGGCCACCCACCGCGCATGGGCCGGGCACGGTTCCTCAGATTCTCCAACCGACCCGGCCCGATAGACGATAACGGGCGGCTCGCTAATGGGCGTTTGCCATAGTGCTCTCGCTGCCGTGAGACCGCCCATACGCCGTAGTAGCTCAACTGGCAGAGCGCCCGCTTTGTAAGCGGGAGGTTGTGGGTTCGATTCCCACCAGCGGCTCCAGACGGAGAACCAGCGGGATAGGGTAGCTCCTGAACGGGCGAATACCTTGGTCGCCCTTCCCGCTTATGAACCCAAGGGCACAACAAGGAGTGCGACATGAAGAACAGGTTCTTTGAAAGAGAAGATGGTTCTGTTGGCGTAGAACTTACCCGTGGGTTGATTGCGGTGATCGAGAAACAGGACGTTCTCTTGGTGCGCGGGTACCGCTGGACGACCATGGCGGCGCCAAACGGAAGGAACTATGCGGTATCGCACACAACCGCGAGAGGCAAGAAGACCGCCTTTCTTATGCACCGGGTGATTCTGGGCGCATCGAAAGGCCAAGAACTTGACCATAAGAACAGAGACGGCCTCGACAACAGACGTGCGAATCTGCGATTCTGCACACATTCGCAGAATCAAGGCAACAGAAAGAAACAGGCAGGTTCGAGCCAATTCAAGGGCGTCTTTTGGGATCCCGATAGAATGAAATGGCGTGCGGCGATCAAGGTGGGCGGCAAACTCAAGAAACTTGGTCGTTTCGATTCAGAGGCAGAAGCGGCAAGAACGTATGACACCGCCGCAAAGGAAGGATTCGGAGAATTCGCCAGATGTAACGCAGTCTGACAAAAATACCCCCGATAGTCCCGCCCTCATGAAGCGGGACGATCAAACGACCAAACGGCCGTTCACTTGAGCACAAGCAGGTGAGCGGTCGTTTTCGTTTCGGGGCATAGGACGCCTGATGCAACTGACCGAAGCCACACAACTCATGCCCGGACTGGTAGTCACGCCCCTCTCCACGGGACTCGTACGCGTTGACATCGACATGGATGCCGACCCCGAAGGACTGACGAGCGTGGTGATCGCCGAGCTTGCCCGTCAGATGGGCGGAGTCGATAGCTGGCAGTTCCGCAAGGAGATGCTGCGCGACCCCAACGCACAGTCAGGCGAGGGCGTATTCGAGCGCTCTTGGATCGACGTGCAGCGCTCCAACGTCCGCAATCCCCTGATGCGCATGGAAGTGGGCGAGAACGGCACACTCTATGAGAAAAGCGACGGGCGCATTCGCATCTGGATTCCACCCGACCGCATGCCCGTCAATCTCCCGCAAGGTACCGCATCTGCGCAAATGATGTTCGGACTTGGCGTGGACGTGGGCGCAGGCACTTTCCAATCGGACTCGACTATCGAGGGATTCGCCGTGCAGGGGATGGAGCAGGCAGTCGAGTTCAATGCCAATAACGTGACGCCTGTCCGTCTTGGACACATTGCAGTTGCCATCGCTCGACACTACAACGATGCGTTGGTGTGCTGTGTCCAGAAGATGCACGGAATTACGACTATCCGCACCATGACCGACGAGTGCGGCTACCCCAATCTCTGGCGCAACGTGTCACATGACAAGACCGTGGAAACGTCAACTGGACGCCTTGGGTGGGTTCACGGAGAGAATAGCCAGGCGCTTCTGATGGACAGGGTGGGCGATGCACTTCAGCGGCCATTGTCAGGTGCGTACATCTACGAACAGGACGCCGGGGCAAACGTCGACGTGCTCTCTGCGCGCGGGGTGATCGTACGCAGTGCCGATCTGCTCGATCAGCTCAGGCAGTATATCTTCGACGACAGCGGACGGGCAGTACTCTCCAAGAACCGTGACCTGAACCCGCAAGCTCGCAAGCAGCACGGTGACTTAGTGGTGGGTACGGGACTATCAATTCGCGCCTGCATGGACATGCCCCCGTGGCGCAATGCCGTAGCGACGACCATCAAAGCCAATACCATCGAGTGGTTCATGGAGCGGCACCGCAAGGCTGACAAGAAAGAGAGGACAGGGGCATGGCAGTAATGGAAGCCCCGAACATCCAGACCTCGAAAACGTCGAGTGCCGTCAAGCTCCGCGACAAGATCAAGGAAGCGGACGACTACCTTCAGCCGTTCCGCGACCGCGAGGTGGAGTTTGAGCAGAAGTTTCAAGGACGGTACTACGGGCGAAGCACGGGGCAGGATCATGAACCGCTCCAGATGCTGCATGCACTCGTCGGCGTCCTTCAACCCAATCTCGCTATTGACCCTGAGTGTACCGTCACCAGCTACAACACTGAACTCGCGGAGTTTGCGGGCGTATTCAGGGAAGCGATCAACCTATCACTTGAGGAAATCAAGTTCGCCAAGACCGTGTGCCGCGTTATTCTCGACAGTCTCTTCATGCTCGGTATCACCAAGACTGGACAATGTGACCGCTTCTCGCCGCATTGGGACGAGCAGGGCAACTATCTGGCCGACCCCGGTAAGGTGTTCGTCTCTCGCGTCAAGTTCCACAACTGGATCGGCGATCTTAAGGCTGACGTGGACGAGGAAATGGAGTTCCAGGGCGACCGTTACCTGATGAACAAGAAGCAGGCGCTCGACGTGATGCGCGGCAGGCGCAAGGAAGTCGAGCAACTGAGCACGATGCAGGTACAACCGGGTCAGCGTCCAGAGGAGAGCGTTACGGGCAAGCGCTCGCTCGACGACTACCTGATTGAGAAGGTGCAGTTCGCGGACATCTGGCTGCCAAGTGAGGACGTGATCGTTACGATGGCCGGCGACCCCGACTCGGCGGGCGACCACTACCTGCACGAACGCGAGTATAAGGGGCCGGAAGGCGGGCCGTACGACTACTGGCAACTCAGCGAGGTGCCCAACAACTTCCTGCAGGTGCCGCTGATAGCCGTGGTAAAAGACCTTCATGACCTGATGAACTCCATTGCCCGCAAGATGCAGCGGCAGGCAGAGCGCGAGAAGCAGATACTGCTCGTGCCGCTCGGCAAGACGCAGGACAATCAGGCCGTCCGCGAATCGAGTGACGGTGACACAGTGGAGGTGTCCGACCCCAAACTCTATCAGCAGGTGAGCTACGGCGGGGCAGATCAGGCGGGTTATCAGATCGTGGCGTGGTGCAGGGACTTCCTCAATATGCTCAGCGGCAATCCCGAGTTGATCGGTGGCACCGGCCCGCAGGCGAACACGCTCGGACAGGATGAAATGAACAAGGCGTCGGCGGGCACCCGTGTGGCCTACTACCGCAAGCGCCTGCTCGATACCGCAGGCAGTGTGCTGCGGAAAGTGGCATGGCATCGTTGGCTCGATCCCATCTGGACGCGGGATATGACGCTGACCACCAAGACCGGGGTGCCGATTCCCATCAGGTGGACGCCCGATCTGCGAGAGGGTGATTTCCTTGACTTCAACTTCGCCATCGACGCGAACGTCAAACGCGGCCTTGACCCGGATGAGCAGTATCAGCGCGTGGTGCAGTGGCTGACGACCGTGGTATTCCCGCTTCAGCAGATCGGTGCGATGCAGGGTCAACTGCTTCAGGCGGATGAAGTGGTGCGGATAACGGGGCAACTGCTTGGCATACGGGAAGCGGGGCGGATGTTTAAGCGGGGTGCACCTTTAATGATGGGTGGAGGCGGGGGATTGCAGAGTACCAACCCAAAGCCGAGAACTGCGTACGCTGACAATCGTGTCGTGCGGAGACTTCCCGCAAAACCTCCTCCCGTAGAGACCCCGGCGGAACAACTAGGGGTTGAGACCTAATGCCTTATAAGAACAAAGAGGAACAGCGCGAACACGGCCGGCAATACTATCAGACCCATCGCGCAATAAAAGATGCACAAGCGCGACAGTGGAGAATAGATCATCCCGGTAAGGCAAGGGAATGGTCCCGTAGGTGGTACGAAGCGAATCGTGATAGATGCAAAGAAGTTGCTCACGTTTGGTACGAAGGTAATTCCGAGAAAGTGAAAGAGTATGGCCATAGATGGGAAGCAACGCATCGCGAAATGGCAAGAACAAGTAGTCGTCAGTGGAGGAAGGAACATCCTGCCCAAGTGCGGGCAATAAAACAGCGCCGAAGGGCAAGGGAAATAGGTGTATTTGCCGACCTGACTGCCCAACAGTGGCAGGACGTATTGACCACCCATGACTTCCGGTGCAAGTACTGTGGGATTCGATTTTCGGAGAAAACGCCGCCGACGATGGATCACGTTATCCCGCTCTCTCGGGGCGGACACCACACGGCAACAAATATCGTACCCGCTTGTCTGCATTGCAATTGCAGTAAGGGCGCGAAGACCATTTCGGCGTGAGACAGGAGATTTACTTTGCCTCTCTACGTTTACAAGTGTCGCGTGTGTGGCAAGCAGATCGACGAGTTCAGAGAAGTCGACCGGCGTAACGACCCCGTGCTCCACTGCGGGCATATCTGTGACCGAGATCAACACGCTGAGAAAGCATCGACAGGCAGTAGGGTGAACGACTGGACGAGTATCAATGCGGGCGTGGGCGTCACGCAGGTGACCGAAGCAAACAAGACGTTTGCGCACCTTGGCGTCCATTTCGACAGCGAGGGGATAGCACACGGCAGCGGGGGACGCGAGCAGAAGTTGAAGTTCCTCAAGGCACGAGGGTTCCACGATGAAAACGAAGTGCGCGGAGGTCATTGAACGCATAGACAATCTACCCCGGCAGAAATAGGTCTGCTCAGGTAGTTGAAGGATGATTGTATGGCAGATGAATCGAACGTCCAGCCGGGCAGCGCAACGATGACGCCCGAATCCAGGGCCACAGCCGCACGCGCCGCCGCCGCCAAAATCCTAGGCGAGCCGGTAGCCGACAGCAACGTGACTCCCGATTCCAACGTCTCACCGCCCCCCGACAAGACGGGAACCACGACACCGCCCGCCCCGCCGCAAGGTCAGGTTGGCAGCGGACAGTTCCGGCCTTCGCAGAAGCAGACCGATGCAGCGAAGGAACTTGGTCTGACCGACGAGCAAATCGTCAAGATGACCGAGCAAGAGGCGAAGGCATACGAGCACGCGCGTTCGGTTTCGAGCAAGGCGCAGGGCAAACAGGCCCGGCGCATTGAGAAACTCGAAAAGCAGATCGCCGCACTCGCCGCCTCGCCAAACCGCGAGCAACCCGAAACCGCAGGTGCAAGTGCCGCGCAGGTGACATTCGCACCCCCGGACGACGCGACGCTCACGGAACTGTTTGGCTCCAAAGACTCGCAGCCGGCGAGGCAGTACATTGCAGCGCTTGAGAAAGCCCACAAGGTAGATGCGCTCGAAACTCGCCTCAATGCTATGGAGTCGGGAGCCGCTAACGAACGAGCATCACAAGGACAGCGGACGGTGGACGGCTTCTTTGATGGACTCGACGCGGCGCTCTATCCCGAATTTGGCAAGACGACAGACCTTGAGGAGGACGGCGACGAAGAAGCCGCCCGCGTCAAGCTCTGCAAGATCGCGCAGAGACTGTCAGGCGGCGAGGACGGGATGACGCTCGACGAGTCACTCAAAGCGGCGCTGGCCATCGTTCGCCCTGATGCACTGAAGCGGCAGGCGCAGGACGAGTTGCGCAAGCAGATCGAGGACGCCGACAAACGGCGTATTGGCACCCCGTCGCAACGTGCGATTCCACGTGAACCGTCCGCAGGGGCACTCACGCCGGAGCAACGCGCGGACGCGGCGCGGGCCGATGCACGGGCTAGGCACATCCCGATCGACTAGCGACAAGCAAGACCTGCCAGCCGCCCAAGTGCTAGGAGCACGCATATATGGCTGGCGTTACATTCGCACGCGCCCTCACGGCGCAACAGGAACACGATCTGTTGCAGTTGACGGCGGAACATTACCCCGCCGAGAAATCCCAGATCGAGGTCATCACCGCGAACACCCAGTTCCACGTGGTGAACCGCTGGTGGAAGAACAAGGTCATCATGTCGTCCGGCACGGAGTGGAACGATACCGTCTACTTCGACCGCGCCGGCAACACGCATTTCCTCCGCCTCCGCCCCGGTCAGCCGATCAATCGGTCGATCAACAAGCGGACGGCCAAGTACCACATCCCGCTCGTCAAGGCAGGCACCTACTGGACGATCATGCACGACGAGGTGTCCCGCAATCGAGACCCCGACAAGCTCAAGGACATCACGCTCGTCCGCAAGCTCGAATCGCAGCTCAACATGGCGGTCGGACTTGAGGACGACGGGTTCGGGACGCCCGACAGCGCCGCCGACGACCTGAAACCCTACGGCTTGCAGTACTGGATCAAACCCATCACCACCGTGCAGTCGGCGCTCGACACGCAGGGATTTCAGGGCAGCAGGCCGCTCTACAGCGACCTGACGACCGAGGCGACGAGTTGCGCGAACATCGACCCCGACGCCGCCGACTACGACCTCTACCGCAACTGGAACGCACGTTGGGCGCACGATGACATCATCAACGACTTCGACGCGACCGACGTGTTCCGCGTAATCAAGATGCTGCGCAACCTTGAGTTCGAGGTGCCCCAGATCGTTGACGACTGGAAAGCGGGCAAGTTCAGCAACTACGAGATTGGTGTGCCGGAAGACCTGCTGGAAACGATGGAGATTTACGCTCAGCAGAACAACGACAACCTTCAGGCCGATCTCGGCAAGTTCAGTGGGCAGGTTGTGATGAAGGGCACACCGGTTCACTGGATGAAGAAGCTGGACACCGACTGGCATCAGGCGGGCACGACTACCGCGTCATTCCCGTTGGTGCTGATCAACCACGATCACTTCCATCCCATTGTGTTCGAGGGCGAGAACTTCCGCGACGACGAGCCGCTGCGGGACGCTGATACCCCGGACGTGTGGACGAACTACACGTTCCTTGTCTACAACTACCTGATGACCAACCGCAGGCTCGGCGGCGCGTGCATCTCGGTCGAACCCATCGCGTAGGCGGGGGATTGACATAACAAGAAAGTGAGGTAACGAGATATGAGTTTGAGAGCAAGAGTTCACGAGGCCAACGATGTCCAAGCGACGGTGGGGCCGTCCCCGTCGATCTGGGCTGACTGTCCCGAGGTGGACCTGAGAATGCCCACGCAGAACATGGGCGTGTTCATCCACGAAGACTGGCGCAAGATGCCGCTGATACCCCTGAATACCGCGACGGCGGAAATAGGCGGGTATCTGGTCTTCAGCAACAACGGAGCGGCGTGCATCGGCTCCCATATCGGCACGGCGCTTACGACCATCACAAAAGGGTACGTCACCCCCTACACCATCGGCGCCGGCAACACGCAGAACTTTGAAACGTGCATGCAGTGGAATGCCGGCGGCGGGGTGTTCGAGATCGACGAGCACATGGGTAAGTTGTGGTTCGAGGCGGCGATCAGTGTGGATGTGATCGCTATCTCCACCGCTGCCTACTTCCTCGGACTCGGCGCCGTAGGAAGCGTCGTCACCGATGCGATTGTTGATCTGGGCGCAACGATGCTTGCCGCCGGTAGTTTCATCGGGTTCTTCGCGGACACGGCTGCGGTTACGGCCTTCGACGCCATGTACAAGACGGCTGCCGTTGTCCAGACCACCCAATCGGCGGGCACTGCTTCAGTGGCCCTGGCCGTCGAGAAACTGGGGTTCACGTTTGATCCCGAAACCAACGCGGTGCAGTACTTCCGCAACGGCGCGAAGATCGGGGCGGCAGTGGATATTGACACCGCCGGTTTCCCGGAGAACATCGTGATGTCGCCATTCTTCGATGTCAAGGCGTGCGACGCTGGCCCGACGACCGCTAACCTTGCCATCAAGTGGTGGCAGGCGGCCCAGCTCTACTAACCACCCTGTCGGCGGGGGGCGGGACTGGCAAACACGGTTCCGCCCCTGACCGGCATAGAAAGGACGGCGGCGTGGACTGGAACATAATCAAGGATGCGAGTATCGGCGTGGTGGCAATCGCCTGTCTGTTCGGCGTCGTGCGGATGTTCATGGCGTTTCTCACCAATCACATGAGCAAACACACGGCGGCACTCAATAACCTTGTGGTGAAGACACAGGAAATGATGGGCAAGGTCGACAGTTGCCCGCATAAGGACAAGGAGCATAACTGAAATGAGTACCATGGCCTCTTATCAAGACAGGTACACGCACACGCCGCAGATTACGCGGGTAACAGTAGAGGACGCCGTAGCGGCGCCGACAGGCACGACTCTCACGGCTCTCTTGGTGACTGCAGGCACGGTAATGCAAACGTGGGCCAAGAAGGTAACGCTCTGCCCCGTTGCGGCGGGTATCTATATGGGTACCACAACGGCAACCGCCGCCTCGCTTCCGATGGGAACTGACAAGTTTGAGTTCCACGACCCGTCGGAAGCGCTTGCCACGCTCGCGTTCTACGCCGTGGCGGACACCTACATGCACGTCGTGCAGGAGGGCTAGCGAATGAAAGTCTATCCTTCGAGCCAGCCGCCAGGGTTGCCAAAGACAAACTCGCTTTCCTACGTGGCCGGAGACGACGGCGCCTTGCAGATAGGCGTGGACGTGACACCGCGCTTTCAACTGAACGCAGACGGCACGGTGACGGACTTCGTGACTCAGTTGGTGTTGCCCCGTGACCCGACGACGATGGACATTGTGAACCTTACAGGCGTGGCAGTTCCTCGCGGAGCGTGGGCAGCAGATTACCCTGGAGGCACAAGTGCAGGATACGCCAAGGGAGACATGGTTTCGATTGGTGGTGTAGCATACATCTCCAAGTCAGATGCGAATATCAACCATCAGCCACCAAACGCCACATATTGGGGCGTTACAACGTGGGCGGCGGACGCGGCTACTCCGCCTCTATACGTGTTGGGAACGCAGGCGGCAATGATTGCGAAGTGTCGCGCCCTTGTGTGGAACGGCTTCGGCCCGAATGTCTGGTTTCTCATGAACACTATCCAGTCATGGTCAACTTTCTATGACGCAAGTTTTACCGCTGCGGGAGGCCCCAACGTCAACACTGGAATCTTCACCAACTTTCCAGCGGGAAATACTTACTACTGGACAAGTAGCCCTTATGTCAAATTGAGTGGAGCTTGGGGTATGTATTTCAATTCTGCCGGCCCCAACATGACACCTTTGGCGTGGGGCAGTAACGCTGCGGCCTTCCCAGCGAGGAAGCTGGTGCCATGATAACAAGACGCTCGACAATCAGCCGGCAGAGGACAGTGACGATCAAGTCGAATCCCTACTCGGATATTGTTTGGGACGACGCGGAAAACCTCATCTACACGATGTTCGGGAACTTTCACTCGCATATCGTGGCTGAAGACCCCGCTGATGTAGCCGCTGCATATTTGGCTGCTGAATACACTTTTCTCGCTTTGACAGATCATGATTCCAATGGAGCTTATCCAGCTACGGATGGAATGGTTCTTCCAGCAGGCATTGAGATGTGCGCGAACCACGGGCACATCGACGGTCTGTTCACGGCAGCGGAACCTGTGACCGGCTCGGAGGAGACCGTTTGTCTTGATGCTGTGGCACTCGATGGAGGCATAGCCGTCTTTGCCCATCCACAGTATAACTTTACCTACGGAGGTGCACCCAGGAGCCATTGGTGGCCTCTGTTCCTAGTTTATAGTGGACTAATCGGACTTGACATTTTCAACTCAAGTGTAGAGGACTCTGATCCTGGTTTTGGTGCGCTTGATCGATTAAATTGGGATGATATTCTCAGACGGATTTCCATGAAGCGAAACGTCTATGGAAGTTCCGTTACCGACTCCCATGACCTTTCATGGATCGGCACTGCGGGGATAGGCGTCCTGCTCGCGCCCGTGGAGGCCACGGAAGCGGGCGTGAAGGCGGCGCTCATTGCGGGGCATTTTGTGGCCTATAGGGGAACAATCAGCGACGACCTCCCGCGCGTCTTGGAGGTAATCCATGACGCAACGAACGGCATTCTGACTGTGCGGATCATTAGCATGACTGCTGGAACCGTTCAGTGGATTACCGGTGGGTCAAGTATAGTGAAACAGGATGTTCTTCCAGCAGACGTAACGCTCTTCTCGCTTCACTACAACGAGCAGCACATGGCCGAGCGGCTGAATAGCTACGTGCGGCTTGAAGCGACAAACGATCTGGGGACGATGTACACGCAACCGTTCTTGCTCAATTGCAAGTGAGGATAACCAATGGCCGACAAGCCCGTTGACAAGCCAGTCGAGAAGGTGTATGCGATTCCCGAACGCAGGGTGAGCAAGGAAACGGTCTACGCGGCCAGTGTCGACTTGCACCAGCGCGGCAAGGAGATCACGCCAGCGACGGTGGCCGAGGCGCTGAAGGTCGACGCCAAGGACGTGGCGACCACCAAACTCGTCGAGGCGGTGCTTGACACGCTCGTTGCGCAGAAGAAACTGACAGTGACGGCGACAGAGACAGTTGTCACCAAGCCCGTCAGCGGTAAAGGATAAACTATGGCCGAACCAACGACTTCCCCGCTCTATGAAGCTCTGGTGCTTGAGATCACCGACGCCTTTCCCGACTGCACGAATGCGGCGCGGCTGGCGCGCATCATCAAGAACGCGCACACGATGCTGATGCACCCGCCCGAAGTGCAAGTAGGGGGAAGAAGCATCGCGGGCTACAAGTGGGATTGGCTGTCGCCGTTGGACACGCTGAACACCATCGTGGAGGACGACACGGGGACAGCATCGGTCATCAACGGCGACAAAACAGTGACCGCTGGCGTGGGGTTGCTGATATGGCCAACGTGGTCGGCGGGAGCAACCATCGTCATCACAGACGCCCTTGGTGTCGACCATTCATTCACCGTTGATTCAATTGGCATACCTATCACTATCGAACTCACCGAGGCGTGGGATGGTCTGACTGCTTTCAACTTGGACTATGAGATCCACTACCACCCCGATGTTTACGACTTGCCCGATGACTTCGGTGGATTGGTGGGCAATAGGATATCCATCATCTCCGTTGCCTCGCCCACAAACTACCTTCAGCCGGTTCTTGTGCGAACGCTCGACGAGGTGCTGCCCTACTACTTGCAGGACTGGAATCCGGGCACCCCCCGGTATGCCGTCATTATGCCGGTGCCCCTTGTAGTGGCGACGGGGCAACGCTGGCAGATCGGACTGTGGCCGCCCCCGGACGGCGAGTACTCCCTCGGTTTCCGCTATAACGTAAATCTCGATGCGATCACCGCAGCGGAGTATTCGGCGGGCGGGCCGCTGGTTGCGATGGCGCTCAAGAAGTGCTGCTTGGCGCAGGCCGAGTTGCTTGTGTCGGGGGGCGCACCCGGTGTCTATTACGGGCAGGCAATGCAGGCACTGGCCGGCGCGATTGCACACGACATGGCGAACAGGCCGCGCAACCTGGGCTACAACGGGGATGCGTCGGATGTGAATGCGGTTTTGTGGAACATCAATGGCACTTTAAGCGTGAACGGAGTTGACATCGGAGTATAGTTTTCGGGGGTGCTTCTCTCGCTGTGTATGCGAGAATGGCCTCCCTTCCACATAGGACAACTAGAGGAGTATACCTATGGCTGGCAGTAAGAGAGCAGTTGAAAGATTGGCGTGGCAAAAGTTGGCGGAGTACATGGGGCCGTACTTCTACGGTTCCACCGGCGATGTATTCTGGGCCGATAGCGGCGTGACAAGTTCGGGCAATGGAACGTTCGCCAGCCCGTTCTCGACTATCGACGCCGCAATTGGCGCATGTACGGCAAGCCATGGCGATGTGGTTGCGGTCAAGTCGCGGCATGCCGAGACGGTGACGGCCACCAGCATCGTTCACGACACGATTGACGTGGCTATCGTCGGCATGGGCGAGGGCGACAACCGGCCACTGTTGTCCTTCTCGCTGGCGCTTAGCACCATCGCGATGAGTGCGGCAGGCTGTTCCATCAAGAACGTCCGCATGACGATCAGCGCCGCCGTTGACGTAACTGCGATGATCGCGGTAACGGCAGCGGGCGTGACACTGAAGGACATCGAAGTGCTCAACCCTGCCGCGACCTATGAGGCAGTTCAGGTCATAACGGCGAGCACGGCGGCAAGCAGACTGGTGATCGACAACGTGACGGTCAGGGGCAGCACGGGCAGTGCGATGACGCAGTGCTTCGCTCTGACGGCGGTGACTGATGCGGAGATCAAGAACTGCCACTTCAGCGGGACGGCTGACAACTGGATTCAGTTCGCAACGGCCTGCACGAATGCGATCATCGAGAATTGCACGTTCAGGGATGCGGTATTGCCGGCGCTTGGGTTCACGCACGACATACTGGATACGGCCGGCACGAGCACCTATCGCGTGCTGAACTGCTTTGACGGTCACACCGGCGCGATAATCGAGGGTGCAGAGACCACAGGCGTTGGACTTGCGGTTCCCGAACAGACCCTTACCCAGTCACGGATCATGAACGCTACGGCGGCAAATCTCACGGGCTGGACGTTCTGCGGCTCCATCGAGATCACGAACCTCTTTGGTGTTGTGACTACGGTGATGACCGCCGATGCAACGGCGTCGAAGTGGCAGTGGAACCCGGATGCGGCGGGAGCGATTGATCTTTGCGCTGCGCCGACCGATGGTTTTGCGAGTGACGCCTTGGGCACCGCCTATTACGTTGTGGGTGATGCGGCGGCAACGGTTCTGACCGAAGTTGAGGCCAACGCTCCCGCGTACGACATTGGCGAGCCGGGCGCGAAGCGGGTGTCAATTGTCGTTCAGTCGCAGGCGAGAGGCACGATTGCCCACACCGCGGGTCATGCGAACCAGACGGGCGTTGTGCGTTGGGCACTACGCTACAAGCCGGTTGACCGCGGCTCGTTCGCATATCGGACGTAAACCACCACTTCCGGGGGCGGGCGACTGCAAACCCGCCCCTGATGATAGGAGCAAGTAGAATGGCAACGTACGTTACGCACGATCTAGGCGAGCGGTTCTTGGCTCGCGGGCGATTCGCACCACTAAGCACGGAGATGTTGACCGTCATCTCCGCCAACTGTATCTATGACGACGCGGGACACGGAGATGGCGGTTTCTGCGTACATACAGCAGGGGGCGCCGCTGCGCCGTTCGCCGTTGTGCTGGCAACCGATCACGTCTATATTGTCGGGGGCACTACCGCACCACTTACGGCTGGCGAGTACCATGTGAATGCCGTGGGCGGCGACAATGAGAACATTCTGCTGAGCGCGTCGGCCGGCGCGGACAACCTTGTGGGCGGTGTTGTGGTTCTGCGCGGATATCGACTCGCAATCGGCCTTGACTCGCGCACCGAGATCAACGAGTCCAATACGATCACGGCAGCGGAGGCTTACGAAGAAGCAGGAACAGACTATCAGCGTGTTCTTGTTGATCCTCTCGACGCGGCAAGTTGGGTGATTGACCAAGACGCGGACAGTGGCGACTATCAGATGACAAGTGCCCAAGTGACGTTCACGGCAGGTGCCGCCGATTGGACTGCCTACCGGAATGCTTTCCTCGTGGCCTTCACGGGCGTCTACCCGGCAGCCCCATCTACGGCAATGGCGGGTGAAATTCTCATTGCCTCGATTCAGTTCACGAACCCCGTGACACTTGGCAACGGGGAGAGTCATCCCTTCAAATTCCAATTGAGGGTCAGCGAGGCGGCATAACATGGACGTGGTAGTCACCGGCAAGATCGGGATTCGCGCGTCTATCGTGGGCGGCGACGCCGTTGTGCTCGCAAAAGTGGGCATGAAGGGGGTGGTGCTCGACCATGAGCCGCGTACCGCACTTGCAAAGATCGGAATCAGCGCGTCCATCGTCGGCAGTCACCCGCCAGAAACACTAACATGTTCGTTCGGCATCAAGAGCGCTATTGTTGATTCCACGCTTCCCGCCGATGGGCGCACGAACTGGACGACCGTCGCCACGGCCGCCCGCGACTTCTGCCATGAAGTTCAGCCCCTGGTGCGCGGCAAGACCGTCCAGCAGGCCGAGTATGGCACCCTGACGCTCTACACCCGCCAGTTCAACATCCCGCGTGGCAATCATGGGCAGGCGATACTTGAGACCATACTCGCACCGGGCGCCCACATGCGGACGACGTGGGCGAACGATGAATGGTTCTCGCTCGCACTCGACGGGCCAAAAGCAATGTCGGGCGCTCAAGTCCATCAGCACGTTACGAAGGCAGGCGCGACGGGCAGTGACGTGGTGCAGGTGACGTTCGCAGCAATCAAGACACTTGCTCCCGTTAGCTCTGCGTACACGGCCACTGCGCGTCGCCTGCTGTCGTCCGATGCGTTCGGTGCTACTTATGTCGAGTGGGGGATTGCACCCTCTCTCAGTGCAGCGGGGGTGCCTTGCGCGGGCACGTGGCTGTTCGGATACGCGGGCAACTTCGCACCGATATGTTTCCACGTGGAACCCTCTGATACCGCACTACCCGGCCGCTGGCTCATCAAGAGCACCTATCGTCAGAAGCTCGTAGATAATAGCAGCGTGCGAATGAGGCCGTGCTACGTTGAGGACGTGTTCACCGATAGCGGGCACGCGCGCATTCAGCGGCGACCCACCTCTCGGCGCACGGGGGCGAGTCTGAGCGTTGTCACCGATCTAAGCGGATGGGGAGGCATTGCACCATGAGCATAAGTCAACTTGCCGTCAAGAGCCAGGTCAACCGCTGGAACGACGAGTTGGGCGTCGAGGAATGGGTGCTCGGCTACACCGTGCCCAATGCGTGGGTGAGAAGTAACGAACTGAACTTCCGGGTTTCACTTGCGAATTTGTTGCCGGGCGCCGACCACACCGACATCTACGCTCCCTGCATTCACCGATCAAATCTTGTCCCCGACCCCCAAGATGCGAACTCGCAGATACTCACCATCCTCTATCGGCGCCCGGGGGATGCGATGATCTTGCAGCCGGGGAGAGGACTGCTGCGCTTCTCGACCTACTCGACGACGAAAAAGGAAGAGACCGCGGTCTACAGGGATGGACGCGATTATACGCGGCAGACAACCGACTGGACGAAACCTGAAGAAGCGACGTGGGCGAGTTGGACGGTGACGCTTGAGAGGCGGGAAACGCTGACCATCGAGGAGCGGGGGATTGTGATAGTCCAGTGTGCAGACTGGGCGATAGACGAACTGGCGCTTTACGCGCGCGCGTTCGCGTGGATTGGGATGGGCGGCGAGTTTAAGATTGGCGGGGAGGCGGCTTCATATCCATCGTTGCCATCGGGTTGGGCCGACCGACGGGGGCCATCCATTGTTGGAGGATTGCTTTTTGACAACCTGAAACTGATGCGCGTGGACATCCAGCGCAAGGACAATGACGCATCTGTGGTGTTCAGCACTTGGCAGTTCGCACGCAATCCCGAGGGCTGGAAAGAGTCTGGAATCGTCAGCGAACAATGGGCGGTGTCTGACCGTGACGGCAACGTCACTTTCTCTGACCTGGACGGCGCCCGACCCGTCTTCGCATCGGGCAGTTACATGGCGCTGAAACTACACAACGCCGACCCCGACGTGATACGGGGCAAGGCCGACTTCTCGGCGATGCAGGACTACTTCAAATGGATGAAATGAGCGTGCCGTCCGATCTCGAAGTGCCCAATGATGCGAGCGATGAGTATCGGCGACAGGTGGAGCACGTGAATGAATACCTGCAATGGGCGCGGACGAGCATGCGGCGGATGTCCGATGAAGTCGAGCGACTAGGACAGGTGCGGGGGAGTGCGGTCTTGCAGAACGGGCCAAACGGGATATTGCTGGCATGAGCATAAGAGCGCTAATGGACAGGATTGCGAACTTGCGGGGCACGAGGTACGCGGTTCACGACGGGCCGAGCGGGCGCATCATCGACAAGCCGGCAGTGGACGCGGAGATAGGCAGACCGGCGGCAAGCGAGCAGAGATATGACGTGGTGACGATTGGCGGATGGAGCCAAGTTGTGGCAGGAGTCGATGAGGTATTTCCCGATCCGGTGACGCACATTCTTGGTCGTATATACCCAGGTGTTGAAACGGTTAACGGCTTTTTTGGCGAGAAGAACCACATATTCGCAGCAGGCCTGACCAAAGAGCAGGTGAATGCAGGTAGTTGGACGTGGGGACGGGGCACGACCGAAACGCACTTCGCCATAGCCGCTATTCTCGCGGGCACTCGCAACCGCATTCCCGATTGGGAGGGGCTGTGGTACAACACGATGTTGCCCGCGTCGATCATGGTTGCGCGCAGTATCGGTGAAAATGCAAGCGGCGGGCCAATCACACTCACGTTGACCGTGGGACAGATAGGAAACTGAAATGCCAGTACAAGGCGAGACGAAGATCATAAGTGGCGTCACCTACACTTGGGACGGCATGAAGTGGGTGTCGCGGGCGGGCGTCGGGCCTGTAGCACTCGCGCCGGCCCCTGCGCCACGAGCCATGACGATGCAGGAAAGCGCTCCATTCGACCCCTTTGCAGGTGGGGAAGTAGGGCCGGGGGGTGCGGTAGATGCGCCGCCGACCGCATTCAGCAAGTATCTCAAACCGAAACCGACTGCCCCGAACACCAATTGGGGGCCGAGCGACACCACACCCGGTTATTGGGGCAAGGGCAAGCCACCAGCTCGACCAGAAGACGTGGCGGCGCGGCAGAAGGGACTCGGCCCGGCGGGCAGGGGCATGTCCTATCAGTTCCGCGACCCGTGGAATCGCAACCCGGCGGCGGACACGGGCGCTGCAATGGCCGTTCAGCAGGAACTCGGCGCGGGCGTGAGAGGTCGCACGAACCTTGAGAAGCGCGCCGATCTCGCACAGGGATATGACAGGCAGGGTGCGCAGGTCACGCAGTACGGCCAGCGCGTGGGCGTCCAACGCGGGAATGAAGTAGAGCCGATACTGACGCCCGACGAGCAGCAGCAGGCCGACTTCGAGCAGAAGATGGGGCAGCGCGAACAGCAACACGGGCAGGAGCAACAGTGGGCGGGGCAGGAGCGGGCGCGGGTGAGAGGGGAATTCAGCAAGGACATCGACTCGGCGATGGAAATAGCCGATGTTCAACTGCCCGAAGGGTCGCCGGGATGGGCGATTCAGAACGACATGAAACAGGCGTACGAGGAAAGACAACAACTGATTAAGTATAAGAAGTTCGCCGACCCCGTGAAGTTTGCACGGCAATTAGCTGCGATAGACAAAAGGATTGTGGACGGGGCAATGCGGGGCAAGCAGATAGTAGAACAGACGCAGGCGCAGGAGGACTTGGAGAAGGGCGTCCAGGGCGAGGGCGCCAATCGCACAACGGAAGATATGCGCATGAAGCGCCAGAAGGTGCTCGACGACGCCGAGGACAAGAAAGTCGCGCGCGAGGAGAAGCGCAAGGATACGATGCTTACGACTGTAACTCGCAATGTGGACGAATACTACAAACGTCAGGAAACGGCTCAGAACCGGATATTGACACTTACAGAGAAACGCGCCAAGATGGACGCCGACCTGACGAAGGCGGGGGTGGAAGATGCAACTGCCCGAACAAGTGCGCTGAAACCGTTCGATGACCAGATAACGGCACTGACCGCAGACGCCAAGGGATGGGGCGAGAAGGCAACCGCCGAGGCCGTGCGCGAGAGCAAGGTGCGCGCCGCGGTGATAGGCGGCAAGTCGGCTGACGAGATCATAGCACTGATGCAGGCGGGGACAGCGCCGGGCCAACAGACAAAACAGTTGACCCCGGAGATCGTTGCCGAATACAAGACGCGGGCGGGCGGCGATAAGGCCAAGACAAAACAACTGCTTATTGCAGACGGCTACAAGGTGGAGTAAAGTATGCCGACGTTTGACGATATGTTTGACCAAGTGGCAGTGCAAGAGAAACCCCCTCAGTCGTTTGACGAGATGTTCGATACTGCGCCCGTCAAGCAAACTGGACTCTCAGCGGGCGAAGTCGCGTCTGACATGGGCACAATTGCCGAGCACCAGCAGAAGCAATTCGCCGAAGCACAACCACACGGGGTTCTCGCCGGTCTTGAACAGGTCGGTCGGCACGTCGGCGCAGTCATCCCGCGCGTGGGGGCGGGCGTCACCGATTGGGTTGCGGATATGATGATGGGTAAAGCGCATCCGGCAGCGGAGACGGCCACGAGCATCAGCGAGGGAATCTTGCGAGAAACGGGGCTGCGGGAAAGCGAGGAAGGGGTTGACTGGTGGACGCGCACCGGCCCGTCGGTGGGGGACATCGGCGGGATGATCGGCGGATATGCGGCAATCGCGCCGCTTGGAGTTCCGGCCATCGTCACGACTGCGTTGATTCACGGGACGGGGGCGACTCACGCCAATCTGGTTGCTCAGGGGGTCGACCCTGATACGGCGAAGTATGTATCTCCCATTGGTGGACTTATCCAAGCTGCAATCTTCGGGGCGGCTCCCGCGCGTCTTGCATTGGCGCCTGTTGAGCGGGCAGCCTTGGCGAAACTGTTTGAGAAGAGGATCACCGATCCGGTGGTCGCGGGCGCATTCAAAGTCATCGCCACGACCTACGGAACCAAGGCCGTTACACGGGCGGTTGGGGGCTTAATCGACGGCTCGGCTTTCCAACTTGGGCAAGAGGGCACGAACGCCATTGCGGGGCTGGAAACGCAACCGGGAATGGCTGACAGGGTGCTGGCAACCGGTCTTGAGTGGGCGGTGTTGAACGCGGGCATCGGGGCGGTAACGGACATCCCCGGGCTCGCGGCTAGGATAAAGGAGTTACGCGGTGCCAAGAATGTACGAGGCGATCAGGGACGACCTGGTGAAGCGGGGGCAGTCCCTCAAGAAGGCGAAGCGGATCGCGGCCGCAACATACAACAAGAGGCGGGCAAAGCACCCGTCGATGCCGAAGCTCGCAAGCAAGCACAAAGCAAAATAGACGCGCTCAACGCCCGACTCCAAGCAGAACCGGACGAGGTGAAAGCAAGGGCGCTACTCAAGCAGATCGTGCAGTTGGAGCGGGGGGAAGCGCCGGTCGAGCAGAAGGCCGAGATGCCGTCAGTCGAGCCGTCGAAGGCGGGGGTCGAAGCGCAGGCAGAGACGCCCGCGACGATCACGCCCAAGATAGAGACGGAAAACCTGGTTGAGCCTTCGTACGAATTGAAACTGAAACACGCGCCGACGTGGTTACGGGGAGAGTTGCG
>Ga0307379_10003044_pt1 | contig 24450 bp, 15 predicted proteins | sample UN2MG_FD_202237 | JGI IMG/M metagenome (GOLD analysis project Ga0307379, IMG submission 202237) | Soil microbial communities from Risofladan, Vaasa, Finland - UN-2 | ecosystem: Environmental > Terrestrial > Soil > Coastal area > Acid sulfate soil | place: Finland: Risofladan, Vaasa | collected...
GCGTTGTGGCTGCCGATGATATGGATGCCTCTTCTGCCATTGAGTATCTGAAGAGGTCGCAAATTGGACGGGCTACCTTTTTGCCTTTGAACAAGCTGAGCAAAGGCAGCCTCCCCACCCGGCCCAACCATGCCGGAGTGGTGGATTACGCTCTTAATCTGGTTGACTATGATCCCAAGTTCCAGGCCGCTTTCTGGTATGTCTTCCGGGATACTCTGGTGGTAGAGAGCCTTGCTTTTGCCCGTCCGCTCATGGGCCGGTATCGAATGGTCACCCTGGAAGGAGACCTGGTGGAAAAGACGGGGGCCATGACCGGCGGCCACTACCGCTCCAGGATGAAGTTTGCCGCCGAAGAGAAGACGAAGCTTTTGGAGCTGTCTGAGAAGATCGCCAATGCGGAAGAGGAGCGCAGCGCAAGGCTCGATAAGCTGGATAGAATCGAAGAGCAGATATCCCGTCTCTCTCGCGAGGTAGAGGAGCTGAACCGGGCCATATCCAAGAAGACCTTCCAGATAGACGAGATGGTATCATCCAGGCCACGCCTGGAGAAGTCCATTTTGGAGAAGAGAGAGCGTCTGCTGGCAATGGAGGGTGAGTCTTTAGGCTTCAAGGAGCAGCTTGGGCTTTTAGAAGGCGAGATCAGAGCCTCAGAGGAAACAGTAGCGGATGTGCAGCAGAAGATTGACAAGCTGGAGGACGAGCTGAAGGGCTCTGAGATTCCTGGGCTTAACAAAAAAGCTGATGCAGCGAGTTTGGAGATCAAGCGTCTGCAAGATCGGCTGACCGGCATCGATGCCGAGATTCTCAGGGACAAGATCAGAGAGGAGAGCCTTAGGGAGAAGCTGGCTGAGCTTGCCGCAAAAAGAGAATCACTGGACGGCCAGAAAGCTGAGGCGATAGCCAAAAAAGATGCAGCTGCCGCGATGATCGTGGGCCTGAATGAGAAGCTCACTGCCGCTCAGGCACGCGAGGCGGAGATTGAGGGGGAGCTGCACGGCCTGAAGGGTGTGCGGGGAGAGCTCTTAGAAAAGACGTTGGCCCTGCAAAGGGAGATAGACCAGGCGGAGAGGGAGATGGACCGAATTGAGGCCCGCAAGAATGCCACAGCTTCTGCCAGAGAGTCCATTCAATCCAGAGTAAACGATCTGCGCTCGCAAATTGAAGGCTGCGGAGTTGACTCCTCACAGGAGCCGCCCAATAGCGAGACCGTGGCCGAGAAGATCAAAGCCCTGGAGCAGGCCATGCGGGATCTGGAGCCGGTGAACATGCTGGCCATCCAGGAGTATGATCATGTCAAGACGCGCCACGATTTCCTGGCAGAGAGAAGGGGCACCCTCTCCGGGGAGCGCGAGGCGATCATCGACAAGCTGGAAAAGTATGATCAGATGAAGAGGGAGGCCTTTTTAGCCAGCTTCACCGAGATCAACAAGAACTTCAAGCAGATCTTCCAGGAGCTTTCTCGGGGCGACGGCGATCTGGTCCTGGAAAATCCGGAAGATCCGCTGGCGGGAGGCATGACCATCAAGGCCCGGCCTGCCGGAAAGGCCCTGCACCGCCTGGAGGCCATGTCCGGCGGAGAGAAGAGCCTGACTGCCCTTTCCTTCATATTCTCCATTCAGATGTACCGGCCTGCACCATTCTATGCCATGGATGAGATCGATATGTTCCTGGATGGGGCCAATGTGGAAAGAGTAGCCAAGCTGATCAAGAAGATCTCGGCAAAGGCCCAGTTCATAGTAGTGTCCTTGCGAAAGCCCATGATACTGCAGTCCAAGTACACTTTGGGAGTGACCATGCAGGAGAACAACCTCACCAGCGTTACCGGTATCTGCACAAGCTGAGGCGAAAATGAGCGACGATACATCTCCATCTATCCCGGATTTGCAGGAAAACCCAAATTTGATCTCCGATTCAGATATTAATTCCAGCTCTGATTCCAGTTCCAATTCCAGCATTAGCTCCGATTCGAGTTCAAACTCCAGTTCCGATTCCCTCTCCAATTCAAAATCCGAAAATATCCCGGCGGAGGAGGATGCGACTGATGCTAATGTTGCGGGAACAAGACAGCCGGAGTTCGAGTTCGGAGAGCCGGCTGAGGTTCTGGTTGAGCTGGCCAAGAGGGGGGAGATCGATCCCTGGGATATCGACATCGCCATGGCCACGGAGAAGTTCCTGCAGTACATCGACTCTCTGGAGAAGCGGGACCTGAGAATTCCTGCCAGGACTCTGCTTTACGCCAGCATTCTCCTGCGTCTGAAGTCTGACTCCATGGAAGAGAAAAAGGAGGAAGAGCCCGAGCCGGAGATTGAGGAGATCGAAGAGGGGCCGGAAGAGGAGATAGAAGACCAGCTGCCTCGCCCTCCAGTAAGAAGGCACACCAAGCGACCCGTGACTTTGGACGAGCTGATCTCCGAGCTGAAGAAGGCGGAGATGGTGGGCAGAAGGAAGGCCATGCGGGAGAGGTGGCCCAGCACGGAGGAGAAGGCCCTGGATGTGTCCCACGATGAGGGAATCGAGGACAGGATCAAGGCGCTAGGGCCCATTTTAGACGACATGTTCATGGAGAAGAAAACCGTCACCTTCCAGGATATAAACAGCAAAAACAGCAAAACTGAGGATGGAGTCACCAACTACGTTTCACTGCTCTTCATGGCCCAGAGAAAACAGGTGTGGCTGGAGCAGGAGGAGATCTTCGGGGAGCTGTTTGTGAGCAGGCATGCTTAAGATCTGCATGCCCGGATTTTGATCAAAGGTTTTACAAAATCCAAGCTGCTGGGCCTGATAGGCCTGAAAATTGCTCATAATCAAATGCAGATTATTAAATGTCTTCTTGCCATCTTTGCTGGTGGAAGAGTGTAACTCAAAGGTGGTTTGATAGTGCCCGATTTTTTCTCACCGGATATGAGTGTCACATTATATTTAACGGCACTTCTAGGAACTTTTGTAATTAAATAGTTGCCATTTTCCTCCGTGATATTTAGCCTTCCTCCCATCTCAATCTCTGCTCCAATTACATCTGAAATTTGACCATTTTGTTTATGATATTCCCTTATGGTGCCAAATACATCTACGACTTCCTTAAGATTAATAATCACATCGTATCTTTTGAATTTTTCTGATGATTCAATGGTTGAAAGCTTTATCTCGGTGGGTATATTCAAATTACCTAGTTTGCTTTTTTTTACAGTTATGAATGTTGGAGAAGTCGGACTTATAGGAACGTTAGCGGCTATATAATGGCCATTCGAGGCTGGTACAGTTTTTACATTTTTGCCTACAGCCTCACCACTGAAACATACTTCAACGTTAGGTATTTTGTTGCCAAATTCGTCAATTACATTACCTTCTATTGTGCAATTAACAATTTTGCCTTTTATTTGCTTATTGTATGAAACTATTGAATATGGGGGGATATATATTCTATTCTTCATTTCGTATTTTAGGAAATTAGTATTAATAAAATCCTCGTCTCTGGGAATATTATGCAATTCATAGCCACCATTTTCATCGGACGTTGTGCTAAAATTTCCGATCGCAATCCTCACTCCCGCTGCAGGTTGGTTAGTTTCGTCTAATATTGTTCCGCGGACTGTTATTGTGTCAGGATAGACTATAGCTAAAATACCTACCAAGAGCAAAATGGTACCAATAACGCGGCATCTTCTGCAATCCTTTGGATCGACAATTTCAATTTTTCCAGTAATCTTGACAAAGGAAATTATAAATAATAGCAGCCCTAAGATAATAATTAATCCCGGCACATCTCTGATAATTTGTAGCATAAAATCAAAGAAATCCACGTAATTCACCTTGTGCCATCGTTTCAATAAATTTTAATATATATAATTATATATGCGTTTATACAAAATTATAATAATGTAAATCCAAACAAAGCTAAGCTAAATAAAGGGGCTGATCCCTGGTTTCACTTCAAACCATAGTCCCTCCATTTCAGCTTTCCCTGGCTTGAGGTCTTTAGAATATTTGTAAATAGGCCAATTTTTATATGAAGTCTGTTTCATGCCATCTTGGCGTATTATTGTGTCAAAATCATTTTCGAGAAGATCCCCTTCAACGCTTATATTTTCGTCATAAAATGGGTTCCAGGTTTCTGAACAGCTACCATAGCATGTGCTAATCATATTTGGGCCATCATTTGAAAAATAATACAGTGTCTGTCCCTTATCATCAACCAAATTACCCTGAACGTCTATCTTTATTAATGTGGCTACTCCTGAATATGCCAGTAGTAGAATTAAGGCTAAACCAATGGAAATTATTTTAAGTATATTCTTCATAATTTTCAACCATTATCATCTATTCAATGTTTATTTATTAAGTTTTCGGTAATGCTAGTTTTTTGTAGAGTCCAAGCGCTTGGCATTTATATAGCTACTCATTTCAATACCGTATCGCAAAAGGAACAATCGCTTTTCTTCGCCTCAGGCAGAACGCCTTCGCTCAACAGAGATGGCAGAGATGATTTACATAAAATAGTAGTAATATTTGCTTGTAACAGAAAAAAGGAGCGAAGTCTAAATCAACCTATTTTTTTAACCTCCACCACACTCTCGCAAGCAAGGCGCGCCCTGGCAGATAACGCTCGCGAACTTCTGGGTATATCTGGGATTGAGGCTCTCCACTGCTGCCCGGTTGTAGGCCTGGCAGCCTTCAAAGAGGCCCTCGTTTCCTGCGCCCTTTTCCCTGTGTCTGTTGAGAAAGGGACAGCTCGTTTATCCTGTCAATGGCCCTGTCTTTGCCCTCTTCCTGGGTTTCCCAGATAAACTCCGGCCCGTAAAGAATCAGGGGGAGCACACACCAGGTCTCATCCACCTCTCTGGCGTCTACGGTAGGCGAAGCCTGCTTTTTAGCCAGGCCCTTTGCCTCGATTTGGTCAGTTTAAAGGGAAAAAAATGATCTCGTTAATCCGGCCTACGATTACTTACACGCCGCACCACATAGCTTTAGATACTTTGCTTTCTTACCATCGCTCAGATAATGCCCGCCGATCCTGTCGTCAAATGGGAGGAATTCCTCCGTACCCGTTACTGGGATGAACTGCTGGAGCTGGCCGACTCCTACCCTGACGAGCGCAGCCTGAAAATCCGCTTCTCAGACATTGACAAGTTCGATCCCGACTTCGCCGAGGAGCTGCTGGAAAATCCGGAGCAGATCCTGGAAGCAGCCCGCGCCGCCATGCTGGAGCTGGACCTGCCCATGGATGTCTACATGGATCGGGCCCATGTGCGCATTATCGAGCTGCCCAGGCATTTCAAGACCCGGGAGCTAAGAAGCGATCACATCGGTAAATTGCTGGCCATCGATGGCTTGGTGAGGACCGCCACCGAGGTCAGGCCCAAGATCGTCTCCGCCGCCTTCCAGTGTCAGAGGTGCGGCTTCACCTTCTTCAAGGAGCAGACGGGCAACAACTTCGAGGACCAGAATCTCAAGTGCATGAACCAGGCTTGCGACCGGGGCGGACCCTTCAAGCTCTTGCTCGCCCAGTCCAAGTTCGTGGATGCTCAAAAGATCAGGGTGCAGGAGTCTCCAGAGGACCTGCGGGGCGGAGCACAGCCCCAGACGCTTGATGTGGAATTAGAGGACGACCTGGCAGGCAGGATCTTTCCAGGAGATCGGGTCATCGTCAACGGCATCCTCAAGTCCTACCAACGCTCTTCTCCCAAGCAAGGCAAGAGCACCTACTTCGACCTCTTCCACAAAGGCATCTCCGTGGAGATGACTGAGCAAGAGTTCGAGGAGATTGAGATCGATCCCGAGGAGGAGAAGATGATCCTGGAGATGTCCTGCGATCCGGAGATCTACGAAAAGATCAAGGGATCCATAGCCCCCTCCATCTACGGCTACGACGATGTAAAAGAGGCCCTGGGCCTGCAACTGGTCTCCGGCTTTGAAAAGCACCTGCCGGACGGAGCGCGCATCCGAGGCGACATCCATATCCTGCTGGTGGGCGATCCGGGCATCGCTAAATCTCAGCTGCTGCGCTACATGATCAAGATCTCGCCCCGTGGTATCTATACTTCAGGCAAAAGCTCCACCTCTGCCGGCCTCACCGCCACGGCGGTTAAGGACGAGCTGGGCGACGGCCGCTGGACCATCGAGGCCGGAGCACTGGTTTTAGCGGATAAGGGCATCGCTGCCATAGACGAGATGGACAAGATGGACAACGAGGACAAGAGCGCTCTGCACGAGGCGATGGAGCAGCAGAGCTATCATCCTCTGACGGAGATTCAGCTGGCAGACGGGCGAAAGGTGCGCGTCGGCGAATTTGTGGACGAGATGATGGCGAACCGGCATTTAGAGATAATTGCCGGAAAGGATTGCGAGATACTGCCGCTTCATGAAGATATCAAAATAAAAAGCACCGATATGAACCGTATCTTCGATGTAACTGTGGATAGAGTGAGCAGGCACCGGGCACCCAGTCATTTTATTAAAATCAAATATTCTAATGGACGCGAAATAATTGTTACTCCGGAGCACCCGATATACATCGCGAAAGACGGGCTAACGTATGTACCTGCCAGCGATGTCAAAGTTAAAGACTTGGCCCCCGCCCCAAGATCGCTTCCGATTAATGAGAATTCTAAAGACCTCATTCAAGTTAAAAGGCTGCATTCTGGCGAAAAGCTGCTGACTTTTCCCGAAAAGCTGAACACTGGCCTCTCTAGAATCCTGGGTTATCTCCTTGCGGAGGGCCATTTTTATAGAGGCTCCAGCCATGAGATTGGCTTTACAAACAAGGACGAATCCCTACTAAAGGAAATGTCGAGCCTCATGCAAGAATCTTTTGGCATTGAAGCATCTAGGAACCAAAGAAGCGACGGCGTAGTCACCTTGAGGTTCATATCAACTCATTTGTTCAGATGGTTCGAGGCCAATTTCCCAGAGATGATGCAGACTGGAAGAGAGAGACGAATGCCTGTAGCCGTTTTCCCGGGGAAAAAGGACAATATCAAAGATTTATTGATAGCAGCATTTCTTGGTGATGGCTGTGTGCACTCAACATCAGTCGCTTATTCAACTGTATCACGTGGGCTGGCTGAAGATTATCAGGATCTTCTTCTCAGACTTGGCATATCATCAAGAATATCCATGGATAGGAAAGCAAATGCATTTAAAGTCTGCATAATGGGCGATTCTCATAAGAAGTTCGAGCAGCTTTTCTTTAAGCCCGGTTACGAGAAGCTAGAAAGAATGAGGTGCATAACTTCTGCATGTAGCAGGTCCATTCGCCATCATGACGTACTTCCAGCGGAGACTGCTTATTCAATATTAAAAATGAAAAAGTCTTTGGGCCTCACGAATGACGGACGCTTTAATGAGCACTTGGACAATGGATATGGACTTACCATTGATACTGTGGCAGAATATGCTTCTGAGCTGAAGAATAGATATAATGACGTGCTCACAGTCATTAATGATGAATTAACTCTTCCTGAAATGAGGTCGGAGTTGGGATGGTCACAGAGTTACTTGGCATCTGTAGCTGGAGTTACTCGGGGTAACATCGATTACTACGAACAAGGTGGCTATGATGAGTCAAGAAGGACAGCAATAGCAAGAAATATTTTCCAACGAGTCCATGCGCACTTGAAAGAAACAGGCATGAGTATTGCAGCTCTTGAAAATAAGCTCGCTTCGGATATCAGATATCTAAGGATCAATGATGTTGAGGTTATTCCAAATGAGGGCCAATACTTCGCAGATTATGTTTATGACCTAACCGTCGAGCCCACCCATACCTTCATCTCACAAGGCCTCGTTTTGCACAATACCATCAGCGTAGCCAAGGCAGGCGTCATGGCCACCCTCAAGTCACGGTGCTCATTGCTCGCCGCCGCCAATCCGAAGCTGGGTCGCTTCGATAAGTACGAGCCCATAGCTCCGCAGATCAACCTCACTCCCGCGCTAATGTCCCGTTTCGATCTGATCTTCGTTTTGACCGACGATCCGGACACCAAGAGGGATTCGGCCATCGCTCAGCATATCCTGAAAAGCAACTATGCCGGAGAGCTGGCTACTCAAGCCCCCTGGAACCCGGATATTTCTCAAGAGGACATCGACAACGCCCTGGTGGTGATAATGCCGGTCATTGATCCGGAGCTGCTGCGAAAGTATGTGGCCTACGCCAGGAAGAACATCTTCCCAACTTTAAGCGAGGAGGCCAAGGAGTACTTCCTCAAGTACTACGTAGGCCTGAGGAGCCAGGGGCAGGATACTAACAAGCCTGTGCCTGTCACTGCCCGGCAACTGGAGGCGCTCATACGTCTGGGTGAGGCCAGCGCCCGCCTGCGCCTCTCCGATAAAGTCACCCTGTATGATGCCAAGCGGGTAGTCAAGATCCTGGAAGCATGCCTTCGAAAAGTAGGCGTCGATCCGGAGACGGGCTTTTTGGATGCGGACATCATCGCCTCAGGCACTACCAAGAGCACTAGAGATAGAACTAAATCGGTGATAGACATCATAAGGGATGTGAGCAAAGAGCAACAGGGCCCGGCCCCCAGGGACGCCGTCCTGGATCGAGCCGAGGAGCTGGGCATAGAAAGAGCTAAAGCGGAAGAGATCATCGACCGCATGAGAAGAGATGGGGATGTATTTGAGCCCCGGCCGGGAATGCTGAAGCTGCCTTAAATACAGGCAAAGCATTTGATAGCCGGGATCTCGAATAAACCGGAAACTAAAAAAACTGCAAATAAGAGCCAATAAAATCTAAATTATCATGATTGCCATGTCCAATATGCCTGAAGAAACGGAAAGGAAAGAGATGTATTTGAAAAGCTACCAGCAAGGAGCGCAGACCCTTATTGCAGTCTGTGATTGCGATATTCTGGGAAAGAAGTTCACCGAGGGCCATCTTAAGATAGAGGTCAGTCCCGATTTTTTCGAAGGCGAAAAGGCCTCCTGCTCCGAGGTCGAAGCAGCTCTCGCTGAGGCAACAATGGCCAACTTCGTGGGCTGCAAAACAGTCGAGCATGCCATCTCACTGGGCTACGTGGAGAGAGACTGTGTCCTTTCCATCGACGGCATCCTCTACGCCCAGATGGTGCGAATGTGATGCAAGCCATCTGTCCCCGATGCGGCCTGCCAACTGTTGATGGCCTCTGCCGACAATGCACTCTGGAGAGGACAAAGCTGGTTAGCTGTCCCGGCCAGGTCGAGGTGGTCATTTGCTCCGTTTGCGGCTCCCAGCAGGCAAAAGGCAAATGGCAGCTTCCGGACAACCGCTCTTTAGAGGAACTGGCCCATCAAGCGGCAATGGATGCACTTTTGCTTCATAAAGAGCTGGTAGAGCCAAAAATTGAGTTTGACCTGAGAAAAGTTGGAGCCACCCGATATCTGTCAAAAATCAATATCAACGGCAGTTTCAAAGGCCAGAGCATAAGCGAGCAATGCGAGATTCTCGTGCGGATTAAACTGGTGGCCTGCGATCGCTGCAGCCGCATGGCCGGCAAGTACTTTCAGTCAACGGTCCAGCTGCGCGGAAACATAGTCCGCTCCATGACACCGCAAGAGATAGAAGAGTGCAAGAAGATGGCCAGGGATATGGCCGACTCCGGCTATCACGGGGGAGACCAACTATCTTTCATCCAGGAAATGAAGGAGGTCAAAGGCGGCCTGGATATCGTCCTGGGCTCAACGCAACTGGGAAGACGCATGGCCCGGGCATTTGTCGAGCGCTTTGGCGGAAAGCTCCTGGAAACGGCCAAACTGGTAGGCAAAAAGGACAGCCGCAACGTGTACCGCTCTACCCTTCTGGTCAGGTTCCCAAGACTTAAGCGAGGAGACATTGTATCCTTCCGGGGATCGCTCTTTTCTGTGGCCGGCTTTGACGGCAAGACTACGCTCATCTCCTCGCTTAGAGAGGGCCGCAGGTCTGCCATGAGCGAGGAGAACTCAGAGACTATGGAGATCCTGGGAAATAAAGCCGATGCGCTAGTGGCAACTGTAATATCAAAAGATGATGATGTCCTGGAGATCATGGACCCGGAGACTTACAGGGCAGTTCTCGCGGCTCGCCCCAGGGATCTGAAGGTTGAGCCCGGTGAAGAGGTAAAGGTAGTAAGAACAGCGGATGGATTTATAGTATTGTAAGAACTTTTATATATCTTTAATAAGTTTACGGACTCTATATCAACCACAAAGCTCTTAAACTAGTTTCGTACAATTTTAAACGATAGAAGCACGCATTTGAGCAACAAATCACATGATAATTAAGCCCTGAGCGAAACTTGGGGCGATGAAATGCCAGCTAAGTGAGGATAAAACGGCTCATATGTGGGCATTTCTATCAGATGCTCCATGATATTAGTAAATGGACACTGAAATAGTTGGATGAACCTCATATTCACCCTCATTCACAGCTCACTGCCTGCCTGTAACGGCATGGCTACGATTGCGACAATGAGTCGCGAAAATTGGCCTTTCTTGGCTGCAGATAGCTTTGGCTCTTTGGGCATGGGTGTGACTTTTATCTAACTATTTTAAAATAAGAGGTGTCTTATATGCAAAATGTTGATACAACTAAATATGTTATTTATGCGGATATAACGGCGGAGGGGATAGTAGAGCGGCCGGACGTGGTCGGCGCTATCTTCGGCCAGACCGAGGGCCTTTTGGGAAGCGACCTCGATTTAAGGGATCTCCAAAAAACGGGGAGGTTGGGCAGGATCGATGTCCAGATCACCTCCAGCGGCGGAAAGTCCAGCGGCACCATCTCCATTCCGTCCAGCTTCGATAAAGTAGAAACTGCCATACTGGCGGCTGCCCTGGAGACCATAGACCGAGTGGGACCCTGCATTGCTCGCATAGCTGTAAATCGCATCGAAGATGTGCGCGCCGCCAAGAGGAAGTATGTCATAGAGCGGGCCAAGCGCATCTTGGTGGAGATGTTCGACGAGAACATCCTGGAAACGGAAGAGATCACCGAGGAGATAAAACAGTCCGTTCGCGTCGAAGAGATAACTCACCTGGGCAAAGACAGCCTGCCTGCCGGGCCCAATGTGATGGACTCGGATGCCATCTTAGTAGTTGAGGGCCGGGCAGATGTGCTTAATCTTCTCAAGTACGGCATCAAGAACGCCGTGGCAGTTGGTGGAACCAATGTGCCGCCAACCATCGCCGATCTATGTGCTAAGAAGGTTGTTACCGCCTTCACCGATGGCGACCGGGGCGGAGAGCTGATCATTAAAGAGCTCCTTCAAGTCGCAGATATCGATTTTGTGGCCAGGGCACCAGAAGGAAAGAACGTCGAGGACATGACCCAAAAAGAGATTGTCCGAGCGCTGCGCCAGAAGATCCCGGTGGAGCAGGTGCTGGATCAATACAAGATCAAAAACCAACCAAAGAAAAGGCGTGAGATCACTACCAAGAGAAAGAGCCTCATCCGTGAGAAGCCCTTCTGTGTGCGAAATACTGCCGAGAGGGCCGAGGCTATCGCGCCGCGCCGGGTCGTGCCCCGCGAAGTCGTGCCCAAATCTGTCCATGTAATAGAAGAGGTAGCTGTAGCTGCACGCGAGCCTATCCCAGAGCCTGAGCCGGAGAGAGAATGGTTCAGACAGCATGTGGATGAACTGGATGGAACTCTTTCTGCCAGGATAATGGATAGGAATCAAAATGTCCTCAAAGAAGTAGCAGTAAGAGATCTGGCCAGAGAGCTGAAGGACGCAAATGGGGATGTGAACGGCGTGATCTTCGATGGCGTCGTAACACAGCGCATCTTGGACATTGCCGCCGAAAAGGGCCTGGAATATCTCATCGGTGCCAAGATGGGAAATATAGCCAAGAGCCCGTCTTGCGTCAAGGTTCTAACCAAAGAGGCGTAGCATTTTCGCCTCTTTTCCTTCACCTTGGCATATTTTTAGCACACCTCATGCGTGATTTCGTGAAGATCTCCGAGAATATTTCAGTTCGATTTATTTGTAGCGAGGTTAATTCTGATGGAGTTCAAGCAATGCATTGTGATTAGAGAGGATCTGAAACTATCGGCGGGAAAGCTGGCCGTGCAGGTGGCTCATGCTGCTGTTATGGCTGTGGAAAGGGCTGAAAAAATGAACAGATCCACGGTATCGGAATGGAAGGCAGAGGGCCAAAAAAAGGTCGTCCTAAAGGTGCCAGGGGTGCCAGACCTTTTCCGACTGCGAGAGGAAGCAGATAGAGCTGGGATAGCCAGCGCCATTGTAGCCGATGCTGGGCTGACTGAGATTCCTGCCGGTACCATAACCGCACTGGGCCTGGGCCCTGCCCATGGAAAGCTGATGGACAAAGTGACGAGCAAGCTCAAGCTCGTCTGAAGCACCTGTTGGCATTTTTTTAGTCTCCGAGGCAAAATGATTTCTGCAAGCGATCAGGACCGGTTCCTGGGTATGGATTATTACATCACAGACAGCCCGGGCTGCTGGGGCATCATCAAGAGCTGTGCGGAGGACTTCCAAGTTTCAGAGGTATTCGAAGAGCTGCGCTACGAAGGGGGGAGGTATCTGGTCTTAGATGTGGAGAAGACCAACTGGGATACGCATCACCTTATCCGGGAGATGGCCAGAAGGCTGCGCATTAGCCAGAAAAGATTCGGCTGGGCCGGCACCAAGGACAAGAGGGCAGTTACAAGCCAGCGCATCAGCATCATGAATCTGGATGAATCGGACCTCTCAAAGATTAACTTGCCTGATTTGAAAATAAAGGTGCTGGGCAAGACGAACAGGGGCGTGGGCTTGGGAGATCTGCTGGGCAATAGTTTTCGCATCACAATTAGAGAGCTCTGCTGCCCCGATCCTGCCGCCCGGCTGGCCGCAATCACCTCGGAGATAGACAAGCAGAGAGGTGTTCCCAACTATTTCGGCGTGCAGAGATTTGGAGATCGGAGGCCTGTCACCCACAAGGTTGGCGAGGCCCTGGTAAGAGGCAAGATTGAAGAAGCGGCATTTATCTATCTGGCCCTGCCTTTCCCCGGCGAGCTGGAGAGGACGAGAGAGGTCCGAGAAAAACTCTGGGTCAATCGAGACATCCCTGCCGCCCTAAAAGAGTTTCCAGAGTTCTTGCATTATGAGCTGGCCATGCTCAACTTTCTGGTGGAGCATCCCGGCGATTACGCTCACTCTTTTGATGTTCTTTCCGTCAATTTAAAGCGCCTCTTTGTGCACGCTTATCAGTCCTATCTCTTTAATAGGATACTCAGCCACCGTCTGGCCGCAGCAATGCCGCTGCATAGAGCTGTAGTGGGCGATGTGGTCTGCTTTGCCAAAGAAGGCTTGCCAAATATGGATAAATTGCAGAAAGTAACCTCAGAAAATCTGGTGGCAGTAAACCGGCTGGCTGAGAGGGGCAGAGCATTTCTAACTCTGCCGCTTATCGGATTTGAGACGGCAATAGCAGAAGGCACACAGGGTGAGATAGAGAGGGCTAACCTCAGAGAAGAAGGCATTTCACCTGAGAACTTTGAGGTTCCGGAAAATCCGGATCTGGGTTCGAGAGGTACAAGGCGCGCGGCTCTTTGCCGGGTTACGCCGCAAATCAGAGTCGAGGAAAACCGGGCAGAGTTGCAGTTCGTTCTGCCTAAAGGAAGCTATGCCACAGTGGTATTGAGAGAGTATATGAAGGGTGTCGATGTTATCGAGAGCCAATTAAAGGATTTAGCCGAGGAATGAGCCTTGCAACTAGAATTAGATGATCCATATGTTGTGGTCTACAAGCAGATCCATGCCGTGGTTGATGGTGAGGGTAGCCGGGTGGAGCTCATGGAGCGCTCCAGCTGCTACGGTGGATCGGCCTGGGCCAGATATCATTACTCTAACGGGCCTTTAGTGAAAAGCTCCCGCAATTTGGGCGAATGGTTCCGCTATATGATTTCGCCGGGCAAAGCCGATTTGGATCTCATCTCATCCAAGAGATCGGCAGGCATTGAGTCGGTAATAGTCAACGGTAGCGAGGTGGAGGTAACTTATGCAGGCCTCGGGGGCGGCGGCGTGGGCGCTACTCTTTCTCGGGCCCACGCTGATGACGTCTTGCACTATGATGTAACGGAATGCGGCGGAGGACGCGTCGCCCGTGGCACCATCGTTTTGCCCAGAAGAGAGCGGCTGATCATTGGAGTTGATGATACCGATTCCAAGACGGAGGGGGCCACCTGGACTCTTATTCATAACATCGCCGAAAAGGTTGATCGACCTGAAGCGCGTTATATCTCTCATTCGCTGGTGCAGCTCTTTCCGGTGCCGACAAAGACTCAGAACTGCGTCTCCACGGCCGTGGAGTTCGCATGCCTGCCTGGCAAAGCTGAAGCCATGCTCTCTGACTTCAAGGCCCTGCTAAGCAAGTATTCAGTCTCCAAACAAACAGGAATGGCCGTACTCCGGGACTTTGATCCCTCTTCGCTTCTGGCTTTCGGCCAAAGATGCAAGAGAGAGAGGGTGCAATATGAGGATGCTCTGGAGGCGGCACGGGTGAATGGAGTTCAGATCATGATGGACGGACAGGGATTGATTGGATCCGTGGCGGCACTGCCCTTCTGTGCCCGGCCAGATGAGTCTATTGTGCCGGCTATTCTATGACATTAATGAGCGGCTTGCAGGCAGCTGTCCAGGCGGCTCAAGATGCCGGGGCAGAGGTTCGGACCTACGTTCCCGGCTATCCCATAACTGATCTGGCGGCAGCGCTCAAGGCCGAGATCTCGGTCAATGAGAAGGTGGCCCTGGAGATTGCCCTGGGAGCGTCAGCTACGGGCTTGCGCGCTCTGGTTATAGTCAAGCAGGTGGGCATGAATATTCTGGCCGATCCGCTGGTCATCTCGGCCACGCATACCATCGGCTCGGGTGTAGTTGTCATAGCCGGAGATGATCTTGGCCCGAGGGGCTCTCAGGTGGAGATGGACAGCAGATTCTATGGACCGCTGGCCGAGATTCCGGTGCTCGATCCCAGAAGCCCGGCTGCCTTGCATGCTTCCATACTGGAGGCCTTTATCCTTTCCGAGAAGTTGAGAATTCCGGTTATCGTCCGGGTGACAACGCGCCTTTTGGATGCAGAGGGCCCATCGATCCTGCCTTTGCCTAGTAAGGGTGCCGCCCAGCAGTTCGAGAGGGAGGCGTGGGATTTGACCATGCGCGGGAGGCATCAGAGGCATCACGACAGAATCATGGCCCTTGCCGAGGAGGCCTCCGAGTCCACGGCCCTAAACCAGCTGGAGATCTCAGGGAGTGTGGGCATCATCGCCAGCGGCCGCCCGGCTGCTCTGGCCGAAGGCCTGGGAGTCTCGCTCCTCTCTTTAGGTTACAGCAATCCTCTGCCGACAATGCTCCTGCAACGCTTCATGGATGGTCATCGCCTCATCCTGGTGGCGGAGGAGCCGGAGCCCTTCATTGAGTCGCAGCTTGCCTTGAGCCCCAAAGTGCGAGGAAAGCTAACCGGCCACCTGCCCCGCGGACCTGTGGAAAGGGCGGACATAATTTGGGCGCTCGATAATCTGGAAAAGAGGCCGGAGAAAAAGCCCCAGGTCTATGAGAGCGTAGCAGAAAGGGGCTATGCGGGCATTTGTGAGGACTGTCCTTTCATACCCCTTTTCCGGGCGCTGGCAAAAGTGGACGTGCCTGTGGCCGGGGATGCGGGCTGTGTCATCCGCGCCACCCGCGAGTCGTATCAATCGGTAGACGTTGTATACGGCCTGGGCTCATCCATCGCTGTCGCCTCCGGTTTTGCTAAAAAGGGTATCGCTGTGGTGGGAGACTATGCGCTGGCGCACTCGGGCCTGCAGGGACTGATTAATGCCGTCTGGCAGAAGCGCGATGTTCTCGTTATCGTCCTCAAGAATGATGTGGCGGCCATGACCGGCGGACAGGAGGCTCCTGATTTGACCTACCTGCTGGTGGATCTGGTTCCGACACGGTACATGGAGCAGCCGGGCCCGGAGAAAGAGATGGAGCTGGTGCTCAGGGAAGAGCTGAAGAGATCGGGTCCATCGGTAGTGGTGGCCCTGGGCAAGTGCACTAAGCATGCATCCAAGGAATAGCCCAGAGGAGGCTTTCCGCCGGCGGATGGCTTTTTTGTTTCCTATTCTTAATCATCCAGAGTAGCCGTGCAGGGGAAAAATTGATGTCAAGGTTCAGGTGGCTTTTATTTCATCGAAGGAGTTTCTTCACAGGTTTTTCCAGGACCCCCCTTCAAAGACTCTAAAAGACGATTTACCCTGAGCATAGCTCATAGTCTCCGTCCAGTTCTTCTGCATGGGTTCCCACTGCATGGCAGCCAAAGACCTGTTCCGAAATTCAGATTGAAAGACATTATATGGATAAAAGCCCATATTGCCGATGTAGGGATTGTAAAAACTCAAAGGCCGAGATACGGGAACTTTTGTGAAGAAGATTGGATCTGTGAAGTACTGCCTGATCTCACTATAGTCGGGAGATCCTACATAGCCACCCTCCAGCCATTCCTGAGCCATAGCTGACATGCTGAAAAGGGTTAGAATTAAGAGCAGAGAAGATAGTTGCGTCACTTAGACCACACCGTGTGTTCCTATTTTAAACCAAGAATTTAAAACTTATGCTTTGATTAAGTTCAAAGATAATAGTTTTCTATTCTTCTATCATCGCCAGCACCTTCTTGGCTGCCGATGCCCTATCGGATCCGATCCGGGCCAAAGATATGTTCTAATGGCCCGGTTTTTTCAGATCTTCAGATATCGTGATAACAAGCAACTATGCTGCTTTGCCTGCTGCTGTTATCGATGTTACATCCAAGAAGGGCATCGCTCCTCCTGTGTACGTCGGCAATTTGCCATCCCACTTCTCAACTGCTTTGGTTTGCATCTCAACTTTACGCAGTTCAATCAGTTCGGGTGTGATGGCCTGCTTTTGCAAATTCAATGCGTCTGCTTCTGCTCTTGCCTGAGTGACTTTTTGTTGCGCCTCCACCTCAATGCGTTTTAGATCCGTTTCCGACTTGAGCATTTGTTGCGAGGCTGTCACCTTTGCTTCGATAGCTTGTGTAAAAGATTCGCTGAACCTAAAGTCAGTGATTGCGGTTGACTCTACAACAATTCCATAGATACGAAGTCTTTGATATAGCAAATCCTGGATAGTGCTGGCCACTATCGACCGGTTTGTGATTAATTCTTCGGCACTGAACCTGGCAGCACTTGCCTTCAGTACTTCCTGCACGGTTGGCTGGATTACACTCTCACCGTAAAACTGTCCAAGTTCTGCATAGATCCTCGGTACGCTTTCCGGCATCAGATGGTAGATTACAGCCACCTGTGTGTTAACAGTCTGCAAATCCTTGGATGCCGCGGTCCCCTCTGCTTCATACTTCTGGGTTTTCACATTGAACCGCTCAACCGTCTGCACGATTGGAATTCGGAAATGTATTCCTGGATCGATGGCTTTGTCACTGACTTTTCCCCAGGTCAGAAGTACACCACGTTCTGTTGCATCAATAGTATAGACCGGTCCGAAGAATACAACTATAACGATTCCTAAAATCACTAGCAACGGCCACAACTTGGTCAATTTAACCTCTACTACTTCTCCGCCTATCGTTGTTTTCAAATTAATTCCTCAGATTTTAAACTAATTACGGGATTTTTGATCCTGTGATAATATAGCCACAGCTTCAATGAGGGCCAGGTCTTTTTTAGACATGGATACGCCACCCGTTTTATGAAGTCGCTTATTACTTAGAACTGCTGGCTCTCCGGCCACCGGCTCGCGCTCTCTGATTTTTAGACAAGCTGCTGGGCATGAACAATTTGGCGGATCCGCCACTGAATTGCGGTCACAATTATCTATTATCATTGCGGTTTGCCAGCAAAGCGGCTTCTTGGCGCAGAAAGTCGGGCGAGTCCCTCACCGCCTCCAGCACCTTCTTCGCTGCAGAGCACCTCTCCGCTCTTGATGCATCTGTTGCCATCTGCTCCAGATCCTTAATATCGATCTGGCCCATCTTGAACTTTGTAACGAGGATGCCGGTCATAACAGCATCGCTATGCTTCGCTTTCTTGGCCAATTTTTATCCCAACTCCCTCGGCGAGGATAGACATCCACGACCGAGCCTTTACTGTTGGGGGATGATGCACTAATAGCTTTTCCCTCCAACTGGCCTGTAGCCACTAGCTCCAAATATCTATAACGATTAGGTAAACAGTTTGCCGTGTCTTGCGCTACCAGAACTATGGGCAAGCTGACCGGAAAGCTGCCGCGTGGCATGCTCGGTTTATGTCAAGAGCAGCAGTTTCTTTGTCCGGGGAGCTCAATTTCATATGAAGCGTTTGAGAATCAATATTCTCTTGCTTACGAGCACCCGCAAATCTCCTCCTCTTTCGGAGTTTTGAAATATCCCGCATCATTGTAACTATGGGGCGAGATCATGTTGCAGTAGCCCACCCACCAGTCCATTACTCGGATCTGAGACGGCATTCCCAAAAAGCAGCCCGTGAAGCGGAAATATCCCGGAACACCCCCAAGATTGATGCCATCGCCGTTGCCCGTGGTGTCCACCACGTGATACTTTGTCTCGCCAGGCAGAAGCACCAGGTTATAGGCATGGCCGGGATGCTCTCCTACCAAAGGCAGATCATAGCTCGTGCTGGCGGTACCGAAGACCTCGCTCTTGCTATAGCCCGCCTTTCGCAGCATTGTGGTCACAGCCGCTGCATAATCGATGCAAACACCCGTTTGCAGAATGTTTACCGTGGCGTGGGTGGGAAACATGCCCATCACGGCGCTGTTCTCGCTCATGTTCGTGTCTGACAGCCAGGCAGAGACCCCCCACTCCTCCGGTCGGCAGGAGAGGTTGGCCACGTTCTCGTTGAAGCCTTCTTTAAAGGAGCAGGTCCCAGTCAGGCTAGGACTGCAGATGCGGGTGCACTCCGGATAGCCGGAACAACAGGCCTTGAAGAGCGCATAACCCTGCATGTACCTCGCCTGCGGGCCAAAGGAGTTGATGATGTAAAGCCCCCTGCATTTTTTCCGGTTCCCTCCCGAGCTATTGCAGGCATCGGAGCAGGCGGAGCCGGGAAAGGGCGTTCCGTCGCAGCAATCGATGGCTTGCGCCACTATCCAGTCCAGATCGGGATGGCATACCTCCATCTGCTGGCACTGCAGCGGCGCGGCAGGCCAGATGTCCTGGCAGGGGGTGTCCAGAGGATAGTACTTCGGCCTGGGATTGACGTTGCCGCAAACCCAGGGCTCAGCGATGCCAATTTCCACGTAGGCGACAGCCGAGGAGCTGCTGCTATTGGTGACCGTGAGGGTAATATTATGCCATCCGATGCTGAGGTTTTCCGTCTGGAAGGACTCGCCCACACCGATGATCCCATCCAGGCTCGAGTGCCATAGATAGCTCAATGGCCCTTTGTCGCAAGATGCGGCCTGAAAGAGCACTGGCTCGCCATACGGGAAGGTGCGCACATCCCCAGGGGAGAGAATTATCGCCCTGAGCTTGCTATCCTGCTTGTCATCCTGGCCGCTTCTATTTTGAGAAGATGATTCTTGCTGATTTTGCTGAGAGCTGCCGCTACAGTCGCAGTACTCTAGCTCCGCTTGCCCTGCCGTGCTATTGCCACTCTGCTCGGAAGGGACAGTCGTCCCGGCCAGTCCGGGACCAGCCTGCCCGGGAAGGTAGGCAAGCGCTGATATGGCCAGGACAATTAATGCTAAGCTGAGGTGAGCATAGAGAATAAGGCCCCACTTCCGTTTGCTCTTGCCAGAGAGCAGAGGCAAGCGATTGAAATCTCCCTGAAAGGAAATAGCTAGGCCGCTGAAGAGGAAGAGGACCCCCGAGATCGACCAGGTCTTCCAGCCGTAAGGCAGCAGGGTTATGGCCGCCTGGGTGAGGGGAAATCCGAAAAGACCGGCAAAGAGGAGAAGATTGCGAGCCGCATCCTTCCGGCGACACAAAGCCGCCCCGGTTACAGCAACTATTACCAGGATTACTATGCAAGCCCCCCACTCCCCTAGAGCTGCCAGAGCCACAAAGATGGTGAGAGAGAACAGGCCGAACAAGAAAAGCAGCGCCCGTTCTGCTCTGCGGCTTTTCCAGGCCAGGGCAGCACCTAGAATCCCGTCCAGTCCCAGCAGGATGATGAGAAAGCCACCTGCTCCCTGGGAGAAGAAATAGTCAAGTTCTCCCGGCCGACCCAAAGAGGGCAAGGTGAAGAGGAGAAATATGCCGCCAATAGCGATAGCAGCTATGCCGCCTATAAATCCCTGCAGCGCCAGGATCTTCCTTATTCTATTCTTCTCCTCGGCAGCAAGCATCCGGCATTCCTGGTGCTGCCTGGGAAGTTAAGATTATGGGCGAAAACCCCCAGACGGATCTAACCATCGCCTTCGCCTCGCCATCGTCTCCTCCGTCGTATACTCTTGATACGGAATCGATGCTATCGATGGCTTTAGGTTTCAATGATTTCGGTCTCAATGCCTTTTAGGCCTGTTTCTTTCTTCTTGGAACGACAAGATTCCGATAGATATTTGATCGAGGCAGAAAAATATGATAAATTAAGACAGCAATCTAAAGAACGATCCATAAAGTAAATCAAAAATTAATTGTCTATCAAAATTGAGGCTGCATCAACATGGATAGTCCACCCTTCGATCATTCCATTTCCATCCGGCACGACATGCTACCGGGAGACGTCGGTTATATCACATACCTGCATGGCATTCTTTATTCTCCCCAGCAGGGCTGGGACCACACCTTTGACTCTTACGTGGCCATTCCTCTGGCCGAGTTTGCGAAGTCATATTCTCCTCGGGAGCGCATTTGGATCGTGGAGAAAGAAGGCCGGATCGTGGGCAGTGCGGCCATAGTAAAATTCTCAGAGAAAGAGGCACAGCTTCGCTGGCTGCTTTTGCGCCCAGAGGCGCGAGGCCGGGGACTGGGAAGAAAGCTTGTGGAAGAGACAATAGCCTTCTGTCGGGATGCAAGATACTCAACTGTTTTTCTCTGGACGGTGAGCACGCTGCCCATAGCCGCAAAACTCTATCGATCGGTGGGCTTTAGGGAGACGGAAGAAGTGACCCATGAGCTTTGGGGCAGCACCGTGACTGAGGTCAAGCACGAGTTAGCGCTGAAATAAGGCAGACATACCGCATGTTGACCTGATGACCATATCCTGGGCAGCGGTTTTCACCGATTTATCGTTATCAAAATAATATATATACATATATTAATATTAATATTAGATAATATGGCTTCTTTACGATATTCCTGTCGCGCTCACGCCAGGAGGCCATTTCAGTTAGGTGAAGGTCTTGGAACCCTTCCGGCTCTGCCTGACCTTCTCCATCTCCCACACGTTCAGGTCCTCCTGCCTGGCCTGGAGCCTGAGGGCCTCGGCCTCTGCAAGGCCACGTCCGCTTCTCCTTGCCGCTTCTGCATCCCCCTTGCGAGCCGCGGGTGCACGGGCAGCCTTCTGCGGGGCCTTACTGCATTCATCAGAAGTGGTGCGGTTTATGGAAGATCGCACTATTGCACTACTTTTTTGGATTTTAAAAAATGCCATTTAACTATGAGAAACGGGCGCGCCAAAATTCGCGAGTTGTTCATAGTACGTATGCAACGTCCCAAAATTATCCTAAATCCTCGTTGGCCAAACTACGTGTCCATATAGTCTTGGTAAATCTCTATCGATAAATGCCCGATACCGGATTTTCGCAATCAGTGAGATTAGAAAACTGCTGTGTAAGCTGGTGCGTACCATCAGGGGGTTTGAGCCGGAAAGTGTCCTTATAATAATATCTTGTGGATTTATGCATATCGAAAAAAGAGAGGATGGATTACATGTTACACACACTGCTTAGAGCAGGGATTAGCCCGTATGCCCTAGTTCCTCTTATCCAATTTACCTGTTCACAGCTTCCAGATCCAGTTTGGTTGTCTGGTTCCGGTATACCATGACTGAAGATGGTATAACGCTGTAATTTGATGCCTGCGCCCCGATTCTGTGCTGTGCTGGCAGGACCTTTACCCGGTAATTGCCAAGGGCGTCTGTCATTGTTCTCGTGGGGTTATAATCCACCGTTATCTCAGCAGAGGCCACTCCCACACCGCTCTTCTGATTATATACTCTGCCCTCAACAAAGCCGAATGTCTCCTCTGGAAGATTGTTTGAAGATGGCGTTATCGACACATTCTGATCTTGGGCTTGCGTGGGCGGCATCTGCGGCATCTGGCCCGAAGCCACATGGATACTGCTCAGCAGACCCTCTGTAACATCCTGGGGATACGTCGAGGCAATGTTCACGAGCACTGTGCCAACAGAGACCGGGCCGCACTCACAGTCCTTGCTGTCCAGCCAGTACTGGGCCTGGTAGAACATGGATCCTGAAGACGCGTTGCCCATGCCGGTGAAAGGTATTCCTGACAGCAAGAAACCGTTCATGTTGTCGATGACCATCTCCTCTGGGGCAGTGACGTTAATGCCTCTGAGAGTCATTCGCAGGGCTGCGATCTCCACGTTCGCTCCTAGAATTGAGGGTGTGAGATTGTTGTATTGAGTTATGCTTATGGATGCACCCGTTGTATTATCCGTTGTTATCACGAGCGGATAGATGGTAGCAAAAGGATAGACCGCCGGATCTTGCGTCAGGATCTGGTAGCTCATATCGGTGTTCATATTGAACGATACCGTATAAGGTCCGAGCTGATGTGTCTCGGTCGTGGGGGCTGCTGTATGTACTGGATTCGTTGACACTGCAGGAGCTTGGGCAAACACATCAACAACGACCACGTTGCTGGGCTGGCTGTTCACCACGAAGTATAGCATATGTCTCCCCACCTGGTCGGCATTGAAGTTCATGGTGTTATAACCTTGGTTGAACTGATAGGTTTTGTATTTCGTACTGGTTGTGTCGGTCTGGATCATCTCATAGAAGCCTGCAGGTCCTTCAACGGGTGCGTAGGCGATTAGCTGTAACCAGGTTCCAACGGGGCTTACCACATATTGTGTCCAGTTTGTTGCCCCCTGGACCCAGAGGTCGTTGGTCTTGGACGGCACTATGGCTGCATATTGGGAGTATGGCAACCCTACACCGGCACCGTAGAACACACTGGAAGGTGTTTTCTGCGTTATATCGAACTTGGTTGGATTGCTTATTATCCCACCCACTACAGGCGCACCTGTTCTTGCATAATATTGTTGGTAAGACGAGAACGTGGTGTCGGCAACCGGGTTCTTATAAAAGGTAAGATCCGCGCTGTACCAGGGGAAGTTGGGGACAGGCGTATCAAGCCATCGCACCATGCCAGCTATCCCTGGGTCCACGATCGAACGATCAGAACTTCTAACGTATCCGCCTTCCAGCCAATCGCTTGGGTACTTATTGCCCATGTTGGGACTAAGATAATCTCCGCTAGATCCCATTGAGCTGCCACTGGAACCTGCGCCTAGAGAGTCCTGTGCGAATGCCTGAAATGTGAGGCAGACGAGCGCCGCCATACACAGCAAAATTTTGCCATATTTCATTTTTAACACCTACTATTTGCTAAAACCAGTAAACCAGTATCTTCTGTCTAAATCTATTAGGATTATATCAAATAAAAAGCTTTTGATATCAAAATATTAAAGTATCATATGTTATCTTTATACAAATTTAATAAATTAGAGTGCGAACTCAAAACAACATCAAACCTATCCGAACCGAAGGCAAAAAAATGTGATGGCGAAATAAAGTAGGTTCGCCATTTTTGGCATACTCATCTCTCTTGATTCAGCCGTGAATAGATGTAACTGCAGTTTAACCGAAGCTCGTCGTTGTTATCTGGCCATTGTTGGATGTGACAGTAGTTCCACCGGAGGAGCTCGTCGTTGTTTGGTAAGTTCCATCAGAGGTTGTCGTTGTCTGACCAATGGGTGTAATGATGGTCTGGCCGTTGGATGTAGTGGTGGTTTGGCCATTTGATGTAGTGGTGGTGAAGCGCTCAGAGTTTGCGGCATTGCCTAGAACGGTTACTGGCGTCTGTCTTGCTGCCGGATAAACGCTTACCCCTGCGTTTCCTGGTTGAGCCTGGGCAAACACATCCACTATGACTGTGTTGCTGGGCTGGCTGTTTACAACGAAGTAGAGCATATGTCTTCCAACCTGGTCTGCATAGAAGTTCATGGTGTTATAACCCTGGTTGAACTGATAGGTTTTGTATTTCGTACTGGTTGTGTCGGTCTGGATCGTCTCATAGAAGCCCGCAGGCCCTGCAACAGGTGCGTAGGCGATTAGCTGTAACCAGGTTCCAACAGGGCTTACCACATACTGTGTCCAGTCTGTAGCTCCCTGGATCCAGAGATCGTTGGTCTTGGATGTCACTGTGGCTGCATACTGGGGGTATGGCAACCCTACACCTGCACCGTAGTACACTCTGGATGGTGTTTTCTTCGTTATATCGAACATGGTAGGATTGCTTATTATCCCACCTACTACAGGCGTACCGGAGGGTACATAATATTGTGTG
>Ga0307379_10003045_pt1 | contig 24443 bp, 36 predicted proteins | sample UN2MG_FD_202237 | JGI IMG/M metagenome (GOLD analysis project Ga0307379, IMG submission 202237) | Soil microbial communities from Risofladan, Vaasa, Finland - UN-2 | ecosystem: Environmental > Terrestrial > Soil > Coastal area > Acid sulfate soil | place: Finland: Risofladan, Vaasa | collected...
AAATCTTCAATGAGTATTGGATGCCTGTCCTCGAGACTATCCAGGATGATATCTTTGGTACAGAGGCACGCCAGAAGAAGAATGAAAAGCGGTTCCTCTTCGTATGTGAAGAGGCCGCCGGCGACATCGCCGCGGGCGCGGCCCCTGCTATTGCTGCCCTCAAGAGGAAGTATCCCAACACACCTATCGACTTCATGTGCAAAGAGAAGTTCCGTCAGATCCTAATGGGCATGCCAGAGATTGACACCCAGGTACCTTGGGATATCAATAAGATCTTCGACTATCCTAGGGACAGGGTATTCTATCCGCATGCCAAGATTCGGCATGGCAACTGGTCCTCTGGTTGGTCTCATCTAATGGACATGCAGTCCGAGATGATTGGCTTGTTCCCAGAGGGTAGTGGATACTGTGCTACCAAGGAATTCGACCTCAAGCTGGACGACATGGATGGCTCGGTGCCAGACCTCATTACTATCCACACTACCTCTCAGGGTGGTAAGATGATTGGTGCTGACAAGTGGTCAGAGCTTATCAAGGGTATCCTATCTAAGAACCCTGATATGAGGTTTGCTATCATTGGTGGTAAGGATGATATGATGGTGCCTGGCGCCCTCGACTTCCGAGGACTACCATTCGAAGAGCAGGCATGGCTACAGAAGATCAGCTTCTGCCATATCGGTATCGACTCGAGTCCGATGCACTTCGCACAGATTGTAGGACAGCCAAGTATCACCTTCTGGGGCTGGACTAACCCCGAGGTATGCAAGGCACGCGCGGGCGGCGTACACATCGTTGCTCACCATCCCACTGTCTGTCCCAAGTTCGGACCATGCCATGGTGTACAGCCAGCGTGTGGTATCAATCAGTATGACACCAAGAGTGCCATGAGCGCTCCATGCGCACGCTCTCTTGATGTAGGCCCTGCCGTACAGATCGTCAACAAAGCGCTCTCTATGGGCATCGAAGATGGTCGTAAGTGGCTGTGGGATAACGCATCTAAGGAAGGCAACATCTATGGCATCCCAACACTGACTCAGGCAGAAGACAAGAAGCCTGCGCCGGCCGGTGGTAAGCTAGCTCTAGTAGGAGCAGAATAATGTCAGTAATCACCAAACTATTACGAGAGCTGGCAGATAGGGGCCACAAGACTACCATTACCGCTCAGCTAACAGAGGATGAATCTAATGAACTGAGTATCAGGTTTATGTGTAACGATTCACCAAATCGTTTTGGTCTAAACTTGAGAGTAGGCGATATAAACGACTTGACAGACCACCACTTCGAGAGAGCACTCGAAGCTTTGGTACGTCGTGCAAAGGAGCTATCACAATGATTGTAGGCTACACAAGTATGATGTGCCCTGAGGCTATGGGCTTGAGCTATCTCGAATGCCTAGCAAGCTGGGCTCAGGTATGCGACAAGATTGCTATTTGCTACTCAACCTTCCCCAAGCTAGACCTTGATATTCCTGAAGGTGCTGTGAAGCCCTGGGAATATGATGGTGCGCTGGAGATTCTCCAGAAGTTTGATGACGAGGTGTTGGGCGGCAAACTGGTGCTTGTCAATCACGAGTGGAACCCTGATTTCCCACGGGAAGATGGACTAACCAAGCAAAGAGCACGAGACTTAGCACTCAAGCAGTTCAAGCAGCTTGATGGCAAGGGCTGGACTATCCAGTTCGATGCAGATGAGATTCTCAGAGACGAGGATGTAGTCCGAGTCTTTGAATTCGTAGACGAACAAGAGCGTGAGCCAACACAGATGTATTCCACTATGGGCATCCTGGAAATGTTTGGTAATACAGATCAGGTTCGATTTGGCTTCGGCAATTGGATCAAGATCCGTATGATGCGCAACACTTCAGATTTCTGTCACGATATGGTACTGTGGGCACGGGATAGGAGTCCGAGCACAGGAAAGATCGTGGCCAAGGACAATCGAGATGATGGTGCGGGTGTCTGCTGGAGACATTCCCTCAATCGACCTGACTATAACCACGGTCAATTTCTGTTCAACCCGCAGGCCATCATGGCTGGCAATGCCTTTGCCCAAGGACAGAACGTACCTATCTTTCAGGTACAAAATACGATCCAAGAAAGCCTCAACACTGGCTGCTGGATTTTTCATACGTCGTGGATCGACATCCCTCGCAAGTGGCGAATGGGTTGGTTCTTCGACAACTTCTGGTCAGTCCTGAACGGTAAGCAAGACACATTCACAGAGAAAGCAGAGCTAGCTGGCACTTTTACGCACACGAGAGAGCCGGAAAACCTCGAAGAAGAATTGGCGATCGAGCTTGCCAGACCAGGACTAGTAACAATTGAGGGTAATAAATACCCATCAGTATTCGAGACGGTCAAACAATGGCGCAAGAATCAGTAACTGATTATCTAGATCAGATCTTTAGGAACAGGCGTTATTGCTCCGAATGCGGGGCGATGACGCCTATCTTATCTAACGAAGATTTCCTTAGTGCCCATAAGTATGCTAGCCAGCGTGCGGCTAAATTCGACATGTGCGAATGTTGCCTAAAGGTATATGACCTTATGCCATTGCGTAAGATGAAGATCGTAGAAACATACGGCCTGGCTATCGTCCATGAAGACGCACTCAAGAAGATGATTAAATGCACGAACCAAGTCATTCCGTCTACATTTGATCCGTTAGAGTAAACTTGTAGAGTTCATGGGACATACTATACCATGAGCTACACTAAACAGTTTGATCTTATCAGTGATATCCGCCGGCAGCTTCAAGCTACTGCCAATGAGCGGGATCAAGTCCTCCTACAACACAGACGTCCTGGCGGTGGCCGCTTCTGGCCTTCTTCCGCCTCTATAGGACGAGTCGAGACTTCAAGGAATGTATCCTATGAGGTTGTCGATGGCGCGTGTATGCGAAACAGCTACTATCGTATGACTGGTCAGTCCGTCACGGACTTCCCTGACCCACGCATGTATGACATCTGGGACCTTGGCAACGCTGCCGAGGACATCTACGTAGAGCGCTTCCGCGGACTCAATGACTGGCGCCTAATCTTCCCCAACATGAGCGGTGATAAGCTGAAGTTCTCTGGTCCAGACACAGGGTTGTCTGGTGAGTGTGACATCATCATTCAGCACAAGGAGACCGGTGAGAACGTTGGTGTTGAGATGAAGTCCTACTATGGCTTCTGGGGTGCTATGGATGTAGCAGGGTATGAGGCCGCCCGCGCAGCCTTTGGGGGGGCCGGCGCGGCATACTTACGTAATGATGACCCCCGTAAGACTGCTCCGGGTAAACCCAAGACAGTCAACCTACTACAGACCTGCCTCTACCTTGAGGAGTTCTGGGACTCACCTGCTCTACCTATCAGAACATTTAAGATCATCTACGTAGCCCGTGACAAGGGCCCGACGGTCGAATTTGACATCACGCTAGTCGAACACGAAGGCAAAAGATGTGCCCAGGTCGATGGAGTCATTTACCCTGACATCAATCTCGAGGCTATCCATAAGCGTTACGAAGACCTTGGTATGTATGTTGACAGGCAAGAGCTACCGCCCCGCGACTACGTGGTTGAATACAACGCTGACTATATCTTGACTGGTAACCTTCCAATGGACATGAACATGTGGCAGAAAGTCAAGCACATGGACTGGAAGGATGCGGTGAATAAGAAGTCAAAGTCCGCACGAACTGCGGCGAATAAGAAGAAGTACCTCAATGATGCACAGTCAGTTACCAAGCGTGACTGGAACTGTGACTATTGTCCGTACCTTTCTCGCTGTCAGCAGGACGAAGGTCAAGATAACCTATTCTAGCAGTAAACTTGTAGCGCATACTATACAGAATGCACTAAGGAGACAGATATGTTTGGATCGAAAAAGAAGCAGATTAACGACCTCAGAGAGGAGCTGGCAAATGAACGCTTTGCTTCAACTGAGCGCATTGGAATAGCAGAGCTATTCATTCTACTAGCAGAGGGATGTCAGAAGCATCCGAGCTATCGTGCAGTACGCAAGCCTACTGCCGATTGTGAGAAGTGTCATAGGCTATTCGGTGCTCGTCAGCTGGTCAATAGCTCTATTCGTGCAAATGAAATGGGTTATGTACAGCGAACAGGTAAGCGAGGAAAGTCCCAGCGATGAAGTTTGAGCTCGAAAATGGCGTCAAAGAGCAGCTTCAAGATAAGCTAATCGATTACCTCAAGCGACAAGGCATTGAGGTGGCGACAAATGGCAGCCAGAAGTTTAGCTGCATTAATCCAAAGCACAACGACAGCAGCCCAAGTGCTAACATCATTCCTGGCACATCTGAGCGGGAATGGAAGTGCCACGGCTGCGGTTGTCACGGTGACATCTTTACCGCGGTTCATTATCTCGAGGACAAGCCACTGGATGGTCCCGGGTTCATTGAGGAGAACCTCATGTACCTGGCCAATCACTACCATGTGAAGGTGCCTGTTGCTGAGATGACCGAGGAAGAAGCGCGGCGCTGGAAGGCGCGGCGGGCCTACCGTATTGCCGTACAATACATGGCTGACTGCTACAACCAAGGAACATACACAGACAAGTGGCATGCTGAGATCAAGAGTCGTGGCTGGAATCCAGACCGCGTGATTGACTTGGGTGTAGGACAGATTCCAAGCTACAACGATTTTCGTACGTTCATACTCAAGCAGGATGGCTTTGACGAGTCATTCCTAACTGATATCGACCTACTTGGTCGTCGTGGCGAGTGGATGTTTGCCGATGATAGAGTTCTGTTTGTGCTCCAGGATGCTCATGGTAGACCATGTGGATTCGGGGCGCGCAACCTATCTTATGTCAAGCGTGCAGAAGACGGAACAAGAGAACCTAACGGTCCCAAGTACAAGAACAGCAAGAGCGCTGGTCTCTATTCAAAGAAGAAGGTAATCTACAATATCCATGAGGCAAAGAAGTACCACGAGGATCCTATCTTCATTCTAGAGGGCTATGCCGACGTCGTTGCTAGCAGGCTAGCTGGCTTTGATAACGTCGTGGCTATCGGAGGCACAAGTCTCACCGATGATCACGTCATGCTTCTTAGACAGTTGGCATGCAACCACCTCGTCATCGCCATGGATGGCGACGAGACGGGAACCAATAAGACTGGCGACCTAATCGATAAGTTAGGTGAATTCCCTGGCATCAATGTGGAAGTCCTTCGGCTTCCACCGAATGCAGAAGAGAAAGATGTTGACGGTTATATTAGAAAGAATGGGGAAAAGGCCTGGGGAGAGGCGCAACAAGCTACTATTACAGCATTTCAGTGGACCCTACAGAATAGACCACACGATGAAGACAAGTTCATCACTCTCGAGAAGGCAGTAAAAGCGATTGTACCAATTGCATTCCCTGCACAAGTATATCGCATGTGTGATGAGCTCTCACGAGAGCTAGACATCCCTCTAGAGATTGTAAGAGAAGAGGTGAAAGTAAGAAAGGATAGTGATAAGGCAAAGCAAGAAGCAGAAATGCTTGCCTTTGGTGAGACAGTGCAGCAGCAGATAAGGCGACGTCCTGGAGACATCCGCTCTATTCTATCGCATGCAAGCAACTTCGTTGAGACTATCGACAAGAGGAGTAAGCTCAATCCGATCGATCCTGCGGATCAGATCGCAAAGCTATCTGCTCATGTAAAAAGAGAAGATGAGACAAGTAACAGCAAGGGCATCCAGATGGGCTGGCCTGAGTTCGACAGCAAAATGTACGGTATTCCTCCAAACGATACGTGGATTGTGCTGGGCGGTAAGGCAAATGCAGGCAAGACCAGTATGTGTGCCAACATGATTTACAATGGCATCAGGCAGAACGATGACGTAATCGCTGTAGTCTTTACGATTGACGACTCGTACAGTAGATTCCTGCCACGGCTGGTAAGCCTACATGCAGGGCTGAGAACGTCATGGGTAAGCAAGAGAAAGGTAGTAGAGAAGACACATCCAGGCATCATCCGTAAGGTCAAGGAGGGCTACAAGTACTTCTCAGACCTCATGCGGGCCGGCCGACTCTACATCTGGGACATCAGAGATGGAAACACCTGGGCGTTCGCAAACGCACAACTGTCTAGGCTGAGACAAGAGAATCCAAATGCAAAGATCCTGATGGTGCTGGACAACTTCCATCTACTACAAGATTTCACTGGAGACTCTACGACCCAGAACTATGCACGGCTATCCAACATGGTAGCCAACACAGTCAAGGAGCAGGAGATTGCTCTTATCAGTACAGTAGAATACCATAAACTAAAGAAGCGGGTGCGCCCCGAGAACCAGTCGATTCACTATACGCAACAGCTAGAGTATGATTCGCATCTCATGCTCCACCTGGTCAACTACCAAGACGAGTTCGAAGACAAAAATAATCTACACTGGGAGAGCCGGCGAGCTGAAGATCAGCGCAACGCACTGGGCGAAGATGGTGTGCCGCGGCAAGTCGGATTCAAGAAGCCAATCACCGAAATAATTGTCGGTAAGTCCAAACTCGAGGAGTTCAAGGGAAATATCTTTTTCCGCTTTGACCCAGCACGATGTCTCTTCACTGAGTGTGATGAGCGTGAGATGAAACGCTGTAGAATAGACGGCCCTAACCAACTTTGGATTCAGAGCAAGAATGGATAAACAATAGTATGCATTATGAAAAAGGGCAGATTGTCCTTAATACTTCTGACCTAGACCTTGTCTCTCAGTGTCCCTTTTCGGTGACACGGGCAAATAGATTTAGGAAGGTTGATGACTGCCTAAGGTGTAGTACCTTCAGTGAGATAGCGCGATATTGCTTCAAGAGATCGTCCAAGGCAACCAATAGTATTAGCGACAAACGCCTAAAAGAGAGATACGAACGCATACTATACAGCGAAGGAGTCGGTGACGAGGTTCGACAGACGATGGTTAGGTCAGATGGACTGATACTTTCGGACATCATTCACCTCAGCAAAGAATACCAACCCAGCATCGATATAGTCGAACCCGACATCTCAATCAATTTTGGACGCTTCGTTGTACGCGATACTTTAGACGCGATACTATGCATACAAGGTCAATACTACATTACCAAGTTCATGTGCGAAGAGCATCCGTCTGATGGGCACTTCCCGCTCAACTATAGTACGCTGGCCGGCTCACTTTGGCTACGAGAAGAGTACGGCCTAGACACGAGCGGCGCCTACTTCATTCAATTCCGTTCAAAGCAAGAGCCAATAAGCAAGTGCGTAGAAGTTACGCTCACCAACGAACAGCTGAAGCACTCAATACAATCAGTCATAGATACGCTAGAGCCAGACATGGAAATCATCCGTAACTTTCGCAATCCAAAACGAAAGAACAAGGATGAGTTCCTAGCACAAGATTTCGAGGCATACAAGAAGCACCAACTTGCATTCCTCTCTCGTAGTTACGGTGCACATTGTTGGAACTGCCAAGAACCAACATGTATCAAGCCTTAGGAGGCCATATGTATATTGAATTCACGAAAGACGATGGCACACGAGTCATGCTGAACACAGCCCACATCGTGTCTATCGAACTGCCAACCCCATTGCCAGGTATGCAGGGTGGCGTACAGCAGATACGTCTTCACTGCCTCGAAGGCCGTGTGTATAGCTTTAGTCCAAAGGTCGTAAGCTTTGAGGATCTTCTCGAACAGATCAAACCAAAGGAGCTAAATAAGGATGTCAGATCTAATCAAGATTCGCCTGTCGGGTAATAAATGGAGAGAGGCGCGCGAGAAGGGCGCCGACTACATCGTATTCAAAGACAACGATTGTATCTTCTACGACAAGGAGGGTGAGGAGCTATGGCGGGAGAAAGACAGCTTGCGCAAAGACTTTCAATCCGAGAACAACGAACAGTAAAGTGCCACAACTGTGGTAACGACAATCTGATTCACGGACTGACACTTGCAAAGGCAACTACAGTTATGATGGTTGGTGGCCCAGGCTCACAGCCCCAGTACATTGGGGAGAAGTGGGCGTGCTACCTCTGTATAGCATGTGAATGTTTTTTCCCATATCCAAAAACGTATCCAGCACAGCCAAAACTTCAAGCTATGCAAAAGCAAATCATGGGCTGGTGTGAAGCACAGGCTGAGTTACGAAAACAGAGAAATGCGCACCTCGAGAAACTAGTGTCAATTATTGAGTCCAACAAAGACCTATTGGATCTACCAGGACAACGCGAAGACAACCTCGAGAAGTCACTCAGTCCTATGCAGGACCAGATTGACTCACTACAGCGCGAGATAAGAGCAAAGAAGGGTGGGCGCCCAAAGCACTGCAAGACTAAAGGGTGCAAGGTGAAGGCGGAGTTCGAGGACTACTGCAGAGCTCACTTCTTGGAGAAGAACAATGAATAACTGTTCATTTACAAACTGTGATAAGCCTGTCTTCGTTAAGAAGACTGACAATGGACCACTTTGCAATGGGCATTACGCCCAGCATAAGAAGGGGCGGCCACTAGCACCACTTCGTGGATACAACCCACGCTCAGTTACCAAGGATCATGCAGTCTGTCCAATTGAAGACTGTAACCGACCGTCGTGGCACAAGACTGGATATTGCCAGTCACATAAGAAGCAAGACCCTCCATTGGATGGAATGGACTACACTACAATCAGAGAGTATAACTTTCAGGATGGAAAAGAGTGTAATATCGCAGGCTGTTCTAAGCCTGCCAAGAGCAGAAGCTATTGCGCAAGTCACTATCGTCAAGATTGGGGCGCATGCGAGTACCCTGGCTGTACCCGTAAGATGTACAACAAGCGAACTGGATACTGTGCATCACACTACAACCAGTTCAAACGTCTTGAAAAAAGCAAAGGAATCACGGTAGATGAAGCACAAAGTAACAAGATGCTTCGCCCCGTACGAAAGAAAAAGGAGTCAAACTAATGGGCGAGTTTAGAAAGCAATGGACCTGGCCTGCAGGCCTAGCGGATAAGGTTTATACCCAGGTTCGCAAGTGGGACAATCAATACAACAATACTGGTAGAGTTTTCAAATCCCGAGCTATTGCAAATGCACGCTATGGTATGGAGCTACCAGATACCAAGGTGCTGGTGCGTATGCATGAGCTCACTTTCACATACAGTGAGATCAAATGGTTGTCTGAGCTCCTCAATACCGAGGACTCCAAGACATCACAGGCAGCAATCTTTGCTAAGGCAGTAAAGATCTTCGAAGAGAAGCAATCTTCTGGCCGTGTAGTTGCTGGCATGGCACTACCATTTGAGATGGCACTATCACATGATGAAGTCACATATATCCGTATGCTCCTAGAATGTATCGGAGTATATCGCAGAGCTACCCCTAGTGAGAAAGTAGAACAGGCCAAGGACGTAACTAAGGCCGACTGGTAGACCTATGAACGAATGGAATAAGTCAATTAGAATAAGCGGTATATCTTCTAATTTTGACTGGTTAAAAGCCCAGCTCAATGACAAAGCTGAGGCAACTCAGATGTATGTTGAAGCAGAAGGCTGGGCGCTAGTTGATGGGGACACCCCAAAGGAAGACACTAGCCAAGATTGGCAGATCAAGCCGTTTGATACAGTAGATCCTGATGATCAAGGCGCTTGGAAAGATAAGCGTCTGTGGATGACTGACCATATGGATGGTATGATTGGTGATGACGCCATGCCTTCTCTTTGTTCAAGCTGTAATGGCGTGTTCTGGGGAGATGAGATGGTATCTATCAGGAAAACAGTCCATCGCCTCTGTAACAAGCACAGCAACAGCATCAACAGTGTGATTGGTAGTGTGTGGAAAGAGGTAGAAGATAACATCATCAATAAGCTTCGCTCTCAACGTATCTGTAAGAAATGCTTCTTGGTTGGTATGGAATCACGCGCCAACCCTTGTAACTATAACTACGATGAGAGCATCTATATTCCAGCACAACAACAGCTGCCCTTCAATGGCAGTAGCTCTATCTCGCCGTCGCATAGCAGCATCACGGTACCTACCTGCACCGCCAGTGGCATGGCGATTTCGTCTGACGAATGGACTGTTTCTTACACAGACATGGAAGATGATTATATGGAAACAGCAAGCAGCGATGACTTCTAAGTATGCCAAAAAGGTGCGGCGCCTACTTCGCACCATATATCCCACACCACAGCCCATACTCAAAGAAGTATCTCTTGGGCAATTCTCAAAAGACATAGCGCTCTCCAAGAGCACTAAAGCACTTATCAAGATGTACGACGCAAAGCTAGGTCGTATGCGCGTCGACTACTGGGTGAAACATCAGATAGCAGTCGAAGTACATGGGGAGCAACACGAACGTGAAGTCAGATTTAGCAACGATATTGAAGACACTGCCGCGGAACTGGAGCGGCGAAAAGGACTCGACCTTGTCAAGCAAGAGGTGCTCAAAGAGTCAGGAATCCCCATCCTCATTGTCTGGTATTACGAGATCGCTAGCCTCAATGTTGATATTCTCAAGCATAAGATCGAAGCGGCCCAGCGAGTGGCAGAGAGTACGAACCCTAAATACATCAGACGAGATGCTAGTGTTCGGCCTACTCCTAAAATATCTAGCCTGGGAAACTTACGACGATCGTGGACACCCAAACATAGCACCAGACTTGGTGGAAATAAACGAGACGCTGGTGATAAGCAGCGAGCTGTGGAACGCCGCAAGAAAAGAAAAGATAGTAAACCCTTGGCTGGTTCGACTATACGTCGACCTGATGGGGCAGATAGTAAACTAAGTCGCGATTGGAAACACTATAAGAAGAGACAAGAAGAGGAGAAGAAGTAATGGCAGAATTCGGACCAGCATTTGCGAAGGTGATTGAGCTCGAGGGTGGGTTTGTAGATCATCCGGACGATCCGGGCGGCGCTACCAACCTTGGTATCTCCCTTCGCTTCCTACAAACTGAAACTGAGTACGAGTTTGGCGACATCGATAACGATGGCGACCTGGACTACGAAGATATCAGAAATATGACCATGAAGGCCGCGTCTGACATCTACAAGAAGCATTGGTGGGACAAGTATGGCTATCATAGCATTCCTAGTCAGCCAGTAGCCAACAAGATTTTTGACATGGCAGTCAACATGGGCGCGAGACAGGCCCACAAGCTCCTACAGCGAGCTATCAACTGTGTCCTAGGCCAACACCTTCTAGTAGATGATGGCCTCTTAGGAGAGAAGAGCAGCCAGGCTATGGGCGCCGCAATCCAGCAACCCATTGCCCTGCTAGCAGCACTACGAGCACAGCAGGAGGGCTTCTATAGGCTCCTGGTAGCAAAGAACGACAAGTTCAACGCTTTCCTGAACGGATGGCTCAACCGAGCGATTTCATAATAAATCCTCACAACAAGGAGAAAGAAAATGGCAAGACGTAATAAACGAGTTCATCACGGCCCCACTGCACCACGCAAGAAGACAGATACCACGGACAGGTCCCCGAAGGATCCAGTAGTGGTACAGCGCGCACCTGAGCCAGCAGTAGTAGAGGCAATCCAAGCGATTCCTGAGACACCTGCACCTGTGGTTGAAAAGCCCACACCTGTATCAAAGGATGGTAAGTATGGTAAGCTAGAATTCTTCACGGAAGGGTTTATCAATAACCTATTGAAGAATCCAAGTGATTTTCTTGAGTATCTCAAGAATCTCAAGGCACGTCATACTTTGAAGAGAGCCACAAATCTACCTGGCGATGACGAAGAGGCAGATAGGATTCTACAGCAGCTAAACGAGTTGAATCGCATTAAAAAGGACATGGGATACAACTAACACGAGGATATAATGGATAAACTACTATTAGAATATCCGTGGATTCCGAAAGTCGTATCACTTTCTAAAGACCACGGTCTTGACTGGCTCTTGATGGCCTGTATGGCTCTTGAGCTATCTGAGGGCGACCCTCGCTGCAGAACTCTTGACAGAGAGTTTCTTGTAAGTGAGTTAGGCGCTGTAAATCCACACTATACACAACACTGGAAGGGTGGATTACCAGACACCAAGATTACCGATCTAGCTACACGCTGGGGACTCTTCCAAATTCTAGGAAGAATCGCAGTAGACAATCAGGTATTCACTGGTCGTATCATCAACTTCACCGACATCGGCGCTAATGTGCGAGCCGCTTGTTTACTAGCAGGCAACATCTTAAACAAAGGCGGCACAGAAGATGATATAATCAAATACTTCGGTGCAGACCCTGAACGAGTACGCGCTTTAATGAGCGAATCGCGAGCCTCTGTTAATTTGCTTATGAATATTTCAGCATCTATCACTGAAGAAGAGGAAAAGGTTGAGCAAGCGTAACCTAGTCATAGGTATCGATCCTGGCACATACAAGGCTGGATGGGCTATCTATGACCTTGATGCAAAGCAAGTAATAGGCGCCGGCCACGACGACTGGCCTGGTCTTCGTGCTAGAATCAAAATCAATCGCAATAAGCTCGTAGCAGTATGCGTAGAGCAAGTCATCATGCACATGGGACTACCACCAAGCCGACTCATTGTTAATACGGCTGTCGAGGTGGGGCGCATACAACAGATATGTGAAGACACAAATATTCTCTATCACCAACTCCCTAGGATCGACATCTGTGAGAAGGTGTCAGGCATACGCCCTAGACCTGGGTTTAAAGTAACCAAGGCTGACATGCAACTTGCAGTCCAAAAGCTTCTCAAGGCGCCCAAGGTTGTACGACCTCAACATGCAAACGATGCGGCGTGCGCTATCCTAGCCTTCTATCCACCACAAGGTAAATAATGTCTAAGTACACCAAGAATGATCCAGCCGTTGTAAATGCATTAGGATCTGAATACTCTCAGAACCCTACGTCAGAGCTAGGTGAGCAGCTGCTCAATGCTTTCGAGGGATTCATCCAGAACTATGTTACGCTTCTATCTCCTACTCGCCAATCAAAGGCCAGGCTGACAAAGAATACAAAGGAATTCCTCCGTCTATTTTCACGTAATGAGGATTTCAATAAGAATGGCTCAGATCAGTATGAAACCATCCTAAAGCGCTTGCCAAATATGGCAACGCAATCTCTCCTAGATGATGATGATCTTGAACAGTCTATCGTGTTGGCATTCTTAAGTACAGCGCAGAAGTTTGACCCAGAAAAATGCAAGGGCACTGGAACATTCACTGGCTATATAGACAAGCATTTCAAGTATGCGCTCAAGCCACTACTATTTGACGCACACGAAGACGCCGCCAAACGTCAGCCACTCTACGATGAGATAATCGATGAGCAGCCATTCTTTGGATGTGATGTAGACTTTGAAGAAGGGCAGGCACACGTCCATGTTGGACATGAAATAATCAATGATATATTGGTAGATAAGATTATTGGAATACCAAATCTTACATACCAATTCATCTCATGTCCAGAAGCACCATTCAATGCACTACTAACGAAGCAAGAGCGACTGATCATGGTAAAGCTATTGGTTGAGCATAAGAGTCCAAGTGCAATCGCAGTGGAGCTCGACTATAGCAGTGCTACAACTGTACGTGCGAAATGGAACAATGCAATTCAAAAAATTCGCACGCACTTTAACATTGACATTCAAGGGGATGCTCAGTGGAAATTCTAATCTTTGTAACTCTTGGCCTTTCGGCACTTCTATTTGCACTGGGCGCACTGGCACTCATAGTGATGCTCAAAGAGTTCGCATCTATGAAAATGGCTGCTACTGTTATGGAGTCAGCATTCAAGGATAGCCAAGAAGCAATTGATGGTATGCAGACGTTCATAGGGCGTGGACTCGAGGCAGCAGAAGAGCAGTATAAGACAGTCCAGGGCGCCTACCACAAGGTGCTTAACGACAACCATGCTCTTCAAGAACGTATCAATAAAATGGAAGCTAGCATGAAGAAGCCACTGGCTCCTGATGTTACCTTCAACTAGGAGACTGAAATGGATATCGTAAACAATGTAGATGATGCTCAGCCTACCGAGGAAGAGATCATCCCTGAAGATAGTCTTGTTGGGAAGGAATATACCCCTGAAACATTTGACACCGAGTGGCGTAATGCATACTTGCATATTACTGAGTCGTTACGTCGTGTCTATGAGCAAGTTGGGGATGCGATGAAAGTGCAGCTAGAGACTAAAATCCCTGATTTTGATCCAGTCGACAACGAGGAACACAAGGATCTATTCGAGCGTAGTGTCACTCAGAAGGTAGGCGAAAGTGGCGCACAGGACCATCTGATGGGAGTCCTCAAGGGAATACTGGTACCATACCATACGTTTGCAAAACGCTATGGCTTTGAAACTAAAGACATCGTTGCTAATCTAAATAACCTAACTAAGAGTACCGATGTAAATGCTAATGTGAAAACACTTAAAAGGGAGATGGGCGATGGAAGTTAAGTTTAACAATCCGTTCGCAAAGAAGAGAGAGAGTCTTCGAGAAGCAGCAGCTAGTGAATGTAAAGGCTGCGGCGCCACCCTACCTACCATGAACGGCGAAAACACCATTCGCATCTGGTGCTCCAAGCCAGAGAAGATCAAGTGCCGCAAGCTCTATCGTGCTAAGACACGGACGAGGACTGCAGCACGCCATGTCTAAGGTCCTCCTTATCACAAACTGGCGTCGACCTGACATGTACCGCAAGGTACTCGATGCCCTATACAACTGCGATGGTATTGAGGAATACACTATCCTCAACCATGTCGATATCTTTAGCAATGGGAATCTCATTCCTATGTTCAGAGCTCTCGATACACACCACAAGTTGAGCAAGGTCTGTAAGATCATCACTGATCCAGCTCCGCGGCCTATGGGAAATGCCATGCAAATGCATAGAGCATGGCGCAATGCCTTCGCGTTGTATGAGAACCCCACACCAGAGGACTTCCCTATCTTCCTAGAGGATGACGACATCCCTGGGAAGGATTGGCTTCGCTATATGGAGTGGGCGAACAAAGAGTTCGTGCACAACCCTGAGATCTTCTGTGTAGTAGGGTGGAATAGACGAACTGAGAAACTACCGCAAGAAGACTTTGACATCAGCATGAATCTGGTGGGCACGCGAAAACCCTTCAAGTCCTATCTAGCATGGGGCATGTGGCGCTATATCTGGGACGAGATGAAGGATGGCTGGTTTGGTATCAAATGGAATGAACCTGTGTTCAAGCCAGATGACAATCTCGAAGGAGCAGACATCAAAGAAGGCAAAGATTTTTTGAACCAAATCGTCCACGCGGATGATGGCTCATGGGGCTGGCCGCTACTCAAGTACTGGGCCAAAGGCCGCAAAGAAGTCTATCCATACATCAGTCGCTGTCAGAACATTGGCTCGATTGAAGGACGATTCAACTGGGACACCAAGTGGCACGCACAATATATTGAGACTAAGGTATGGTCTCAAGATGCGGTACCCACTGAGTATATTCGAGTAGACAATGAATAAAATCACAGTAGCGATCCCGACTAACGCAGACTGGGCCCGACTCGATAGGATGAAGCAAAGCCTAGTGAGTAACACTGCAGAGCCCGAGAATGTTGACATCATCTTCGTGGACAACAGGAATACATTTGGCCACGACATGCAGCCATTCGTTGATAGTATCCAAAAGGACTATCTTGGCAGTGTTCGACTTGTATGTATGCCACTACGGCAAGGGCTTACTACAGCTTGGAAGGCCTGTACTGACGCATCTAGAACAAAGTGGACAGTTATTACCAACGACGATGTTTACTTTATGCCTGCATGGGATACAACTTTCAAGACGCTAATCGAGAAGGAGCCTAGTCATGAACTCTATCTACTGTGCCACCCGTATAATTGGAGCGGCTTTGCGGTCAATCGCGCATTCGTGGAAGAGTTTCCGTGGAGGACAGAGTTCCCCGCAGGCTACCATGAAGACAACGACCTCTATCTTAGAATTGCTACAGCCCGTAACCTCTTTAAGAAATCTGACATATACACCGAGGCAATCTATTGTCTTCCCTTCGCCACCAGCCCACCTGAGTACTGTTTCCAACACCTACACCACACTGAGACCGAGAAGAGTCCGCATTACACCAGATGGGACGAAGAAGCAAACCTAGCGGTCTTCAATAAGTACTGGAGACGCTGTCCTAAGTTCGAGAAGGGCGCAATTGAGAACAAGAATGGACAATACTTTGTCGCACGCTAAGATTGCTATAATCACAGCGATCACGGGCGGTAAGGATGAGCTCCTTCCCGCCCCTCGTTTTGGTGGCGTAGACAGCATCCTGTTTAGCCCAACGGTGCCTATCAATCTCAAGGGTTGGAAGTATGGCACACTCCCTGAGTGGAGCACGCTAAGCAGGCCAGATAGGCGCAACGCCAAGCTACCCAAGATCATGCCATTCATGTTTCTTCATGACTATGAGTATGTTATCTGGCAGGACGGTGGTCATCGAGTGGCTATCTCACCACATCTTCTCATCCAGAAGTACCTAGTAGATCAAGACAAGGACATTGCTGCCTTCAAACACGGTAAGGCGTGGGCTGGCCAGGACCACAACTGCGTCTACAAAGAGGCAGAGAACATCAAGAACGTTGGGTTCCTTGAAAAATCAAACATCATCGATGAACAAGTCTACGCTTACAATGCTCAAGGATACCCAGCAGACTACGGCCTCAGCTGCAACGCTGCAATGATCTGGCACAACACGCCAGAGGTGTGGCGCCTACAGCTTACTTGGTGGGAACAAGTATGTCGCTACTCAAGCAGAGACCAGATGAGCTTCTTCTATTCACTCTGGAAGACAGGAATGAAAGACCGATTGACATACATGGATGGACACTGGGAGCGCAACGGTGAGATCCCAAGACTCCGTGGCCATGTGAACCCGAGGACATAATGCACGTTATTCTTACCAGTACAGCGCTGAAGCTACAACATCCAAGTCGTCGGGCGATAACTGAGAAGTGGATAGATCGTCTCGCAGACGTCCGTGGGATAAGCAAGTCAGCCCTATATGTTGGACTCGAGCGTGGCTGTGAAGAAGACGCAGAAATCTACGAACGCGTCATTAGTTTCATGCCCGTAGTATTTGTACCAAATAGTGGCAACGGTCCGCATTCCAACAATATCTCAGTATGGCAGCAAGCTTTTGACCATGGCTCAAAGTTCTTCACGTTCTTGGAGAACGATGTAATGGCCGGCCCCGATCTATTTGAATACATGGAGTGGATGCGCGCCAAGTTCAAAGACGATAAGGGCATCTTCTGTATCAACTCATACACGGGGAATGAGGACAGCAATAGAAGGTATTCATACTGGCGAAAGCCAAGCCTTGGTGTATGGGGCTTTGGTATGTGGAAAGATAGAGCAGCAGAATGCCTTAAGGACTATAAAGATACGGGATTAGACAAGATAGCTCAAATAGGATGGGATGTCCATCTCAATACCGTAAGCAATCGCAGGCGGGCGGCTATCATGCCTTGCTATTCCAGATGTATCAACATTGGTGTAGAGGGTATTCATTCATACGTTGGTAATCCCGAGCTGGATGAAACAAAGAGAACCTGGTCTGGAAACGACAACGAAATGCTAGAAGAGTGTCTTCAGTATTACGAAATCCCACCAATCGACAAGAGAGAATATATCATGGGATGGAATGATGCTAAATAAAGTCCACTTGGTAATACCAACCCACTGGTCTAAGAAGGGCTTCCGTAATGGTAGCTGGGGTCCACCTACTGACGGTTGGATCAGAAAGACCGTTAACTCACTCTATGAGAGGTGTCCAGATGCGAGGAACGTCACCACTACAGTATCCCAGAACGTTCATACCAGCACCCCAGATGTGTACACGGAAGTTCTTAGACGTTTCTGTGACGAATTTGGATTTACACTACGATTGGATCTATCGGACGGCTTTCGCGGCATGCGCCTCGGCATGTGTGGATGGGTACGATCCAAATATCTTTTCCTCGTCGAGCACGACTGGGAGTGGAAGCAAGACGTCGATCTGGTCTCGCTTATTCAAACGTTTGAAGAGCATGATCACGTCAACTACGTCAGATTCAACAAGCGAACCAATATCGTCAAGCAGGTCCTGACGGCCACACGAAGGGTGGGCGGCGACCTCTACCTAATGCGAGATGACAGACTTGATGTACCTCTCCTACATACCCCACAGTACTCCAATACACCACACATCGAGCGGATGAGTAAGTACCGTGAGTGGTGTAAGGATGTCGAGTCCAATCCAGTACATGCTGGCAGGAACGGTGGCGCCGGCGGCTTCGAACACCCCCTCCAAGAGCTATCTCTTGATGACCTCGAGATGCTTGGTGTCGAGAAGCGCAATGAGAAGTGGGGCACCTATATCTATGGCAAGGTTGGAGACCCAAAGGTTGTAGAACATTTTGGCATCTAGCAGTAAACTTAATGAGCTCATAATACATAGTATATAGAGGCAGCATGGCACACGAATTCACAAAGTACCACAAGATGGGCGGAGCCTATCACTGGGACAAGCAAAAGGCTGGGCCTGACTATAGGGCTCATGCTGAAGACGTGGCAGGGTGGATCCAAGAGACTCCAGTCCTAGATATCGGCGGTGGCGATGGCTACATCTGTAGTCTGATTAGAAACGCAGGTAACGATTGTATGGTAGTAGACAATCTACCCTATGCAATCGAGCTAGCACAGGAGAAAGGACAGCCAGCAGTACTCGGTAGCATCATGGACCTCCCAGGCTCCGTCACATGGCGCCGCTGGGGCGCGATCTACCTCGGAGACATCATAGAGCACCTGGATGACCAAGAGGGCGCTGTGAGGGCTTGTGGAGAGCTTACGGACATCATGTACATTGCGACACCTCCAGAAGGCACGGGCGGCTCCTACCATACCCATGAATTCAACCCAATAGAGCTTGAAGAGTTCATGAGTAAGCTAGGATGGGTACAGACCAAGATTCAAATAAAACACCATCGTATCTTTGCAAGGTACGAAAAGGTAACGGCATGAAGGACTTCACCACCAGTAGACAGGATGGCTTCGGTGCACAGCTCAACGCTATGCTAGTAGGATTTCTTGTGGCACGACAGTATGGCTGTGAGTATTTCTACACACCAATGGCGTGTCTCAAGCTACTCAAGGTTGGCTACCAGAATAAACAGCTTGACAGAGTCAATAATGTATTGGCACATACAATGCGTAATCTTGGAGTCAAACATGCAACAGGGGGTACGTATATATTGCCAAGACCAGAGAATCTATACCCCCATTGCAACGAAGAGACATTCAGGGGATCATCTGTAATGGACCTCAAGTATGCATGGCCACTATCCTCACCCCATGGCCGTAAGACGGTGGTAATACATGTCAGGCGCGGCGGTGACATTGACCCTTCCCATGAGCACAGATGGCAATCAAGAAAGTTTGTCAATGACATCGTACGACGATGTACTGACCGCTATCCATTCCATAAGATCAAAGTATTATGCTGGGGAGATCCAGAGATCGATCGCAACCTCCGATGTACGGTGGATATATCGAATGACGGAGGCGACATCCTTGACCACTTCAACCAGATGGTACATGCCAACGTCCTCGTGGTAGCGCATAGTTCATTCAGCTTGTCGGCAGGGCTATTGAACAAGAATACAGTCATTTGTCCGCCGTCCATTTTGAGAACTAAGTCAGCACATCACCCTAAGGTGTGGGATGACAACTGGAACCTCCTATGCGACCAGTAACTGTTGCAACCTATTTCTACGACGGCGAAGAGTTCCTTTTCAACGAGCAACTCAAGGCCTGGGCAGCATGGCCTAAGCATGTGAAGGATTACATCGAGTGTATTGGCATTCATACTGGTGTAAAGCCGATCTCTAAGAGCACCTTCCCCAACGGGGGCGACGTAGACTTTAGGCTGGTTCAGATTGAGGACTGTAAGATATGGAACCAGAGTGGCGGGCGCAACCTGGCCTTCCACCTCGCATCCTTTGATTGGGTAGCCATCATGGACGCAGACTACATCGTTCCAGTAGCAAGCGCGCAGGCGCTACTTGACCTACCAATACCAGACCCCAAGTCCTACTATATCTACAAGCGCAACATCATAGCCAAGAGTACAGACCTGATACATTATAAGATGCTTGAACAACCTAAGCCACTTTCAAACTCTACCAAGGGCAACATCTTTATCATGTCCAAGAAAATTTTTTGGGAAATGGGTGGTAATGATGAAGACTTCGCCGGCAAGCGTGGCTTCGAAGACCTCCTGTTCCTACGTCAGCTTCAAGCTCGAGGATACAGTCAGATTCTAGCAAAAGGTGTGCTTATCTCACACTACATGAAGGCCGTAAAGAACGATGGCAACAGGAAGGCGCGCAACGTGCGACTATTCCATAGCAAGAACAGCCCACTCGTGGCGCCAACTAATCCCCTTCGTTTCACATGGAAAGAGCTATGATATCAACATCTAAGAAGTTCATCTTTGTCCGTATCCCAAGGACAGGAAGCCATAGCCTAAGAGTTGCTTTGAAAGAGCATTGGGATGACTATAATGACGCCTCACACGTTGCTCTTACCAGCCATGACTTAGCTAAGTTTAATGGCTACTATAGATTTGCATGCGTACGAAACCCTTTTGAAAGAATTATTTCAGCAGTATTTCATAGCAAAAATCAATGGGATCTTCAAGAAGCGAAAGACATTTGTAGAATAGTAATTTGTGGCCCTAACTCATTCTCTCGTGTAGGACACTCTAAGCACGGACCTCAAACATGGTTCTTAGATGGTAAGATGGACTACATAATGAGGTTTGAAAATCTTGAAGAAGATTTCAAAGTAGTGTGTAATGGAATCGGACTACCAAAAACTCCATTGCCAAATCTCAACTTCTCACCATTCAGTGCTTGGCGTAGACTCAGCGTCAAAAAAGAGCACTATAGCTACTACTATAACAATGAGCTTCGTGACCTTGTTCAGCGTGCCTATGGAGAAGATCTAAAGAGGTTTGGTTATACATATGAATAAAATCTACGTAACAACATGTCCAAAGTATGCAGAGATACTCAAAGTTTGGCTATACCTGTGTAACAAGTTCTGGCAGCCCAATCCAGAGATCGTAGTCCTTGGTAATGGCGAGTGTACTATCGACCTTCCTGACAACGCCACCTTTGTTAACGTAGGAGACAATGTAGACTACAGCGTATGGTGTAAGAACATGGGTGACTACTTTGATTCTATCGATGAAGAGTATATCGCACCTACCATGGATGACATGTGGATTACAGCACCTGTAGATATTGCTCAACTTGACATGATTCAAAAAGAAGCAAAGCGATTGTCAATCGATCGTACTTACATTAATAGGTCATATATCGACACACCTAAGCTCCGTGAATGGTGTCGAAAACCTAAGATTGTATGGGGAGAAGACAGCTCTCTCTTCCATGCTAAAGGGCCAAAGTGTTACTACTTCATCTCCTTACATGTCTCTATCTGGAACAGGAAGCGCTTCGTAGAGCTCTGTAGACAGTGTGATACACCATGGGAGATGGAAGTAGAAGGGTCAGTATACGCGCGCGAGCATGGCTACAAATGTGCTATACCACATGGCCCAAGTCCAGTCCTTCAGACTGGCGTCGTCCTCAAGTTTAGGGATCCGGGCGGGCCTAACCACCTATTCCTTGAAACCATGCCTAAAGATGTACTCAACCACCTCAAAGACAATGGACACCTTGACCACTGGATCAAGAATGGAACCACTGACATAGGTCTTAAGTAATGCAAAATAAAATCTTAGAGATTATCGTGGACATCCTGCCCTCATCTGCCAATATCGTAGAGATAGGCAGTGGAGATGGAAGTCTAATGGAAGATATCATCTACGCCTTGGGAAGTCCGTTTCCTTCTATCACAATATTTGAACCAAATGTTACACTGTACAATACTGTCTGTAGCAAGTTTGAAGACTACGATGGAGACATGACGATAAATCATATGGCTCTTGGATCCAAGTCTGGCGAGGGTATACTTCGAATTTCTACAAACCATGTCAACTCATCATCCCTATGTAAGCCCATAGAACATCTACGCATCTGGCCAGAAATTCGTTTCGATGGCAAGCAGAACGTACGGATAGAAACACTCGATGATATGTACCATGGCAGAAATATCGACCTGCTTTTGATTGATACCAATGGCGCAGAGCTAGACGTGCTTGCAGGAGCTGCAAAGACCATTGCACGAACGCACTATGTGCTACTAGAGTATCAAAATTGCGTAATCTATGAGTCTGGTGCGACACTTTTTGATCTAGTCGAAGCCCTCCCAGACTTTAGGCTAGTCTGCACATTTGATGATGAAGGCAACTATGGCAACGCGCTATTTGAGAAAGTAGATGTTATCTAGCATCAAATATCGCAACAAATACCTGGCTGACTGGTGTGAGAAATGCTTTATCGATAGTAAAGCCTATTTCTGGTACTATTTCATACCAAAGAATGCGTCTTCAAGCCTTAGGAATGTAGAGTATAAGGGCGGCGGATACTTCTTTGATCATAACCCCAGAGAAGCGAGGTCTCACTTATATACACTACAAAAAGGGAAGACAGAGAAAATCGTAGTACTCAGAGAACCATTTGCTCGTCTCGTCTCTGCATACTGCTACGATAAACGAGAAGATGTTTTCAACGATAGCGTTAGCTCATATATGGAGCACATTGCGAATGGATACCCATCATTTGAATCAGTCCCTCAGACTGCATACCTCGAGTCTAGAAAAGTAAACCTCGAGACTATGGATTACGTTTGGCTTGTTGAAACATTGGAAAAACAATTCAATGAGTTCTGTATCAAGAATGATCTTGATTTAGTGCTACCTGCTATAAATGTAAGTACCCCTGAAGAACGAAAGATGGTTGAGGAAGAGATGCGTTGGCCACATAACTACAAAATCTTTTGTAATGAATATGCAAAAGATATTGAAATGTATAACACATGGAGAAGGAAAATCAATGGATAAGAAAAAGGTACTAATCAGTGGCTATCGTTTAGATAAGCCAATCAAAGCTAGGGGTGCGCTTGGCGGCCAGCTGTATCATATGATGCTAGGATATGCAGTATTAGATAGCAACGCTGAATATGAGTTCTGCTATGAAGTCATGCGAAACTTCAGATTCAGCACCCATAAATTGGATCTCATTCAAAGCAATATCAAAGAGCTAAACAGGACCAATGATGTGCTGAATGCTTTTTGGAAAAATCTAGGCGTGTCTAGGGCTGACGAAGACACAGAACTAAGAGGACCTGTGCTATCTGAGTGTAATGAAGACGTATTCAACAATGGTGCACTTGACAGGATGGGTGAAGCATGGCCAATGCCCGCTCCACGCGCTGGCAAAACCCTGACTATCCACCTTCGACAAGGTGACGCCCCTCCTAGTTGGCGTCAGTCGGTGGATTACTACAACGACCTTATTCGCACCTGTATAGAGCGCTTCCCAGAGCACGCTATCCAAACAATCTCATGGGACAAGCCAGATATAGACCCAGACCTTCAGTCTAAAATCATTATGAACTATGAGGAAGATGGCTACAAGTTTCTTGATCACTTCAACGAAATGGTACACAGTGACATTCTTATTGTAGCATACAGTAGCTTCAGCTGGGCAGCTGGACTTATTAACAAGAACACAGTTATCTGTGATGAAAAGATCATAATGAGACAGCGCAGAGCACCAACATCTGATCCACTTCCCAAAAAATGGAGCATCAATTTCGATAAGATGATTGGATAATAGCATGAGCGATATAAAATCCAATATAATCTATTCCAAAATCCAACCAAGCATGTTGATCGGCATCGTCTTCTATAGCGAAGAATTTAAGCATGATAAGCGTATCGATATCGCTCCTCCCAACGAGTTCCTTCAGTGTTCAGCAATGCACATGAATGATGGTAAAATTGTCAGACCACACAAGCACCTCGGTCTTCTAAGGACTACCGATATTACTCAGGAATGCTGTGTGGTCATAAATGGACTAGCCAAAATCACATGGTATGATATGGACGACCAGCCCTTAGCAGAACGAACCTTAGGGGCCGGCGACATGGCAATGACATTCCGCGGCGGCCACAGCTACACCATTATGGTAGATGAAACACTCGTATATGAATTCAAAACAGGTCCTTACCTAGGGGCAGAGAATGATAAGGAATTCATCGATGACTAGAACACACTGCCTATTCTGCAACGGTACGAACCTAGACAAGATTATCGATCTAGGTATCCAGCCGCTAGCAGATACATTCATTACGCTAGACATGGTTGATGAGAGGGACGCTAGGTATCCTCTCCAATGTACACAGTGTAAAGACTGTAAGGGCATTCAAACAACTCACGTAGTCTCTCCTGGCGAGCGCTACTGTGCAGCCGACTACTCGTACACCTCCTCCAACTCGAGGCTGTCACGAGAGTACTGGGACGCCTATGCAGCAGAAGCCATGGAGCTGTATGATATCTC
>Ga0307379_10003046_pt1 | contig 24437 bp, 22 predicted proteins | sample UN2MG_FD_202237 | JGI IMG/M metagenome (GOLD analysis project Ga0307379, IMG submission 202237) | Soil microbial communities from Risofladan, Vaasa, Finland - UN-2 | ecosystem: Environmental > Terrestrial > Soil > Coastal area > Acid sulfate soil | place: Finland: Risofladan, Vaasa | collected...
TATCGCCGACGTTAAGGTCGTCTTGCCATGATCTACATGCCCTATCGTCCCTATGTTTAAATGCGGCTTCGTCCTCTCAAACTTTGCTTTCGCCATTCCCTTTACCTCCTATTCTTTGCTCAATAACGATTTAATATCTGCCAAGCCCACGACCAGAGTTGAACTGGTGACCCCGTCCTTACCAAGGACGTGCTCTACCAACTGAGCTACGTGGGCACCGACTCCGCAAAGATAGCGGGAAACGGGACTCGAACCCGTGACCATCGGCTTGGAAGGCCGACGCTCTACCAACTGAGCTATTCCCGCTCAAGTGGGCAGGGAAGGATTCGAACCTCCGAAGCGTTCCCGCAGCGGGTTTACAGCCCGCCCCATTTGGCCACTTTGGTACCTGCCCAAAGCTGATTAAGCTATCGGGTTCCAATATCATCTAGTTCATAAAAAATTAATATATCTCTATTTTTGAAAATTGGATATTTACCCAATAACTTTATCACTCAATTAAAAGCCAGCGAGAGGATTCGAACCCCCGACCCGCTGATTACAAATCAGCTGCTCTACCAACTGAGCTACGCTGGCGCAATCTTCCCTCTGCAGGCTCTTAAATTGTTGCTTTATGTGGAATAATTGAGTAATAGAAAGGATTCTTCCTTTGAAACTTATGCTTCCTCTCTTTGACCTGCTCGAATTTCTCTCTGAAACTCTCTTAGAAAATGTAAAAATCTACTTAATGAATGCTATATCAATTTATGCTTCTTGTCAAGAGAGGAATGCATCTTTTTTTTTCCATGATTGGAGACTAAAAAGGGGACAATAAAAAGCTAAAAAGGGGACAGGCCTCTTTTTCTAGAAGGAAGAGGACTATTACTCCTTCTGGACTGTTCATACAGAAAAAATAGACTGTCACCTCTTTTTATTTAAAAGAAATCAAAAATCTTTTTTAATTTTCTGTCGTTGTCGCTCCCTCTGAATTCTTGCCCTATCCAGGTTATCCCTCAGATCTCTGTAAAAATTGGCGGCAAACATCAGATATTTTGCCCGCTGGATCAAAGTCAGGTTCTCCTCCATACGAGCTTCCAGCTCTTCATCCTTTTTCTTGATTAGATTTCTTAACTCTTTTATTTCATTAATTTTGTTTTTGAGATCGTTTTGGTCCGGTTCTTCTTCTTTCAAGATCAATCTAAGCTCTCTTACTTGTTTTCCGATCTGTTGGTATATCTCACTTTTTTCCTTTTCGATGCGGGATACAATTGGAAAAACCTTTGCAGTCTGCTCCTCGGTAAGCTCAAGGACACGGGTTATTCTTAATAACCACAGTGTTCTCATATTCTCTCTTGCTCTCCTTCTATTCTGGGGCTGATCATCTTGTATAGCAGCTGATAAGATTGAACTCAGAAAAAGCAAGCAGAGTAGAACTGAAAGAATATATCTTGTTTTCATAGAAGTCCTCCTATAATTTATTGTCTTTCTTTATTTCAGATTCAAGATATCTCATCTCCTCTTCTGTTAGATTTTCCCAGAGAATAAGATTCTCATAAAAATCAGGGCGCTCGCCCCATCCTGAATCTTCAAGGGTCTCACCTATAGAAGCCAAGATGATTGAATTGAATAACTGCTCCAATTCTTGGTCACTTCCGATCTCTTGATATATTTTCGCCAGAGAACTCTCGAAGGAAAAGACATATACTTCCTGAGGCGTTCTGTTTTGAGTAAGGTATAAGAATAGTCCGACAACAATCACAAATAACAATGCAGCACCAGCCCAGGCCCATTTCCATCTCAAGAATAGAGGCAAGCCTCTCCTTTTCTCTTGTTGAGCATAAGAAATTTCTGTTTTGATTCTGGATGTAAATTCCTCCCAGTAAACGGGAGAAACCTCAAGCCTTTCCAGGTTTTTGGCTTGTTTATGGAGCCTTTCTATATTTTCTGCGTGTGAACTGCACGATGAACACTTTCTGAGATGCGTTTCGAGGATCTTGTTCTTTTTCTCTGGAAGCTCACCATCAATATTATCAGAAAGCAATTTTTCGATTTTTCTACACCTCATCCTATTCTCCTTCCAGATATGGCCTTAATTTTTGCTGGAGCATTTTTCTTGCCTTATGCATCCTCCAAGATACTGTATTCTCAGAACAACGAAGGACCTTTGCAGCCTGGGTATGGGTTAATCCTTGAGAAACAACCAAAACAAAAGAAACTTTATAGGTTAATGGCAAGGAATCTATGGCTTCTTTCAATTTTCCTGAGAGTTCTTTCTTCATAGAACATCTCTCCGGAGATAGGGTTGAAGCTGCTGATTTTACATCCAGAGAATAATCTTCAACATGGACTTCTCTTTTTTCATTCCTTTTCCTTCTTTTCAGAAAATTCAAAGTCAAATTCACAGCAATCCTGTAAATCCATGTGTAGAATGTAGAACGCTGCTTAAAATTCCTCAAGGATTTATAGGCATACATGAAGGTCTCCTGGGCTAAATCATAAGCATCCTGCTGATTCCTCGTCAAAGAAAGTATTGTATGATATATCTTTTCCTGGAAGCGACGTACCAACTCAGTGAAAGCATCAACATCACCTTGTTTTGCCTGTTTGACCAGACGGTCATCGGCAAAATCTGCCATATTTCCATTCATTTATTTAGACATCTATTATACATAATCCTTTGTTCTTTGGGATTATACTTTGAAAATTTGAATTTTCTTTGTAGGAATCAAGCCTTGATTTTGGACAATTAATCAATGGAGAGTGGTGTTAAAAATCTGAAGGGAGCCAGGCTATTTCCCTAAGCCTTTTATAATTAATTGGAAATGCTCACACTCGTATCCAAAACGTTGACAAGAGAAAGGCTTACTGTTATTCTTTTATCTAATTTTCGAGGTTTTTTCCCATGATTGAAAGATACACACGTCCCGAAATGGGCGCCATCTGGACCGAAGAAAACAAATACCAGAAATGGCTCGATGTTGAACTGGCTGTCTGTGAAGCCTGGGCAAAAGCAGGTGAAATCCCTTCTCCGGCTCTTAAAAGGATTAAAGACAAAGCAGGCTTTTCCATAAAGAGGATCGAAGAGATTGAAAAAGTCGTGAAACATGATGTGATTGCTTTCCTCACTTCTGTGGCTGAAAAAGTGGGCGAAGACTCCCGTTTTATTCATCTTGGCCTGACATCCTACGATGTTGTCGACACAGCTCTCTCTCTTCTTATCAAAGAAGCGCTGGGAAAAATACAGAAAGGCATCACTCCCCTTAAAGATACTCTTAAAGATGAAGCTTTGCGCTATAAAAAAACAGTGATGATAGGGAGGACTCATGGAGTTCATGCTGAGCCTATCACCTTTGGAGTTAAGCTCCTTGTCTGGTATGAGGAAATAAAGCGCCAACTTCTTCGTCTGGAAAATGCTCTTGCGGTTATAAGCTACGGCAGAATTTCTGGCTCTGTCGGGACCTACGTTCATCTCGACCCGAAAATTGAGCTTTATGCCTTAAAAAAATTAGGTCTTAAGCCGTCAGCGGTTTCCACCCAGGTCCTTCAGCGCGACAGGCATGCCGAAGTCCTCTCTGTGTTAGCGCTTCTCGCCTCCTCCCTGGACAAATTTGCAGTCGAAATTCGCCATCTCCAGAGAACAGAAGTCCTCGAAGTGGAGGAATCTTTCACCAAAGGTCAAAAAGGTTCATCTTCAATGCCGCACAAAATGAATCCTGTTCGCACCGAAAGAATCTCAGGTCTCGCTCGCATCGTCAGGTCTAATCTCCAGGCCGCCTTGGAAAACATCTCTCTCTGGCATGAGAGAGATATTTCTCACTCCTCAGTTGAAAGAATCATTATTCCTGACTCTTTTATTCTCACAGATTTTATCTTGGCTGAGACAGCCGACATCATAAAAAATTGGAAAGTCAATGCTGACAGGATGAAGGAAAATATCGACCTTACTCAAGGTCTTATTTTTTCCCAGAGTATTCTCCTTGCTCTCACGAAAAAAGGAATATCTAGGGAGCAAGCCTTTCGGCTTGTCCAGAGGAATAGCCTTAAATCCTGGAAAGAACACCTTGATTTTAGAGACCTTATGCAATCTGATAAGGAAATCAGAGAAATCTTAACCAAGGAAGAAGTAAATTCTTGTTTTTCTCTCCAGCCTTATTTAGAAAAAATAGATTATATCTTCGACAGGGTCCTTCGTGATGAAAGTTAGAATACTCGTCTCTCTTAAAGACAGTGTTCTTGACCCTCAAGGCCAGGCTGTTAAAAATACTCTTCATACTCTTGGCTATAGTTCCATAAAAAATGTAAGGCAGGGCAAAGTCTTTGAGCTTGAACTGGAAGGGATTTCTAAGAAAGAAGCTGAAAAGATCATTCCTGAAATTTCTGACAAATTTTTAGCAAACCCCGTCATCGAAAAATTCTCCTGGCAAATTATAGAAAAAGGCTGAAATCTCAAGAAAAACTGGGGAAGTCAATTCCCGGTCACAAAAGGCTAAATTGAAATTTGGAGTCGTAATTTTCCCGGGATCCAATTGTGATTATGATACATACTATGCCCTTAAAAACATCTGTAAACAAAAGACGACATTTCTATGGCACAAAGAACATGATCTAAAAAACGTCGACTGTGTCATTCTTCCGGGAGGATTTTCTTACGGAGACTATTTAAGGTCAGGCTCCATCGCTGCCTTTTCTCCCTTAATGCAGGAAGTGAAAGAATTTGCGCTAAGGGGGGGGTTGGTGCTCGGAATATGCAACGGATTCCAGGTTCTTTTGGAATTGGGGCTTCTTCCAGGAGCTATGCTCAGGAATAAAAAATTGAAATTTCTCTGCCAGTTCGTCTACATTAGAGTAGAAAACAATAAAACTCCTTTTTCGCACCAAGCAAAAAAGGGGCAAATACTAAAGATTCCGATCGCTCATTTTGATGGAAATTATTTCGCTTCTCCTGAAACAATACTGGAAATAAAAAAGAACAGCCAGGTAGTTTTCCGCTATTCAGACGCTAAAGGGCAGCTCAATGAAGAGGCTAACGTCAACGGATCTGCGGAGAGTATTGCAGGTCTTATCAACAAAACAGGCAATGTCCTGGGAATGATGCCTCATCCTGAAAGGGCTTCTGAAGTACTCCTTGGCAGCGAAGATGGCCGGATTATTTTTGAATCAATAATTGCGAAGCGGAGCAGTTAACATGATTGATAAGAAGATTATCGAAGAACACAACCTCACGCTGGAGGAATATGAAAAAATTGTCCAGCTAATCGGGAGAGAGCCCAACATCACAGAGCTGGGGATCTTCTCTCTCATGTGGTCAGAACACTGCAGCTATAAAAGCTCAAAAATCCATCTCAAAAAATTGCCGGTGACAGGAAAAAATGTCATCCAGGGACCGGGTGAAAATGCGGGAATTATCGACATCGGAGACGGTTTAGCAGCAGTTTTTAAGATCGAGTCCCACAATCATCCCTCTTATATTGAACCCTACCAGGGCGCTGCGACAGGAATCGGGGGAATTCTCAGAGATATATTCACCATGGGAGCCAGGCCCATCGCTCTCCTGAATTCTCTCCGCTTTGGGCCTCTTTCCAAACCCAAAAACAGATCCATCATGGAAGGAGTAGTCTCAGGGATAGCAGGTTACGGAAACTCCATTGGAGTTCCGACGGTGGGGGGCGATATTTATTTCAACAACTGCTATTCCCTCAACCCGTTGGTCAATGTGTTTGCCCTTGGAATAGCGGAAAAGAACAAGATCTTTTACGCAAAAGCCGAGGGAATAGGGAATCCGGTGTTGTATGTCGGGTCAAAAACCGGACGAGACGGCATTCATGGCGCCACCATGGCTTCAGCTGAATTCGACCAGGATTCAGAAAAGAAAAGACCAAATGTCCAAGTCGGAGATCCCTTCAAAGAAAAGCTTTTAGTCGAGGCCTGCCTAGAAGTCATGGCCAAAGACATTATTGTGGGAATTCAAGATATGGGGGCCGCAGGTCTAACCTGCTCCACCACCGAAATGGCCGCTAATTCCGGTGCAGGCATCGAAATCAACCTCAACCTCGTTCCCCAAAGAGAAGAAGGCATGACTCCCTATGAGATGATGCTCTCTGAGTCTCAGGAAAGAATGCTCATCGTGGCCAAAAAAGATAAAGTCGAAGAAGTGCAGCAAATTTTTTCAAAATGGGATTTAGACGCCGTTATCATCGGTCATGTTACAGAGGGAGGCAGGCTCAAGGTCAGATTTGACGGAGAAATTGTCGTGGACCTTCCGGTTGATGCTATTATCAACCTCTGCCCTGTCTATAAAAGAGAGAGCAAAACTCCCTCATACCTCAAATCAGAAACTATCATCAAGCCCCTTCCCTCACCAGAAAATTACAGCAAAACTCTTCTCAAACTTCTCTCTTCAGCCACTGTTGCTGAAAAAGAATGGGTCTACCGTCAATATGATCATACGGTCCAGGTTAACACTGTTTTTCTTCCCGGAGCTGATGCTTCTCTTTTAAGGATCAAAAATTCGAAGAAAGCTTTAGCCCTCACTCTTGATGGAAACTCCCTCTATTCTTACCTTGATCCACGGACTGGAGGAAAGATAGCAGTAGCAGAGGCCTGCCGGAATTTGGCCTGTGTAGGAGCAAGGCCTGTTGGGGTCACCAACTGTTTGAACTTTGGCAATCCGGAAAAACCAGAAATAATGTGGCAATTTAAGGAAGTTGTCGAAGGAATAGCCCAAGCCTGCAGTGCTTTTAATATTCCTGTTACCGGAGGAAACGTAAGTTTTTATAACGACACAGAAGGAATCTCAATCTATCCCTCTCCTGTGCTCGGCGTGGTCGGGATTGTGGATGATGTAAACAGAGCGGTCAGTCCTGGATTCAAGAAGGAAGGAGATTCAGTGATCCTTCTGGGAGAAAACAAAGAAGAACTAGGTTGCTCTGAATACCTCAAGTGCGTTTTTAATATGGAAAAGGGTATTCCTCCGCAAATCGACTTAAAAGAAGAAAAGCGAATTCAGGAATTCTGCTTGGAGGCAATTTCTATGAGCCTCATCGAATCTGCTCATGATATCTCGGAAGGAGGCCTTAGTATTTCCCTTGCAGAATGTTCATTGCTAAGTCCTCAAAAAATCGGTTTTAGCCTTGATCTTCAAGATGATATGCGTCGAGATGCGCTCCTGTTTGGAGAAACTCAATCCAGAATAGTAGTTTCATCTCGCAACCAAAAAGTTAAAAAACTACTTAATCTTGCAAAAAAAAGAAAAGTGAAAGCAACTGTTCTAGGAAAGACCGGTGGGGATAGGATTATTATTTATCATTCCAATAAGAAAATTATCGACATTCCTGTTAATGAAGCCTATAAGGCTTGGAAAGAGGCTATTCCTGATATTTTTCAGGTGAAATAAAGAGTTCTGCAAAACGTTTTGTCTGATAATCCATTAATCGAAAAAAAAGGGGAAAGGGAAAAAATTGAAAGTTTTTTTGATAAAAGATAAACTGAGTAACTGTGTAATGGACCGAAGGAAAAGTTTTAATTATATTTAAGGAAAATAAGATGACAGAAGAGGGTTTTTTAAGCCCTAAGAAAAAGGGAAAAATTGCAGTTTTTATTTCTGGCCGGGGCTCAAATTTTAGAGCCATTCACGATTCCATCCTCGCCGGAAAAATGAATTGCGAGATCGCCCTCGTCTTCAGCAATAAAGAAGATGCACCAGGACTTAAGACAGCCCAGGACCGAAATCTTGAAACTCTCTTCCTCGACCCAAAAGCCTATTCGAGCCGCGAAGATTATGAGAAAGAGATTATCAAGGAACTCAGGAAGAGAGATGTGGATCTAATCTGCTTAGCAGGTTACATGAAAATTTTAGGCCCCTCCCTTTGCCGCGAGTTTAAGAACGCTATCATTAATATTCATCCAGCACTTCTCCCCTCTTTTCCTGGCCTGCATGTTCAAAAGAAAGCTATTGACTGGGGAGTCAGATACTCAGGAGCTACTGTCCACTTTGTTTCCGAGGATGTGGACATGGGCCCAATCATCGTTCAGGCAGTAGTGCCCGTCATTCAGGATGATACAGAGGAAACTCTGAGCGATAGAATCCTAAAGGAAGAACATAAAATCTATTCGGAAGCGGTAAGGCTCTATTTTGAGGGAAGACTCGAGGTGAGGGGAAGAAGAGTGTATATAAAATAGAGCCCCACTCGTATGGCTGATCAATAATTCAAGCGAAAAAGGCAAGATAAGATGGAGCAAGACATGCCCTTCGGGAATATCGCCCATCCGACTGGAGGGTGAAAAAGGCAGGCCATAAACTACAAACAGCAGCATCAAACACAGAAGACGAACTAATATAAACGCAATATATATTTTTACAATGTCATTGCGAGCCCTGAAAGGGCGTGGCAATCCGACGTTGCGAGCGCAGCGCGGCAATCTCAACCTTTTCTAACGAGATCGCCACGTCGCTTCGCTCCTCGCGATGACACTGGAATAATTGCGCTTGTATTAGAAGGAAAAGACAATGAAATCAGTTGAAGAACAATTTGAATACCTAAAAAAAGGCTGTGTGGATATTATTCAGGAAAAAGAGCTAAAAGCCAAACTAGCCCGTTCTCTCAAGAAAAATAAGCCTTTAAAAGTTAAAGCGGGATTTGATCCCACGGCCCCGGATATTCATTTAGGTCACATTGTGCTCTTGCGCAAGATGAAGCACTTTCAGGACTTAGGCCATGATGTGATCTTTCTCATCGGCGACTTTACCGGGCTTATCGGCGATCCCTCGGGAAGATCGGCCACCCGCCCTCCCATGACTAGAGAAGAGATCAATAAAAATGCTGAAACCTACAAGAAGCAGATATTCAAGATTCTCGATCCTGAAAAAACGATCATCGATTTTAATTCTCGATGGCTAGGAAAACTGACTAGCACTGATATTATTAACCTTACCTCTAAATACACGGTGGCCCGGATACTGGAAAGGGATGATTTTACCAACCGCCTGAAAAATAACAAACCCATATCTGTCCATGAAATCCTCTACCCTCTCATGCAGGCTTACGATTCTGTTGCCTTAAGAGCAGACGTGGAACTCGGCGGAACAGACCAAAAATTCAATCTCCTCGTCGGCCGTGAAATACAGAGGGAATTTAAGCAGGAGCCCCAGGTGATCATGACCACTCCCCTGTTGGAAGGCTTGGCTGGCGTGGAGAAAATGAGCAAATCCTTAAACAATTATGTAGGAATTACTGAGCCTCCTTCGGAAATTTACGGAAAAGTCATGTCCATCTCAGATCCTTTGATGTTTCGCTACTACGAGCTTCTAACAGACGAATCCCTCTCCCAGATTGAAAAATGGAAAAGAGAGGTCAAAGAAGAAAAAATCAACCCTAAGGACCTCAAATCAAGATTGTCCCAGTCCATCGCATCTGATTTTTGGGGAAAGGAAAAAGCCAAAGGAGCAGCAGAGGAATTCGAAAGGGTATTCAAAGGAAAAGAACTTCCTGCAGAAATTGAAGAAATAGAAATAAAAATCGAAAAAAAAGTAGAACTCAAAGGCAAAGTTAAAGACAAAACTAAAGTTGAGGCCGTCGTAACAGTAGTTCCCCTTATTGATCTGCTGGCCGAACGAAGCATTTTCCCTTCAAGAAAAGAGGCAAAAAGGGTAATCCGCCAAGGAGGGGTTTATCTTGACGGGAAAAGAATCGAAGACGTTGCTTTCAAAATAGATTTGAGCAAAAAGAGCGATGTAATCCTTAAAATTGGTAAGAGAAAATTCTATAGAATTGTAAAAAAGAAAGCATAAAGACAGATTATTATTCTGGGGGGGAAAGTTTGGGGGGGTTGCCGAATATATCCTCGTATATTTCAGAATAAGAGTCTTTACCTCCGATAAGAAGGCAGGTCAGAGGCATAACTTCTTTTGCCAACCTGGACATCGCTCCAGCTGTTCTCCGAATATCCCACTGGGCAGTAGCATCCTCTCTCAGCCTGGAGATATGATGCAATTCTCTGGCATTAACCTTTAGTAAGACTCTTCTTCGATGGGCATTGGTCAGAACATACTCTGCCCCCTGATCCATATTTTCTTTCAAGAGCGAATAAACATGGTTAGTCTCCTCCATCATCTCCATAAATTCCTTCTTTGATCCAATATCCTCTATTGAAGGCGGAACAGTCACTCCTAACTCAGGATCGTATTTTTGAGCCGTCAAGGTAGCCATACGGTGTCGTTTGAGCTGGGCATAACATGAGGCGGAGATAATCAAATCATAAGTGAGGTTCACATATTCGAATTCACGGAGAGGAGTATCATAAAATTCCATGTATTTGAAAGCTGACTTCAGAAATTCTTTCTTTTCTTCCAGGCTAAGATTTTTAGCCTTCTTGAAACATTCCTCGTAAGGCAAAGTTGAAGATGTATGCAAAAGAGAGGCAATCAATTTAGCATCTGCCTCGGTTGTAAAATCAACGAGACAAACCAGCTCCTTACTTTTCCCCGAAGACTCCAAGAAGAACTGAGCCTTTTCCTCAATCTCGGGGTATGTCTTAGAATCGAAATCATTAGCCTCAGTAAAAAGAATAATTGAAGGAGCCACTTCTTTAGCCAGGGCATAAATCTTTTGATTGAACTCCTTAAGCTCTGCCAGTTTTTGTGAGGCAAACCGGCGGATCAAAAATTCCAGATTCCGGGCATTAACAGTCATACCTAGCTGACCTTTGGTAGCCAAGCTCACTACATAACGGGCATCTTCCTTGGCCCAACCCTCTAGCATAAAATGCTTCTTAGAGCTGCTTGTAGCTTCTTTGTTCTTTTCCAAGAAATATGCGCTTAACTTATTATATAGCTTGCGGTAAAGAGAATTTTGGGCTTTGATTGTTCTGACGAAAACACTTTGCTTCCCAGAGTTTTTAATCTCCTCTGGGATAAAAAGGTCATCCTTCAGGGCGATATAGCGCTGAGACTTTTCTGTATAAGAACAGAGACGAAACTTTTCGATTTCCTCTACGGCCAGTCTGCTCACTCCGATGATATCAAAATTGAAAACAGCATGCTCGGCAACAGAATGATGGCCCATTTTGAAAATAATGTTCTGGTTGGATTTCCTAGCCTTTTCTACCTCAGCTCTGGCAACGGCTCGCAGTTCGTTTACCGGACGAGGGTCCCTGGAAATACGGGCATAAGAAGCAGAAAGGGTTTCAGGAGTAACATCCTCTCGAGACGGGGAGTTTTTCTTAAGCTCTTCGATAACTTCCCTGTCAACATTATAACCGGCAAGTATGACATGCATGGTTTCGCTATAATAAAAAGAGAGAAAAGCCTAGAAAAGCAAGATAATAAAACTTAATCTATCGCATCAGGATAACGCTTAGCCCAGGCAAGCCGGTTGATCCAGCGACACTGCCAGTAGTCAAAGAGTATTTTCCTTCCAGCCCGCTCCTGGTTAAGCTGAAAAATGCTGTTTTTTCGCCAGGTAATAATCTCGGAAGCAATCCTCTGAGCCTGCGGCCCGGGCAGCTCAATCCTGATCAATTCATACGGATCAGCACTCAAATCATACAGAGAGACCGCTTTGTCCGCCGGATTGTATAAGAACTTCCTGTTGGCTATTACAAAACCCGCAGGACTCTCCTGCAGCCATCCGGAAAAAAACACTTTGCGGTCATCCGGCATAGGCCCAAGGGCATTAAGGCCGTCAAAGTCAGCAGCGTCGGCATCAAAACCCAACAGGGCCAGCAGTGTAGGCGCTAAATCAACAGAGCTGACTGCTTCAGTAATCCTAGTTTCCGGCTCAACCAAAGACGGAGCGCGTATAATCAAGGGTACGTGTAAGAGCTCCTCGAAGCCTATCCGAAGGTGGCCGAACATACCGTGTTCGCCAAATGCTTCGCCGTGATCTCCGACAACACAAAAAACTGTTTTTTTTTCAAGATTCAGCTCAGTGAGCTTGCTGTCCAGTGCAGCTATAAATTTATCGGTATAAGAAATCGTCTGCTGGTAGCGCTCTACCGGCTCCCCGGAAGGCGTGGCAAACCACTCGGGAACCTCATAAGGATTGTGGCTAACAGAGCACATAACCGTCAAGAAAAAGGGCTTCTCGTCAGATTTTATCCATTTGACAATCGGTTCCACCATCAAAAACTCATCACTGCCCAAATAGCCAAGAAAGGCGGTTTGGTCATCTAAATCTTCTCTGGACCAGAAATTATCGAAGCCGAGATTAGAGACTAAACTGGGCCGAGCTTCGAAGTTGCCTTTGGCTGACTGGAAAAATGCAGTTCTAAAATTCAACTGATCTTCAAGGATCGTAGCCATGCTGGCATAGGGCTTAACAACAGGTACGGCCTCGGCAATATCCGGGAAGGCCGAAGGAAAGCGGCCGGTTAGAAGGCCAAACAGAGCTTTTGTTGTATGAGTAAGTGAGGAACGGAAGTTTGTAAATTCAGCACCCTGACCAGCTAAATCAGCAAGATAGGGCGTCAGATTACTCTGTCTATCCCCGAGTGAAGTCTTCCTGTATTGAACACCCTCAAGGATTATTATAACAACATTATAGTCTTTCGGCTTTGATCTTAGCGGAATCTGCACCTGGTTAAAGGCAGGCATTTTTCGTTTGGCGTTGGCTAAATCGACGCTGGTCAGCCGCCAGGGGTCAGCCGAGAAAAAGCTCTTTACTGCTTTTAATTGACTATTGTAATGTAATCCTGCCGAAGCTATCGATGGTGAACCTCGCCTGGCCAAGGCACTACGAGACAGTACAGCAATAAGGATAAACATAACGCAAACAATGATTCTTGCAGCAAAGGGCTTACGGTTGTAAAGCGGCGGCAGGGGTTTAGCTAAAACGAAAAAGAAAAAGACAACAGCAACGGCGGCTGGCACGAGCAGGATTACGGCAGCAACCTTCATATCTATTATATTAGTGATAATCGTGACTAACGAGGTTACCGGGTCGAGAAATAACGACACAAAGACTGTTGGCAGGATTTGCATTCCTGACCTAATCACCCAGCCGGCGTTTATGACCGACCAGGTGCAGACAACAGCGGCAACGACGCAGGCTATCCTGATAACCCATGACCGCGGCCAGCGAAAACAGACCAAAGCAAGGATAACTTCTATTCCCAACAGCACTGCTACATCAGCAAGTATCCAGCCAAAGTATTCGTTGATCATACCTGTTCGGTATGAATGAAAGAATTTTACCGTCAGGGTAAAAAATATCGCACTGAACATCATAACCGTGTAGGCACGTGGACCCAAAAGGCCATACAAACGGGGAATAGAGAACACCCTTTTTGATCTGGAACTGAATTTTGAAAGCTCAATACGCATAATACGTTACACTATTAAAAGATACGGCAAACGGCAAATTTAGTTTCTTTTTCTCCAACAGGCGCAAGTGAAAGTATCTATAGCACAAGAAAAATTAGATGTCAAAAGTTTGAATTGTTTTTTTTCACACATAATGCTAGATATTCTATGCAGACAGTACTTTGATTGCGTTCGAGACATCAGGCCGCACTTGTTAATTTTAACTTTTCATTTCTGGATTTTCTGATTAGAATAAAAGCTTAAGTTATATTTGACCTGGAAAGATGCCGTGATGCTTGAGCTCGCATCTTTCAAAATTTAAAGATTCTTTTAAAGGAGAAAAAAATGTTGGATGTTTCTACAGCATCTGTAAATAAACTCTTAGGAATTGCGATCAGAGCGGAGATCGATGCGAATAAAACGTATTCTGATCTGGCTGAAAGGGTTTCAAATCCTCTGCTCAAAGAAAAATTTCAATGGTTGGCTTATGAAGAGAATAAACATAAAGAGATCTTAGGAAAGCTTTATGAAACTCTTTATCAAGGAGATGAGCCTCAAATCCCGGATACTACTGATGAGGCTCTGCTTCCGTCCATCCACATCGGCCCTTCTTCATCTTTTGCGGACATTCTCCACCAGGCCATGGAGTCAGAGAAGTCAGCAGAAAATTTTTATGCCAATCTTTCCAAAAGATTTGAGGATCCTCAGAAAAAAATTCTCACCTATTTGAGCAAAGTCGAGCACAGCCATTACATGATGCTCCAGAGCGAATATACCCTTGCTCAGGATTTTGAGGATTATGCTGAAAAAGATATAGATAAAATTGTAACTTAGGCAGCTAGCCTTTCATAACTCCAACCGGAACAACCTTTGCTACCAGTTTCCCTAGTCCCGCTTTATGGGAGACTTTAACGACTTCATCCACATCCTTATAGGCTCCGGAAGCTTCTTCCGCTACTCCTCTCCAGCTCGTGAACTTCAGTTCAATTCCCCTGCTCTCCATCTCCTGCTTAATCTGTTCTCCCCTGAATCTGCGCAGAGCCTCATGCCTGGACATCACTCTCCCTGCCCCGTGAGCAGTGGAACCAAAGCTCAACTCTTCCGCGTCTGAAGTCCCGACAAGTATATAAGAAGCTGTTCCCATACTTCCAGGAATGATGACCGGCTGTCCTACAGAGCGGTAGACTTCAGGAATTTCTTCCCTACCCGGTCCAAAGCTCCTTGTCGCTCCTTTGCGATGAATGCAAACCTCTTTGTCCTTTCCGTCTATTTTGTGTTTTTCAAATTTAGCTACATTATGGCAAACATCATACACTTGACTCATTCCTTTTGAGCTTCCCATAACTTTTGAAAATACATCGCGGACCCAATGAGCTATCATCTGTCGGTTGGCAAAAGCGTAATTAACCGCCGCACTCATGGATTTATAGTACTGCTCGCCTAACTGCGAACGGATTGGCGCGTTTATCAGTTCTCTATCGGGTAATCCTCTAGTCCCAAATTTATTTTCCATTAACCTGATGTAATCAGAAGCAACCTGGTGTCCCAATCCTCGACTTCCGCAATGAATCATCACCAAAACTTGTCCTACGGACTGGATCCCAAAAACTCGAGAAACTTGCTCGTCATAAATTTCCGAAACTTTTTGTATCTCCAAAAAATGATTTCCAGCACCCAAGGTTCCAAGCTGAGGGATTCCTCTTTCCACCGCTCGAGGCGAAAGATAGCTGGGGTCGGCTGCTTTCATCCTTCCACCCTCTTCAGTCCTCTGCAAATCTTCCCTTGTTCCGTAATTATTCTCAACTGCCCACTCTGCGCCCTTAACACAGACTTCAAGAAGAACATTCCGGCTCAAGCGAGTGATACCTCCTTTGCCCACGCCTGCTGGGACCGCTTTGAACATTTCGGCTAAAAGCTGCGCCCGCCTTTCATGGATATCTCTCTCGGTGTAATTTGTCCTCAACAGCCTAACTCCGCAGTTGATATCATAGCCAACTCCGCCGGGAGAAATGATGCCATCATCCATATCAAAAGCAGCTACTCCACCTATCGGAAATCCATATCCCTGATGAGCATCGGGCATAACATAAGACTTCCTCTGTATGCCACGCAAGCAGGCCACATTCTTTGCCTGCTTTAGGGTCATATCCCGCCTTACACTTTCAAGAAGCTTCGCCGAAGTATAAATAAGCGCAGGGACTTTCATATCCCCTTCTTTCGGAATTTCCCAGGTATGGTCATTTATTCTTTTTAGCTCCATCTTCACACCTCAAACATCGACTACAACCTGAACCATGAAATGGACGCTTTGTTCGATTTCCATCTCATTATAGGTTATAGCCTTGACATCTCCATGGATTTTATACTTATCAGAATATTTATCTCCTTTGAAGAGAGCTTTTAATACATGAAGGCCTCCTTTTTTCTCAATTCTCAAATTCTCAGGAAAACCCAAAAGAAACATTTTCGAATCCAACAGGTATATTATCTCTTCTAAAAAGCTGCTAAGCAACTGCATGAGGTCTTTTCCGCTCACTTCGATCCTGTACTCTATTTTTTTCTCGATTTTCTCCCAATCCCACATCAAAGAAGCTGTGGCTAAAGCCGCATTAATGAAGGCTTCCTCCAAAGTCGCACCAAAAGCTTGAAATTTTGCATCAGCCGTATGACGGAGAAACCTATATCTTTCCACCTTTAGCTTTCCCCTAGTTCATGACTCTATCCAGTCTTGAGCTTCCCGGACGACCTGGTCCTGGAGGCTCTTGAGCCGCGGAGAAAGGCCAACTGGATACTCTTTTCCTTCTTTATAAATAGATTTATATCTCTCATGCAGATGAGAGAAGACATCACTTAATCCTGCAGATACAAAATAGCGGCGGGAAGGAGGATAATTGCGGATAAAAAGGCTGAAGGTTGCCGGCTCGAACATCTGATGGTCGAAATAGCTGGCAGCCATGGTCAATTCATAGAGGTCCGTGAGCAAATCTAGGCTTTCTATTCGGTTCATCAGTTTAATTCAATTTATGTCAATCTCTTTTATTATATTATCTTATCATTTAATTCAGGCTGTAAATCAAACTCTAAGTTTAAACGGCCAAACAGAAAAACGCTCTCGTAGAATTATTCAGTCGGTCCAAAAACACCTGCAACATGAGTTCCGCAGAAAGCGCAGGCGGAATCTTTCACTTTGTAGTCTGAAATACTAAATCCAGATCTTCGAACAATGGTTTTTCCGCAGGAGAGACAGAGAGTGTCTTCTGATTCTCCGAGGACATTCCCGACATAAATATAGCGAAGGCCTTCTTTCTTCCCAATGGAACAAGCTTTGCGCAAGGTTTCAACAGGAGTTGCCAGAGTGTCTGTGTATTGATAGTTAGGATGGAAACGGCTTATGTGCCAGGGAATATCAGGATCTGTCTCGGCCATAAAACGGGCAATATTCCTTAGCTCTTCTTCTCCATCGTTCTCCCCCGGAACCACCAGAGTAGTAACTTCCACCCATATATCTAATTTTTTCATAAGCCGAATAGATTCAAGAACAGGCTGTAAATGAGCTTTACATATATCTTTATAAAACTCTTCCCTGAATGATTTGAGGTCGACATTGCAGGCATCTAAATAAGGATTGATTGTCTCCAGAGCTTCCGGAGTCATGAAGCCATTGGTGACAAATATATTAGCCAGGCCTTCTTTCTTGGCGAGTTTGGCTGTGTCGTAGGCATACTCAAAAAAAATCGTAGGTTCGGTGTAAGTATAAGAAATACTCCGGCAGCCGTAATTTTTTGCCGCCAAGACGACATCCTCAGGGAGAAGTTTTTGGCCTCTTAATCCTTCCTCTTTTCTCTTTGAGACTTGGGAAATCTGCCAGTTCTGACAGAAGGGACAGCGGAAATTGCAGCCTATGGTGGCGATGGAGAAAGATGTTGTCCCTGGTAAAAAATGATAAAGGGGCTTTTTTTCGATAGGATCGACATGAGCAGCTATGACTTCCCCATAGACATGGGTATAAAGCTTTCCTTCCCTGTTTTGCCTCACTCCACAAGTACCGAATTTCGAGTCGACAATATCGCAGCGGTGGTTGCAGAGAAAGCATGAGACCTTCTTCTCAGGAAGAGCCTTGTAGAGCATAGCTTCTTTCATCGTTTTCTTTACATTCACGGATTGAGCTCTGCTTCAGAATAAAAGTCCTTGGCTGAAGGGCAGAGGTGTTTTACACCGCATTGGGGGCAAAGAGGTTTCCGAGCCGAACAAATCTTCCGACCATGGTTGACGAGCAAGTAATTAAAATCGAGCCAGTATTTCTTTGGAACGATCTTCATAAGGCCTCTTTCGATCTTATCCGGATCTTTTTCCTTGCTCAAACCCAATCTTTGAGACAAACGTCTCACATGGGTGTCGACAGCAATACCTTCAGCCTTCTTAAAAGCACTGGAGAGGACAATGTTGGCTGTCTTCCTAGCCACTCCAGGCAGAGTTATAAGGTCTTCCATATTATCCGGCACCTTACCCCCGAAATCTTCAACAATCTTTTTGGAAGCATTGATAATGCTTTTCGCTTTGTTCCTGAAGAACCCCGTCGGCCTTATTTCTGCCTCCAATTCTTGTTTATCCGCAGAGGCAAAATCTGAAGGCTTCGGGTATTTTTGAAAAAGGGACGGGGTGATCTGATTTACCTTTTCATCCGTGCACTGAGCAGATAAAATTGTCGCTACAAGAATCTGGAGCGGATTTTCATGTTTGAGAGCTGTTCGACTCGAGGGATAAGCTTCACTCAGAATAGTGATGATTTCTTCGATTCTCTTTTCTGCACTTTCCATCTTTTAACCTCGCACTAAAATGGACACAACCCGGAATGGCATCCTCCTGCGTACTCGGATGCAGCCGTGATAAAGTCAAAATCCTCTCCGCTCTCCTCTGCTGTTCTCGTATCAAAAGAAAGCACCTGATTCCTCTTTGTTCCGTAGCGATAAATTGTTATCCCTTTACATTTCAGCTCATGAGCCAGGAGGTAGATATTCCTCACATCTTCCACAGTGGCATCAGGAGGCAAGTTTATGGTTTTGGAAACAGAATTATCAGTATACTTCTGAAAAGCAGCTTGAATCTTCAAGTGCTGTTCAGGACGAATATCAAAGGCAGTGACAAAAACTTTCTTTAACTCTGGAGGCAGCTTACGTATGTCTTGAATAGAGCCAAATTTTCCTGCTTCAGCCAGGAGTTCCTTTGAATAAAGTCCTCTCTTCTGAAGTTCCTCTTCAAACAAAGGATTCATTTCAAAGAGTTTTCTTCCTGATAACACATTGCGGACGTAATTCAGAGCAAAGAGGGGTTCAATACCGCTTGAACAGCCAGAGATGATACTGATTGTCCCCGTAGGGGCAACCGTGTTCAGTGTCGCATTACGTACGCTTAAATTCTTCTTTGGATATATTGATTTCTCATAATTCGGAAATACTCCCCTCTCCTTAGCTAAATTTTGGGAGGCCTTAAGGGATTCCTCGTGAAAGAATTTCATAATTTTCGAGCCCAGTAGGAGAGCTTCTTCATTAGAATAAGGGATACCCAGCTTTACCAGCATATCGGCAAAACCCATTACTCCCAGGCCAATTTTGCGATTGTCATGTGTCATCTTCTTGATCTCGGGCAGAGGATACCTGTTGACTTCTACCACATCATCAAGAAAACGGACTCCCCACCAGATCCTCTCTTTTAGCTCCTCCCATTTTACAGTACTGCGATCCACAAATTTAGATAGGTTTATCGAAGCAAGGTTGCAGCTTTCGTAAGGCAAGAGAGGAATCTCTCCGCAGGGATTTGTGGCCTCTATCTTCCCAACCTGAGGAGTGGGATTCCGGCGGTTGATTTCATCCAGAAAGACAACGCCCGGATCCCCCGAACGCCAGGCGGAATAGACGATCAAATCAAACAGCGCTTTTGCGTTCATGGATTTGACTTTTTTCTTTGTCCGCGGGTTTATTAAATCAAAGCTATCATTCTTTTTTACAGCCTTCAAAAATTCATCAGTCGCACCTACTGATAGATTAAAATTGGAAAAGGCACCTTCTTGGACTTTGGCTTCGATGAAATCCACGATATCTGGATGGTCACAGCGCAAAATGCCCATGTTGGCTCCCCTTCTTCTTCCTCCCTGGACAATGACTCCGGTGCCCTGATCAAAAATACTCATGAAGGAAACAGGACCTGATGCTTCTCCTTTGGTGGAAGATACCAGGTCTCCTTTGGGTCTTAATCGAGAAAAATTAAAACCTGTTCCTCCACCTGTCTGGTGAATCCTGGCCATATTACTCAGAGAGTTGAAAATTCCTTCTATAGAATCTTCCACAGGCAACACAAAGCAGGCAGAAAGCTGACCCAAAGAGGTCCCAGCATTCATGAGGGTTGGAGAGTTTGGCAAAAATTCAAGATCGGCCATCATCTTGAAAAACCTCTCTTCAACATCTTCCTTTTTCTTTTCTGATTTGAAATTCGCTTCTCCTTCGCTCACAGCCCTGGCAACTCTTCTGAAAAGCTCTCTGGGAGTTTCAATTACGTCTCTCTCATCGTCTTTTAACAAATAACGTTTCTTGAGAACGACAAGAGTGTTCAGGGGAAGTTTTAAGTCATCTCTAACTCCGTAGATGACCTTAACCTGCCTGAGATCTCTGTGTTCTTCCCGATGGAGAATATAGCTTCTGGCTATAGAACTGAATCCTTCTTCCATCAAAGCCTCTTCCACAATGTCCTGGATCTCCTCTACGGAAGGAATTTTATCTTTAAAGGATGAGGCAACTTTTTCCAAACTTTTTTTCCCAGAAATATCGGCTATATGGGTTGCCCTCTTCTCATCTCTGAGAACTTCAAGAGCAGCTCGAAAGATGGCTCTTTTTATTTTCCCCTCATCGAAGCCAACCAGAGAATTGTCTCTTTTTCGTATTTTTTCTGGTAAAGTCTCCATCTCTATCTCTCCTCCCTAAACTCCTAGCTCTGAACGGAGTTGTATAAAACGGAGAACGTCGCTCCGACAGATGATGCCAGCTATCTTTTCTCCTTCCATGACTGGAATCTGATGGATGTCTTTTACGGTGATGCTATTGAGAACTTGGTTTCCGTCAGCATTTGGAGAAACCGCTTCCAATTTCTCCTTGGGTGTCATGATCTCTCCGACTCTGGTCTCCGGCCATTTTTCTGAAGGAGTTGATTTCACATCTTCTAAACAAACTATGCCATTAAGACTTCCTTTATCTGAAACAAGAAAGACTCTTTCTCTTTTTTTAAGAATATAATCATCAACTAAACTTTGAACTGAAAGGTCAACTGCCACAGTCTCAAAATTTTTTGTCATCAGATCTTCTGCCCGAACTCCTTTTAACATGGTTTGGACCATGACTTGATTATAGCCTCTTACTGCTGCACTATGGAGAAACCAGCCAATAAAGATCAACCAGAGTCCTGAGAGGAGATTCGCTCTTAAAATCTGAAGTATCCCGATAAAAATCAGGAAAAAAGCAAAACCCTGCCCTACACTAGAAGCTATCTTCGTGGCTTTTTTCAGGTTGCCAGTGACCTTCCAGATAATGGACCTTAAGACTCTCCCTCCATCCATCGGAAAACCGGGAAAGAGGTTAAATATGGCCAGCACAGTGTTGATCATAGCCAGGTAGGAAGCAGATGCCCAGAGGGGCTCACTTATTCCTCTGAGGATAAAAGAGAGGATCAGAAAGAGAAAAGCGATTAAAAAGCTTGTCAGAGGGCCAACCAGAGCCATGGTGAATTCCCGTAAAGGCTTTTTGGGCTCCTCTGTTATTTGAGCAACCCCCCCCAGAAGAAAAAGAGTGATGCTTCGTACTTTTTCTCCTTGTTTTAAAGCCACAAGGGAATGGGCCAGTTCATGGACTAAAACCGAGACAAAAATGAGAAGGCTCGATATTACCCCTATTATCCAGTAAAGGCCGCGCGGCCAGTCTTGAAATCTCCCGGGAAAATAATTTGCGGATAAAAGCCAACTGAATAAGATAAAAATAATAATCCAACTTGAATCTATTTTTATATCTATCCCAAAAATTTTTGCTATGCGCCAAGAATGTCTCACTCTTCCTCCTCCTTAAAAAATAGAAAATCTTAAGATAACGTCCGTCTGATCTTAAAAGGCTCTTGCGATGAATGGACAGGTTTTATTTCCTGACCTTTTTATCTAATTATATATGAAATTTATCAAAATGAAAAAACTGGAAAAACAAAGGCGGGCTTGATAAATCAAGCCCCTACAAATTCATTTAATTTGCTCCTATAATTCTAATTCCTTCACTTCCCTTTTACCTCTATAAGGTGGGCTTGATAAATCAAGCCCCTACAATAATAAATCATACAATCAAAAGCGGATTCAGTGAATCAAGGGCCTGCATTCCAAGCTAGAATCTTTTGAATTTCTCCTTGAGCGCACCACAGACAGGACAGATGTCAGGAGCTTCCCCTTCCGCAGTAAATCCACAAACCTGGCAGATATGGATCGGCTTAAATTCTATATCTTTCCCTTTTTCCACGGCTTCTTTGGCTTTCTGGTAAAGTTCAGCATGAACCTTTTCTGCCTCCAAGGCCCATTTGGTTACGGTTTCTGCTCCTTTCTCCTGCTCCTCTTCAGCTACCTTGATATAAACGGGATACATTTCTTCTACCTCGAAGGTTTCCCCTTCTATTGCTTTCTGGAGGTTCTCAGGGGTCTTCTTTATTCCGTACAAAGTCCTGAGATGATTTATGGCATGAACTTGCTCAGCAAAGCTATTAGCTCTGAAGAGCCTGGCCACATTAGAAAAATTCTCTTTCTCTGCTTTATCAGCAAAGGCTAAGTATTTCATATGAGCTTGGCTCTCTCCAGCAAAGGCATTCTTCAAATTTTCTTCCGTCTTTTCTTTCATTCCTCTTCTCCTTAAATCTCGACCATTTTTTCTATGGCTCCCCTTGCTTTTTGACTTACTTCTAGAGGAACCTCAACCTTATGAATCATATTTTCTAAAGATCTTAAAACTTTTCCCAGATCTATCTTTTTCATGTTAAAACAAAAGGCAACGTCTCTGGCGGGATAAAAATTCTTGGTTGGATTCTCTTTCTTCATTCTATAGATTATCCCGCTTTCAGTTCCTATGATGATTTCTTTCTTTTTTGTCTTGGGGGCTTCCTGAACCATTTTTCCTGTAGAAAGAACTTTATCTGCAAGATCTATGACCTCGGGCAGGCATTCAGGATGAACCCAGACCTCTGCTTTGGGGTGAAGATTCCTTTTTTCCCTTATATCTCTAGCTTTGATGTATCTATGAACATAGCAGTAGCCATCCCAGGGAATAATCTTCTTCTTCGTGTGGCGGGCAACAAAAGCTGCAAGATTTTTATCCGGAGCAAAAAGAATTACATCTGCATTAAGGGAATTCACAACTTTGACGGCATTTGACGAGGTGCAACAAATGTCACATTCAGCCTTTACTTCTGCGGTTGTGTTGACATAACAGACAACCTTACTTTCTGGATAATTTTTTTTCCACTCCCGAAGCTCCGAGGCAGTAATCATGTCAGCCATAGGACAGCCAGCCCTTGCATCCGGGATAAGGATTGTTTTCTCCGGAGACAGTATCTTAGCTGTCTCAGCCATAAAGTGTACCCCACAGAATACAATAATCTTAGCCTCCACCTGAGCGGCTTCCTGGCTCAGGCCCAAGGAATCCCCGATATAATCAGCTACATCCTGGACTTCTCCAATCTGATAATTATGGGCTAAAATAACGGCATTCTTTTCTTTTTTTAATTTCGTTATTTTATTCTTTATCTCTTCTTTGTTCACTTTTCTCCTCAAAATGGATTTGATAAATCAAACTCCCTATAAATCCATTCGATTTTCCACGTTGGCCTGGTTCGGATAAACAAGGCTAATCTTTAACTTTCCTGACATACACTTTTATAGTTTCTCCTTCTTCCTCCAATCCGAGATATTCTTGACCTGTCTGTCTGCACCAGGCTGGCATATCCTCTCTGATTCCTGCATCTGTTGAGATCACTTCCAAAACTTCTCCAATCTTCATTTCTTTTATTTTTTGTGCTGTCTGGACAATAGGCATAGGACAAAGCAGGCCAAAACAATCTAATTTCACATCAGCCTTCACTTTTTTCTCTATCATCTTTTTTTATTTGGCTTTATTTCGATTTTGTTTGGTTTTTGGATTTCAGGGAAGGTTTACATGATCTAAGAAATTTATACCCTAACTTTCGTTGCGCCGCAATGCAGGCATTTTTCTTCCCCTTTTTTAACAGACTCTCCGCATTCTGGGCACTCCTCAAGTTCAATCTCACACTGTTTGCAGGAATTTTCTAAACCCTCGAGAGGACCTTCGCAGTAAGGACAATAGCATTTCTCTTTATCAACTGATTTCGCCATTACCTCTTTTTTCTCAACTTCAGTCTTCTGCCTCTCTTTGTAATTCTCAATGGCCTTATGGAGTGCATCTGCTCCCAGATTTGAACAATGGAGCTTATTCTTGGGTAATCCTCCCAACTCCTCTGCAACACTCTTGTTTGTGATTTTAAGGACCTCTTCAATTGTCTTCCCCATGGCCATTTCACTGACCATGCTGGAGACAGCAATGGCAGCACCGCAACCAAAAGTCTGAAACTTGACATCCTCTATTCGATTGTCTTTCACCTTGATATAAAAACTCATCATGTCACCGCAGACAGGATTGCCTACCTGACCAACTCCATCTGCATCTTTTAGAACGCCTACGTTCCGTGGATTTTGAAAATGTTCCATTACTTTTTCGCTGTAAATCATTTTCCCTTCTCCTCTAAATATTGGGTATACAAGGGAGACATTTTCCTCAGTCTCTCTATTATGGGTGGGAAGACTTCAAGGAGATAATCTATATCCTTGGAAGTCGTCTCTTCAATCAAACTGAAAACAAGGGAGCCCTGAGCAAGGGCATGATCTATACCCATGGCCAGGAGAACATGAGAAGCTTTTAGCGCCCTTGAAGTGCAGGCAGAACCACTAGAAGCAGAAATACCCTGCATATCCAGATTCAAGAGCATCGCTTCTCCTTCGACAAACTCAATACAAAAGCTCGCATGATGAGGGAGCCTTTTTTCAGGATGGCCGGTGAGAAACACATGCGCCACTTTC
>Ga0307379_10003047_pt1 | contig 24432 bp, 22 predicted proteins | sample UN2MG_FD_202237 | JGI IMG/M metagenome (GOLD analysis project Ga0307379, IMG submission 202237) | Soil microbial communities from Risofladan, Vaasa, Finland - UN-2 | ecosystem: Environmental > Terrestrial > Soil > Coastal area > Acid sulfate soil | place: Finland: Risofladan, Vaasa | collected...
CAAGTCCGGCGCCGGCTCGATGACACCTTCCCTGCTCGTGATGCTGGTCCTGACCGTGCTGAGCGCTCTGCTGTCGCTGCTTCTGAAAGAATCGCCGCTTCGCTGACCGCCGGCGTCTGGTCCACGGACCCGGTAGCGGCGGCGAACAGGGCCTCGGCCACATCGTAGGGGTGAACCGCTATCCACACGAGGAAGCCATTGGTTGCCTCCTGGGGCGAAAGCTAGAGGACAGCCGTCATATTAATATCCAGGTCGTGGAGATCGAGGAGGTTGTCCGGGTTCAGAGGCCTGTCGAAGCGCTCGCCGCCGAAGTTCGTCAGCAGCTTCGATACTGTCACGGCCGAGCCGCCGCTACCCTCGCTCCCCATCTGAAGCGATCCTGACGGACAGAGGTACCCCGTTACCGGAGGCTCGGTGTCGGGGAACATCAAGGATATTCAGGCTCAGATGTACCTATCCCGGGAAACACAGAGTACCACGGGATTTCAGGGTCCCCTCGCGATTCGATTGGCTGAAATCAGCGTGGCTGGATCTGCGGCGACCTGATCTTGGGAGGAATTGTCGAACTGAACTGATAGAAGTACTCGAAGAATGGATACTTCTTAAAACCCGAGCTCACGAAGATATTCCCGTGATCGAAGCTATCGATATCAACGTTAAGACTGTGACTGTCTAGGCGTGGCGAAAAACATATCAAGAAGAGAGCTAGTCCGTAAATTCAAGAAATTGGGATTTTTGGGACCCTTCAGCGGGGGTCGGCATCAATTCATGCAGAAAGGAGCTTTTCCATTACCAGGATAGCCCCTTTCTTCATCTACTGAAATCTTTTATGCATGACTATTCGGTTTATTTGAAACGGATCTGGATATTCTCCTCGATCTCAACCTTGATTCCGGGATTATCCTGGATGAGCTCTTTCATCTCTTCGATGGTGTTGGGATTCGCACTCAGCAGTTCCTTGAACTTTTCCTCATCTTCGAGGATCTTGGCGAAATCCACATCCATCAGGGTAACCGTGGAACCGTCCACATAGCTGGCGTTGGTATCGGTAATCCGGCCGTCGACCTCCACGGCGAGGCTGATGTGCATATCCTGGTACAGCTCCCGCATCATCTCCATCATTTCCGGATTGCTGTCCATGTCCACCTCGCCCTCTTCGGATTCCTCCTCTTGCTCTATTTCGGGGTCCTGCGGGTAGAGGATCTCCAAGGTAGCGGTGCTGCCCCCGCTGAATTTGAAGCGCAGCCATTCTTCCACCGGTTGCTCTTCCTCCCCCCCCATTGAAGGGGCGGTCACGTTTTCCCCCGGATTTTGATTGATCCGGACCTTGTTGATGTCGGAGAAGCTGTAGATCGCCTTGTACCCCACACCTCGATCGGTTGTAACCGGCTCGGCGGAGACCAGCCGCACATCCGCGCCCATGCTGCCGGCCTTCTCGGCGAGCTGTTCTTCGTCGACCAGGTCTTCCTTCTCCTGTTCCTCGGCCTCCTGGCCACCGAAGCTCTTCATCAGCTCCATGAAGGAATCGCTGATCACCACGGTTTCTTCGATCGTTCCGCTGCCGTCTTTGTTGAGCTTAAGCAGAACCAGAGATTCAAAACACCCCATAAGGGCTAGAGAAATAACGAGCAGAACGACAAGTTTCAGGGCTTTCATGAAGCCTCCTTTCCTCGTTTGTTGATTTATAGATGAAAATATATCACAATCTTCGATCGAAACAAAAAGGAAGATTGTGATGTACCCAACCAGTGCGAAAATCGTGTTTTAACAACAAGATTTTCGGCTGTCATCGTAATAGGGCCAATCTACCGGGAATTCAAAATTTTTTCCCGATTTCAGGGGCTGGGGCCGATGGGATTCCCACTTCGTCCGGGAATAGCAGGGTCTCCACGATTCCGAGTTCACGGGCAACATGGCGAGCTACGTTCTGATTCAGCCAGTGGGGCTGGTGGGCATCGGAATCCATCACGAAGGAGAATACATCGATGAAGGGCCGAAGGAGTTCCCAGTTGCTTCGCCAGACATAGCGATTGTTGATCTCGATCAGGCATTCAGGGGGCACTTTCCGCAGATCCGTCTCCAGGATCAAAGGATGAGCGATAATCACCGGCTTGCCCGTCCTCAGGAGCCGTTCCGCCCCCCGGTAGTCCTCCTCCCGGTCCCGACAGTGGTACAGGTAGTACTGCGCCTCCACCGCTTCAGCCTCCCGCGCCCACTCCGCTCCGTTCACCTCGGTTCCGACCTTCAGCCCGTAGGAGCGTACAGCAGCCGCGTAGGCGGGAAAATCTTCCACAATTGACTCGAGGTGATCGCTGATCCCGATAACCTGGGCATGTCCGATCGAGGCCACCAGCTCTACGGTTTGCTCGGGCACAACGGCGCCGTCGTTCTTCGAGAAGGTCGTGTGTATATGTAAATCCTGGGGTAGGGGATACATGCCTGTTTTCCTTGATATTCTATCAGCTTGGAGTGACCTTTTTACTACACTTTACCGCTTTATTCCAGTGGGCTGACTCGAAAGCAAGCTATCGGCATTCTCGAAACGCCTCGAACATCGCCACCAGGTTTTCCACGGGGATACCGGCCTGGATATTATGAACCGCGCTGAAGATAAAACCCCCGCCTCTGCCAAAGATCTCTACCCGATCGCGAACCTCGGTCTTTACCTCTTCGGGTGTGCCGAAGGGCAGTGTTCTTTGGGTGTCCACCCCGCCTCCCCAGAAAACGATCTGTTCTCCGAAGCGTTCTTTCAGCCCCTTCGGGTCCATTCCCGCCGCGGCGGTCTGCACCGGGTTGAGAATGTCGAAGCCCGCAGCGATAAAATCTGGAATCAGCTCCACCACGGAACCACAGGAGTGAATAAAAGTTTTCCAGCCGGTGTTTCTGTGCAACCAGTCGTTTATCGCTTTGTGGAAGGGTTTGAACAGGTCCCGGTAGGACTGCCTGGAGATGAAAAGACTGTTTTGAGCGCCGAAATCCGTTCCGGTGATCAGGGTAACCTGTACCTTGTTTCCCAACCTCTGGTGTAGTTTCTCCAGGTTGGCCAGGGCAACTTCGCACTGGCGCTCGAAAACCCGATACACGTAGTCCCGCCGCGCCACCGTGCTGATGTACCACTCCTCGATGTCCCGGATTCCCTTTGGATTTTTCAACCAGGGAGCGGGAACCAGAGCGATGTCCCCGAAACTGGAAAAGCAGAACCCGGCAAAGACCGCTTTATCGGTTTCCCGGTACAACTGCTCGACTTGATGTTCAAAATAGGCGAGATCCACCTCGGAGATCGGCGTGAACTCCTCGGTATTGTCATCGGGGTTGAGCTTTGCTTCGTCGAGTGGAGGTTGACGTACAATCACGTCGAAGTAGAATCCCTCTGCCGGCATTCGGCCGCTGGGAGCTGCCCTCCGATCTCCTTCCGGATACATCAATACGTCGCCGTTCGTCTCTGGCTGTGTGTTGAAGCCCTCCGGTACCAGAAGCGGTGTGCCGTCAAAGAGTTTCCACGGTTTCCAGCCATCCAGCTTGTAGCCGAACAGGGTCGCTGCAGCGGGCGCCTGAACCACGTCCACACCGAGGGCATCCACCAGGTCCATCTCTACCTCGCCCAGCATTTGATAAGGATCCAGCACTTTGATAGGAGTGCCCGGCGGATCCAACTTCATGGTTTGACGCAGCTTGTAAATCGAGCTGACGTGCATACCTGTCAGCACACTCGCTCCCAAATCGAGGGGTACTCGATCGGGTTCCTCGTGATTGAGGCTTTTCAACACACGTTCACGGGAAGTCATATCCTATCCCTCCTTAGTTTTATTTCTCCCAGTACTGCAGCTCGGTCCGCGGCGCGGCAGGGGAAGATCATCGAGCCGTATTCACGGTCCTTCCGCTTGAGATAATCCCGGTAGTAGGTGTTGATGACCTGGTGGATGAAGGTTTCCACTCTTTTGTCCTCTACCAGGCTGACGGCACAGCCTCCGAATCCCGCCCCGGTGAGCCTTGCTCCCACCGCACCGGCTTCCCGCGAGATCTCGACCAGCCGATCCAGTTCCAGGCAGCTGATCTCGTACAGGTCCCTGCAGCTGCTGTGGGATTGGTTCATGAGCTCACCGAAGTGAAGGATATCGCCCGACTCAAGAGCCTGCACGGCCTGCTCGACCCGTCGTCCCTCCTCGATGACATGACGATAGCGCTGCTGCAGTTTGAAGCCGTCCTCCGGTTCGGGGAAGATCGAGCCGTCCCTTCGTTTGCAGTACAGTTGAGCCGTTTTCTCCGCTGTTTGCCCGAGGATCGTAGCTATCTCCCCAAGGGTGTACGGATCCTCGTGAAATGTGGTACCTGCGATTTTCCAAATTTCTGAATCCGGAACAGCCAACTTTTCCTCTTTGAGGTCGCCCAACAGAAAGATGGGAACCTCGCGCCTGTAGGTATCGGAGAAAGTTTTTTTTAGGACCGCCGCCGCCAATCGGCACTCGATGGGTCGGCGGTTGTATTTGTCCAAGGCCTCGGCGGTCTTGGCTGCCTTGACCATACTGTTCGCCACGACTACGGAGTATTCTTTCGGCAGCGGAGCGGATCGGGTCCGCAGCGGGAAAAAGTCGATCTTCACCGCATGACCCGAACGGCCCATCAGTGAGATGGCCTGGTCCATCCCTCCGCCCTGGGTTCCGACGTAGTGTTCCGCCCTGGCCAGAAGGTCCGCCAGCTCGAGCCGTCCCGATGGAGTGGTATGCATATCGAGGCCGTTCGAGGCCAGGAAGATCAGGGCGCTGAGCACCACCAGAGCGGAGGAGGAGCTCAGCCCCGCAGCCGAGGGTATGTCTCCGTTAAAGGTTGATTCGAAACCGTGGAAGCGATCCGCGTCCCGATGTTTCCGCCGGTAGAAATCGAGGAGTCCCTGCACGGCGGCTTTGCAGTAGTTGCCCCAGTCCCCAGTGGAGTACGGCGGGATGGACTCATGGATTTCAAAGGATCTCTCGGTAAAGCCCGGATCGGTGTTGGCAATGACAACCTTCCGGTCTTTGCGGGGCGAGAATACAGCGGCGATATCCCGGTCGACGGCCATCGGGAACACGGGCAATCCGTTGTAGTCTGTATGTTCCCCAATCAGGTTGACCCGGCCCGGGGCACGGGCGATGTTCACTTCAGCGCTGTTGAAACGGGCAACGTGGGTTTCGGTCAGTTTTTGGTAGCGCTCGAACACACGGGTTCGGTCAGCAGGAAGATCGTAGCCGTTTTGAAAGTATTGGCTGATCGGGCTTTCCCCGGTGGAGTCTGCCCCATCGGTTTTAAGCATCTGAAGCCACTGACCAACGGGGATGCTCATGGCTGCTCCTCGTTCGTGCTTTCATCAACGGTTCGGCTCTCCGCCGGTTTGATAGGATAACGGCCATATCGCAATGCAGACTCGAACATGGCAATCACGTTTTCCGGGGGCACGTCATCCTGAATGTTGTGAGCCGGAGCGCAGATATAGCCACCGCCAGCCGCGAAGGCGGTGATGCGCTGTCTGACCTCCTCCCGCACCTCCTCGATGGTTCCGTAGGGAAGTACCTGCTGTACGTCCACACCTCCGTGGAATACCACCCGGTCACCGAAGCGGCTCTTCAGCTGCACTGAGTCCATGCCCTTGGCGCGGGGCTGTACCGGATTGATTACATCGACCCCGGCGTCGAGCAGATCGTTCAGCACATCTGCGATAGAGCCACAGGAGTGCAGATAGATCTTGGCATCCGTCCTCTCTTTAATAAACCTGTTCAGACGTTTATGGGCAGGCTGAAGCATTTCCCGGTATAGACTTGGTGAGATGAGCGGGCCGGTCTGCATACCGTAGTCATCGGAGGTTTCCACCATCTCGACGTACGGACCCACGATGGAAAGATAGCGATCCATGATGGAAAGCTGGATCCGGAGGATCTTATCGATGAGTCGGGAAGCGAACTCCTGATTGATGAGAAGATCTTCGAAGAATTTTTGGATTCCCCGCAACGCTTGAGCCTGTTCGAAGATGCCCATGCCAATCGCAGACGCCACAAGAGCGTAGTCGGTCATCTGGTGGAGGTGCTTTGCTTTTTCCGCCAATCCCCGGTAGCGGCCCGGGTCCTCCGGATCGGGCCAGGGATAGGTTTCCAGATCATCTATTGCAGCCTCGGCCAGCGGAGGATCGATCATTTCCGAGTAGAATACAGTTTTCCCGGCGCGCTTGCTGTGATGAGCCACCCTTCGTTTGCGAATGCCCCACTCATCGTCCCAGCTTTCGTCGGGATAGCTTCGGATTCGAAAACCATCCGGTGCTCCGAGTCCCACGCGCCGGAAATCCACCCTAAAACGCTGGAGAATCGATTCGTTGATACCCGAGACGAGGAACCAGTCATTGATATTCGGCTCCTCCTCGATTTTCAAGTATCCGAGGAGGTTGCGATAGGCTCCTTCTGTGAAATAGGTGGCCCAACCGTCCAGATCAATGGGAACCCGATCCGGCTCTTGAAACCTGAGAGCCAGGCGTACCCGTTCTCTGGGGTGCAGGGTTGATGACTTGTCTCTTCTCACTCTTCTGACCTTATATCAGCAGCGCAAAACCTGTCAATGAATTGCGGTTGTTTCTACATGCAGTTGCACAACCAATCCGCAAGAATCAATCCAGAAAAAAGCTTGATTTCTAAAGTCTGGTCGCTTATAATGGTCCATTGAGCCCACGTCGTGGGCTTTAGAAAAAAAAATCTACAGAGGGGGATTTTATGACAAAACCAAAATGGTATCTCCTTTTTACCTTGCTGTTGCTACCGGCATTGGCCTTTGCCGGCGGACAGAAGGGAGGAGCAGCCGCAGCGGGGGGACCGGTGAGCCTGGAATTCGTGGTCTGGTCGTACAATATCAAAACGGTCCAGGACAACATCAATCAATTCCAGATGGCCTATCCAGACATCAAGGTCAATCTTACCGACTATCCCTGGACCCAGTACCATGACACAATGGTGCTGCGCTTGAAGGGTAAGACCCAGACCGATGTTATGTACAACGGCGAAGACTGGCTGCCCGAGTTTGCCGCAGCCGGCTGGGTTGCTTCTCTAGAGGACTACTTCCCCGAGGTGAAGAAGTACAAGGACAAGACGGCGAGCTACGCCCTGGCGGATATGACCTACAGCGGTAAACTGTACGGCCTGTCCTATTACGCCGACTTGATCACCTTCCAGTACAACAAGAAGATACTCGATGACAACGGCATGACGGCCCCAGCGGATTGGGATGAGGTGTTGAGTGAAAGTCTTAAGCTGAAGGCGGGAGGGATGGAGTATCCATTTGTGTATGAGTACGCTGCCAACCTTCCGAACTTCTACTCCGCGTTCGCTTCCCAGGTCTACGGTCGCGGCGGCAGCTTGTTCGATGACAATCTGAATCCTGTACTCAACGATCCGAACGGCGAGGCCTTCAAGCACTTGCAATGGCTGCAGGATGCCAAAACCAAGCACGACATCATGGCCTTCGAGTCTCATGAGACAAAGGTTGTTGTGGCCATGAACACCGGCCAGCACGCTTTCACAGTAATGTACAACTATGACCTGGCGTCTATGAACAAGCGTCCTCAGCCTCTGGCTGGCCAGTTCGACATGACCCAGATGCCCGGTGCAGACGGGGCCTGTCTGGGATTCGCCAAGTTCTACTGCATGACCGCTCAAGCAGCAGAGAACGAAGTCCGCAGAAATGCAGCCTGGAAGTTCATCGAAGCCTTCGGCGGTGGTGACTACAAGGTGGCCAAACGCTGGGCTGTTGAAGACGGTCTCGGCTTCGCCGCTCTGCCACTGTTCGACGATCCGGATGTGCAAGCGGCTTTTGCCACCTGGATCGATGTGGATAAGTTCAAAGCCCAGGCCAAGCTGGCCCGCAACGACGCAAACCCCGAATGGAAGGGTATGTGGAGCGAGTTCTTCCGCCCCTTGATGGCCAAGGCCTTCGTCGGCGGTGCCACAGTGAAGGAAGTGATGGATCAGGGCGCTGCCAAGTGGAACGAGTATAAAAAGCTGCTCGGTCAATAAGAAGGTAGAAAAGAGATTTCCGGGCTTCTGTCCGGGAATCTCCACCTATTTGTGCCGCACTAAAATCCTATACTGACGTGCAGAGGAGATGCCCGTGGCTCGTCGTGATATGTCCCGGTATCCCATCGAATGGCTGTTCCCGGTCCTGATCCTGGTTATTTTCTTTACCGTATATCCCTTTGGTTACGCTCTATGGAACAGCCTGTTCCAGATCCTGCTGATCCTGCCGGTAAAGCCTTTTGTGGGGATAAAGAACTATGTCGACGTAGTTTCCAGCATCTACTTTCGGGAAGCCCTGCTCAATACCCTGGTGTTCACCGCAATTACTGCTCCGATCATCGTCGTAATCGCCCTGGGGGTAGCCCGTTTGCTGCTTACCAAGTTCGTGGGCCGAAGTATTGTGCGGGCCGTGGTCCTGCTGCCTTGGGCTATGCCCGGTGCGGTTTCGGGTATCGTGTGGGTTTGGATATTCCACGGCCGTTGGGGCATCCTGAACGCCCTACTCGTGAAGCTGGGGATCATCTCGAGCTACATCGGATGGCTCGACCACCCCATCCTGGCCAAGTTCTCGGTCATGGTAGCCCACATCTGGACCCAGATCCCCTTTGCCAGCATTTTGCTTATGGCGGCCCTGAGCATCATCAACAAGGAAATCTATGAAGCCGCTGAGGTCGATGGAGCCGGCCCAACCCGACGGCTTTTCTCAATCACCCTGCCCCAGATCAAGGGGATGATGACAATTGCTATGATCTACGAGTTCATCATGGGCATGACCAGTTACGATCTGACCTATTCTATGACCGGCGGAGGTCCGGGCGGGGCGACAACTCTCCTCTCCTACTACGTCTGGGCTGAGAGCTTCAAGATGCTTCAGTTCGGTCGTGGAGCGGCTCTGGGCGTGATCATGGCCTTGCTCACACTGGCTTTGATCCTGCTCATCATGCGCGCCGTACCAGGTGAACTAACGGTGAAGGAGTAGTACGATGGGAAAGAAGATTGCCATCTATTTCTTCGCAATTCTGCTGTTTATATTCAGTGCCGGGCCGGTGATTCTTACCTTCGTCGGTGGGATTATCCCGGAGAAAGTGCTTCTGTCGGTGCCACCACGATGGTTCTCGATGAAGCCTACCTTTTCGTATTACAGATACATATTTACAGGCAAAATCCCCGAAGCCTTTGAGGAGCGCGGGGCCGAGCGGGCAATGGTTAGTGAGGAGGCACGGCTCATCCCAAAAGCTATGCTGACCAGTGCAACCATAGCTCTGGCAGTGATGGGTGTGAACATGGTATTTGGGAGCATGGCCGCCTACGCCTTCGCACGCATTCGTTTCCGGGGGAAATCCCCCACTTTCATGGGGATCATCATGTGTCGTCTGGTCCCCGCTTCCGCGTTGGTCGTTCCTTTTTATCTCATCATCCAGGCGTTGGGACTTCTGGACACCAAGTTAGCGTTGGTCATGGTGCATACCTTGCTCACCCTTCCATTCACCGTGCTCATTCTGACCATGTTTTTCCGAAAAATCCCGGTAGAGATCGAGGAATCCGCCGTGGTGGACGGAGCTAAGCCGCTGCAGGTTTTCTGGAAGATCACTCTGCCCCTTTCGGCATCCAGCATGGTAGCAACAGGGTTGTTCTCCTTCATGCTCTCATACTCGGAATTCATGTACAGCCTGGTCCTCGGCGGCTCCGAGCGCAGTCGTACCCTGCCGATCGTGATGACTTCGCTGATCTACAATCCCGATATGATCTGGGGCATGATCATGTCCGGGGTATTCCTCACCCTGATCCCCTCCCTGATTCTGGCGATCCTGGTCTGGAAGCTCGTTGTAGAGAACATCATTCTGGGGGCGATGAAGTACTAGGAACAAAGCGCAAGGGCGCTCCTGGAGGAGACGCCCGGCTACAGCCGAATCGGTTTGTCCTCTCTGTAGGAGCGCTGAGCGGCGAGCACCACCTCGAGAGCGTTGCGTCCGTCCCGGGCTATGGAGATGATCTCGCGTTCGCCCTTGACTACTCCGATAAAGTAGCGGTCCTCGTCCAGAATATCCCCGACCACCTCGCCGTGCATCTCCGGCCAGTGCAGGGTTTCGGGAAACTTCCAGCCTTCTTCGTCCACCGCGCTGAGGGTCATGGGACGGTAGTCGAGGTACAAAGATCCTTTCTCGCCGATCAACTCCAGACAGACGTCGCCGAAGCCGCCCCAGGTACTGGGCCGCTGCCACCTCACGATGGATTCGGAAAGACCCCAACCGGTCTCTACGACCGCCAGGCCGCCGTGTTCGAAGCGGATGGTAATCCAGATGAAATCGTGGACTCCCAGCTCCTTCATCACAGGACCTTCGGCGATCTCGGCACTGACTTTGACCGCCCTGTCCTTGAAGTACCAGAAGATCTGGTCGATGTCGTGGACGGAGATGTACTCCTCTACCTCGACCCGACCTCCGAGTCTTCGCGCTTCCTGGATCACTGCGTTTCGACGGGCGTAGCAGACGAGGGGCTTGCCGATCACCCCTTCTTCCACCGCCGCTTTGATTTGAGCGTAGCGCACGTCATAGCGCAGGAGGTGGGCCATCATTAGTTTGACCTTGTGCTTATCCGCAGCTTCGATGATGGCATCGGCGTCTTCGAGGGTAGTTGCGATCGGTTTTTCCAGCAGGATGTGTTTCCCCGCGGTGGCGGCATCTTCTACGGCTTGACGATGCAGATCTTCAGGGGTGGCGATCACCACTGCCTGGATGTCGGAATTTTCCAGCAATTTCCTGTGGTCGGAATAAAGTTGAATCGGATCCGGTTGCCCGGGTAGTTGAGGTGCTTTGTTCAAGGCCGGGTCACTGGCTGCCAGTACTCGGACATCGGGCAACTGGGACAACGCACGAGCATGGAGCATTCCCATAAATCCGGCCCCTATGATTCCGATTCCGACGGTATTGTTCATAGATCATCCTCCAGGTCTACAGGATTTCATGTCTGGGGGACTTCTGTCAAATAGGTATAAAAGTCGAGGAAAGGATTTTGAACTTTGTAGAACCCGGCGAAACGTGTACAATCGGGACGAATATCAACGCGCTAATGGTGAGGTACGATTTTATGGAGAAAAAGACAGTTTACTTTGAAAAACGCGGAAAGCAGAACACGGAGGAGACGCTTCGCCTGGCTCGGGCCAGGGCGGAAGAGTTGGGCATCAAACAGATAGTCGCGGCATCGACCCATGGCTATACCGCCATGAAAGCGGCGGAAATCTTCCAGGGAGCGGGCATCCAGCTCATCGCGGTGAGTATTTCCACCGCCTTTGACAAGGAAGGGTGGACCATGAACGCCAAGGAACGGGAAAAAGTGGAGCAGGCGGGAGTGCTTGTTCTGACGACAATTCACGGGTTGGCCGACGGTGTGGCCGAAGGGCTGTACGGCGAGAGCACTCCGGGTAATGTGATCGCCAACACGCTACGCATGTTTTCCCAGGGCATGAAGGTGGCCGTGGAAGTCTCCATCATGGCGCTGGAGGCGGGAGTCGTGTCGACGGGTCAAGAGATCATTGCCGTCGGTGGTACCGACGAGGGCTGTGATACCGCTGTCGTGGTCCGACCCGCCTATGCGCGCAAGATCAAGGAGTATCGAATCTGCGAGATCCTCTGCAAGCCCCGGATCGCCTAATCCCCGCTGAAACCGCTGACCTGCCAATGGCAGCGGCGATGAGCCCGGTTCAAGGCCAGGGCGATGTGGAAATCCTGAAAGGCCTGCACCGTGTCACCGAGTCCCTTATGAGCCAGTCCGGACAGATACATATACTCAGCCACATCCCCGCTTTTGTCGGTCACGCCTTTTTGGGCCTGCTCCAGAAGTTCACCGAGAACGGTGTCCGCCTCTTTGCTCTTGTCGAGTTTCTGTAGAGCCCTGGCCCGGTAGTAGCAGAGGTCGTTGACGGTCGGCCGGGGTTCCTCCGCCGCCTTCTGCCAGTCCTTCTTGGCACCGGAGCTGTCACCGGAGTCGTTCAAAGCCGCCCCGATGCGGTAGTGAGCCTCGGCATTGGCTTTGTTGAAGGGCTCGCCTACCCCAATATTGCGGGGATACTCGAAGACCTGTTCGAAGCAGGACACCGCTTCTTTGTGTTTGCTCCTGCGCAGCAGGCTGATTCCCTTGCCGATGTTGGCATCTACGTACAGCAGACGGACCCCTTTATATACCTCCCAGGGGTAGAAACGAGTGGAGGAGAGGATTTTCAGCCCCTGGTCCCACTCCTGCCTGTCGACGTGGAAAGCAGCCGCCATCTCGGCAATCACATCGTTTTCCATCAGTTCTTCAGGGATCGATTCGATCAGGGCTTTTCGTCTGTCTTCGAGACCGCAGGCCAGAAAGATCCGGTTCAGCTCGAAGTACAGTTTGTAGTCCTTTCGGTCCGCTGCAAGGGCCTTCTCGTAGGCACGAATGGCCGGGTCGGGCTGCTCCTGAGCTTTCCAATAGGCCCGGCCGATGTTCCGATGGACCACCGAGAAATTTTTGAGCCCCGGGGCAGCTTCCTCCCACAGGGCAAGGGCCTCCGCAGGCCGGGTCTTAGCGCAGAGCAGGTTGCCCAGGTAGTATCTCGCCTTGTTGTCCTGGGGATTCACTTCAATGGCTCGACGAAGCACCGCTTCCGCTTCCAGACGGTGGGGGAACACAAAATCCGGGTCCCGCTCAGATGCGTTGCGGAAGTGGGCAGCAGTATCTTTGACACTTATTTTTTCGCCGCAGTATCCGAGAAAGTAATCCACCATGGGATAGGCTTTTCGGGAGACGCTGGCCCCCTGGTTGTAGAGGGTGAGGATTCTATAGGCCTCCTCGTACAGTCCGAAACGGGCATACTCGCAAGACAGTTCAAGATAGGACTGTACCTCATCCCTGAGGGTTTTCTCCAGCTGCCTCCGAGCGGCTGCGGCCTTCTGTTTCCTGCTTTGTTCGAGGAACACAGACTCGCTCAGTGCCATGAAGTTCAGGGGGTCCTTCGAGACTATCTGTTCCAATTGCTTCTCTGCCGCTTCCAGGCGTCCCTGCTTGCGCAAAACACAGGCCGACAGCGCCTTGGTCTCGGCGTTCCAAGGGAACTGGCTGTTCGATTTTTCCAGTTGTTCTCCGGCTTTGGAGAGCTCGCCTTGCCCGAGGTACAGCCCGCCGAGAAGGTAGGAAGCGCCGGCACGATACAGGCGGCTGCGCAGCAGGTACTTGAGCTCCTCGATTGCTTCGACGAATTTCTCTTCGTGTATTCGACAAACGCCTAAATAGAAACGGGCCGTCTCCTCACCCACCTCCCGTTTCAACACCTTCTGGAAATGGGATGCGGCATCGGAGAACCTGCCCTGACGCATATCCAGTATCCCCAGTGCCACCTCGGCCGGGCAGAAGTTTGGATCGTCCTGGAGAGCTTGCCGGTAGGCGGTTCGAGCCTTCTCGTAATCACCCAATTTTTCCAATCCGATGCCGTTGCGCCACTGATCTTCAGATCGGGGACTCTCCCGATCAGCCTTTATCTTGAGGTATCCTTTGTACTCCAGCTCAGGCTCAGCTTCTCCCCGAGTGCTTTTGGCTAGAAGATCCCCTTCGGCTGTATGTACTGTGAGCACCCTGTTTCCCGCCAGCGCTCCGTTCAGCGGGATCCGGGCGAGGTACGGTACTGCCGGATCCAGATCTGTCTGCTCCTCCCAGATCGTGGTTCCCTCGACCGTGAGGGTCAATTTGGCTCCTTTTTGCGGTGAGACCATCTGGATTCCCAGCTGAAGTGAATCCGCCTCGGGTCTCAAGCTGAGGGCGAGTTCCCGGTTGGCGAAGGTGGGGGCGCCGATCTTTCGCACGGGGTACCAGATCTCCCGCCAGCTTTCCTCCGAAAAGGGGGACAGGATCTCCCAGATACCCATGGTAGGCAGACGACCGCTCTGCATCTCCGCATAGGGGCCGTCGGCATCGGTGAGCATGTCTTCCCAGATGTCTCCGTCGTCGCAGTTGCCCCATGTGTAGAACTTGGTGCCCCGAGCCTCGGTGCGGTCAGCCACGTTGATCATTCCCCGCTCCAGATCGTGGTTGTACCAACCCACATACTCCAGACGGGGATTGAGGCAGAACATGTCCTGGGCTTCAACATGGTTTTTATCCCGGCTGATATCCACGCCTTCGTTGACCGGAAAGCTCATGAGGTCTTTAAGGGTCATGACCTTGGTGGCGCTGGTCAGGTATTCCATGCCCTTTGATACGGGGGCTGAGGAGTTTGCCCAGAACCAGAAACGGTTAGGGAAGGCTGTGCGGTTGTTCAGGTGCATCTCCGTTTCAAAGCAGGCCCGCCCGGGATAGAGGGTCAGGGCCACGCTCCAGCGCATTCGGGAAATCCGTTCGAGGTCCCCGAGCAGCAGGGAAGCACTGCCATCGGCGTTCTCTCGGATCGTACAGTCGACAGAGGAGGAGGAGGTGACGGTGTGACCGTTGGGAAAGTTCCATTCGATTCCGCCGGAAGCCCAGGCGCCGCGAATCCCGATCCTGGCCCACTTGATGACCTGGTTGTGATAGATTGCTTCCTGGTCTGCGACTTTGTCGAAAACGTACAGCAATCTGCCTCCCAGCTCCGGAAGCACGGCCAGCCGCAGGTAGTCGTTTTCCAGAAAAAAGGCTTTCCATCGCTCGTCGGTTTTTCGATTGAACAGCGCCTCCTGCATGGGATACGGATAGATGATCGAACTTCCCGGGTGGATGGGGTTGCGCCAATCCATCAGAAGAGGCGGGTTTTTGTCCTCCGGGCCCCGTTTGTAGGTGGGAATGGTCAGATTATCTTCCCAGGCACGGACTTCTCCAGCCTTGCTCATAGTGGTCCTCCTCATGCTTTCCTTACAGATATAGGTGAACCTATAGGAGGAAGCCTGTCAAGGACATCAGAGTCCGCCCTGTAGGCGCGTTTTTTCGACAAAGGATGGAATGTTACTGATATCGCCGTCATTCTCAACCAAACAAAAGGGTACTCCTGCATCTGCAGCTGCTTTTTCATCGTAGGCAGTATCGCCTGCAAATAGCACGATCCGGAATCCTCTCTCTTTCAGCGAATTTAGGAACCCTGGTTTGTCCCCTCCCTTCGCCTCAACAAAGAAGCTCGTTAGTTTCTTGCTGGAAAGCTCGCCAAGAAACTCTTCCTCGGGAATGCCTGAAACGGCAAATAGCTGAAATCCCCTTTCTCTAAGATTTGTCAGAGTCTGTTTGACTGAAGGGAACAGAGCCACAACTTTAAGTGCCCTGCTGTTTAGTGAAGAGTAGAGGTCACTCCAGTTTTCTTTCTGCTTACCTGTCGCAGTCAAGCCGAGTGTTTCTAATGTATCGGAAAGCTGTATAAAACGGTGAGCGCCGGAAGTTCTTTTATGGGATGATAATATCTTCTCTCTTGCTGCTGTTGAGCTATTGAATACAGTCTCGAAGGCTTCCAGGTAACTGGCAGCTTTTATTTTCATTGTGTCAATCAGGGTTCCGTCATAGTCGAAAACGATTGCCAATCTCGATCCATCCATGGATCTCATACCTCATAGGTTTTAAAAAGCTCAGGGATAATGACCTCACCCGCCTGCCTACCAGAGGAGTGACCTGCACTGTTGAGACGGGCTTCGAACTCAGATGTGTTAGAAGCTTCGTGGATAAGTACCTTTGCTCCCTTTGCTGCTCTGATCACGGTTTCGCAGGGTGAGGTATCAGAGGAGCAGATGATGTAAGAGCGATAAGAGCTGATTTTGACTCCCGATGTCGGGGTGGAATGTGCAACCGGAAATAGCTCAATTCCACCCAGAGTATCTGTGATCCAGTCTATTTGAAAGAGATTTTCTTTTGAGAGCAGGGAGAAACAGGAACACAACTCTTTTGCCCTTTCCAGGGTGAACGGATTGGATATTATCGACAGCGGCTTGTCACGTTTCATCAGCCAGAGGTTGTGAATGAGCGAAGGAAGCGCATACATATGATCCGTGTGGGAGTGGGTGAGAACAAGCGCATCAAGGGTCCGGGGATCAACACCTGCTCTTTCGAGATACTGAACCGGGTTTCCGGAAACGTCAATCAGTACGCAGAGCTCCTCATCGGCAACGAGAAAACAGACATTGGCATTCGTCTTGGTTTGGATTCCTCCGGAGGTTCCAAAAAAAATGAGCTTCGTTCCCCTATTTCTTCTTCTTGAGGAAAGGCAGGGCCACAGAAAAGACAGCCAGGCCGATAAACACTATTGCGATTGGCTTGGTAAAGAAAACGAAGTAGTTACCCTCTGCAAGTTTCACTGCCCGTCTAAAGTTCTCTTCCAACATGCCTCCCAGAATCAAACCCAACACGATAGGAGCAATCGGATAGTCCGTTTTTTTTAAGAAATATCCCAGTATGCCCAATCCAAGAGCAACTCCCATAACAAAGGTTGCGGCGATGATCGCCTGTCCCTGGATGGCATAAGACCCTACCAAAGAAAGTACCAAGATTGCTGGGATCATGCCTACCTCGAGTAGTGATTTCCAAATGCGCTTGCCCGGCAGGCGGCGATTGCCTTGACAGAACTCAAATAGATTTTATGCTATAGCGGTGAGTGAATCTACAACCATCAGGGAGGATAACATGGCTTTAAAGCTGGAGTGCGTCAACTACAATTTTCCACATTCGGAGCGTCCTTGTTACCATATCAAGTATCGTCTGGAAGGTGAGCTCGAGGGAGAGCTGGCCGTATCCCGGATAGAGGTAAACGGAAAATGGGCAAGGGATTATTGGGTTCATAATGATGGCAGGTTCAACACCAATAACTCTTTCTTGCCCAAAAGCAAAAATGAGTTGGTAGTACGGGCGGACTGGGAAAACGACGGAGAGAATACGGTCAAGGTAAAGTGCCAGCAGCCGAACGGGAAGGCCACCGAGCTGTCACAGAGCAGCCGGGCTCCCTCCTCTGGAGGGTATTGGGACACGCGCTGGAAATACTACGGATCGAATGTCGTCGAGGAAACGGAAGGACTTACCAGGGAGGGGGAACCGATTCATCTCCTTCTCGGTTTATACGCCGACAGGCTCGGCGATCCGGCCCGGGAGATCAGGGTGGTGGGCATCGATCCGGAAAGCGGTGCTCCTGAAGAGGTGCCCTGCCAGGTGTACGGGTCGTCGGTCTGGGACAAGATGTCCGATAAGCACTGTCAGCCTACAACCACGGTTGAGGTGGCCTTCCTAGCCGATGTTCCTGCCTTGACATCCAAGGTCTATTTGATCTTCTACGGCAATCCGAAAGCGGAAAGCCCCCAGTATTCAAGCGATCTGAGGGTGAGCGGAAAAGGGTATGGATTGACCGTGGAGAACAGTCACTACAAGACTCTTCTCCATCCCAAGAGCGGGGCAATCGATGAGATACACCTCAAACAGAATGCCAATGTCGTCTTCGATCATCACCTGGAGACGAACGGTTCGCTGCACTGGAACCCCGGTGTGTACGCTCCGCCCCGTACCTGGATCCATGCCTCGGACTGGGAGAACCCGGGCGGCTATTCCACCATCGACGGTCCGCTATTTGTCATGACCAAACGCCATGCCCCTCTTCCCCTGTATCCCGAGGTCGTCTGTTCGGTCACCTACCGATTTTACGCCGATAAACCGTATATCGTGGTGGAATCTATGATCGATGTCACCGAGGACATGGATGTGGTGGCCCTGCGCAACGGGGAAATCGTTCTCAATCGCAATGTAGTCAGAGAGTTTGCCTGGAAGAAAGCCGACGGGGACATCGGCAGTGTGGTGATCAAGGAAAGGCCCCGCCACCCTACCCGCGGGATGGATCTGCACATCTCAACTCCGTGGTTCGCCTTCTACAACCGGGAGATACCCTGCGCACTGGCAGTAATGAACCTGGAAGTATCGGCCTACCGTCGCGACACAGGCCTGGTGGAGTGGGCACCTTGGAACTACCTGCACTGGGGTCCCTGGACCTACTGTGCCCGGCCGCTGATCTACACCTTTGCTACCCCGAATCCTCAGAGGGTGATCCACGTCTCGGCGGGAAGCAGCTTCTACGAGAGAATGGTTTTCTATCCTTGCCGGTTGGGGATGAGCGATGAAGAACGCTTTATCCCGATCGAAGAGACGGCGGCAAAATTGCAGCATCCCCTGCGAACCTCGGTTACGCATCTGGATATCGATGAACGGGTTCCCGAAGAGTGGGTGGCCCCGATCCTGGTCGATGAGTTCGAGGAGATGGGAGACGACTAGAATCCAGGTAAAATACACTCCCGGCGCTTTACAAATTTTTTACAAACCTTTTACACCCTGGTGACAAGCCGCAGCGAGAGGGCTGCTACCCTTGTAGTGAGTTATTACACTAGGAGGTAGAGAAGGATGAAGAGAACAGCAGTATTCGTTATGGCCCTGATCGGGATTCTGTTTACCGGGGCCAGGGCTTCCTCCCAGTCTCCCGACGCGATCCGGCAATTCGTTGGGCAGTTGGAGGCGGGGGAGCCTGCAACCTACCGCAACCTCACCGTGGTACCCGTGTATTTCCGCCAGGCGAAACCAACGGAACAAGTTTCCTACCTGACTCTGGACCAGGCTCTGGAGGAGGGTGTCCTGGAGATCCGGGAAAAAGACGGGGGAGATGTGCCTTGGGTCGTGGTGAGCAACCGGAGTGACAAAAGGATCTTCATCATGGGAGGCGAGATCCTCAGCGGTTGTAAGCAGGACCGTATCGTGGCGCGAGATGTGTTGATCGCCCCCTACAGAAAGCGCCTGCTCCTGCCGGTGTACTGTGTCGAGGCGGGGCGCTGGCACCACGCCTCCGGACAGTTCAAGAGCGAAAAAAACCTGGGAACGTACACCATGCGCGGAGCAGCTCAGAGCTCGTCGGGAAACAACCAGTCGAAAATCTGGGACAAGGTTGCCGAGTCGAACCGCAGGATGGGGGTAAGCTCCGATACGGAAGCCTACCAGGACGCCTTCAGAACCGAGGAAGTGGCAAAGCTTGTCTCCGAAGTAGAGCAGAAGTTCAAGGATCTGCCTCTGCTTGAAAATGATACAGTAGGTGTTGTCATTGGTCTGGGTGATCGGATCATCGGTGTAGATATTTTCTCGAATCCCGATCTATTCCGAGAACTCTGGCCTAAGATCATCAGAGCCTGCATTCTCGCCATGGCCGGAAATGAACAAGAGACAACCCTGTCCGTAGACACGGCTGAGCAATTCCTGAACACCCTGCAGTGGATGCACTACGGTCAGCGCCGGGGTATCGATCTGGGTTTTGAATATTCCGAAGATCTGAACGAACTTTCGGTCTGCTCGCTGGCCTACAGGGACACGGTGCTTCATCTGGGTGCCGTTCCCCATGATGAAACATCGGAGCGAAGCTTCTAGAGAGAACTTCCACGGCTTGCATAAACCGAGGAAGGGTGGGAAGATGAGGGGCGAAATGAGATACCCTGGACGCGCAAAGCACCTCGGCTGGGTCTTTGGTCTGGTTGTCCTTGTACCCGGGGTTCTGCTGGCGGTAATTGCAGTACGCTCGATCAACCGGGAAGAGGCCTACATCGAGAAACAGCTGGAAGGGACATTGCTCGCCGAAGTGACCTATCTGGTTTCGCTGGTGGAGACGGAGCTCGGTCGGATTGAAAGCGAGCTGGCCGACTCCGCCCCCCACGAACCGCCGGTTGCCATGGAATCGGTGCTGAAAGGTTGGCGGGACGCATTCCCCTTGGTAAGCTCACCCTTTCTCCTCTCACCTGAGTTTGAGATCCTCTGGCCTCGCGGCAACGGAGCCTTAAGTGACGAGCAGCTGTCCTTCCTGCGCTGGAACAGTGATTTTTTGAGCAATCGTCTCGAGGTGCCTGTGTATGAAAACATCGCTCTGGCCTACAAGGATGAGATCATCCCCGCCGCGGAGGGTGAGAAAAAAATCGGGCAGATGGAGTTTCAACAGGCCAAGAGTCAATTCGAGATGAGCGAGGAAGTGCAGGAGAAGATCTACGAGCAGGCGTTGGAAGAAGGGCGGAAAGCCCAATCGAGGATCGTCCTTCCTTCCGCCAGCGGATCTGTGGACAAGGAAGAACCCCCGCCGTCGATATTCATCTCCAGAGACCTGCGCCTCGATGAGATTACTACCGATAGAGATCTCGGACTGATTCCACGCTTCGTCGAAAACCGCCTGTCTGTGCTGTTTTGGAAGAAGCTGCCCGACGGGCGGATCATCGGGTGTGTGCTCTCGGATTCCGAGCTGCGCGCACGGCTGATCGCTCTGATACCGGATGTATACACCGCCGTGCGCATCCTCACACTTGTCGATGAACAGGGGCGACCCTTGGCGGCCCCCGAGGAAACGGAGGCTCGAGACTACCGCCGGCCTTTTGTGGCCCGGGAGCTCAGTGCTCTGCTGCCCCTTTGGGAAGCGGCGGCCTATCTTACCGATCCCCTGCTTGTCTCTTCCCGGGCCGGTCGGATTACAAAGATACTGTGGGTGCTGATCTCCCTGTTGTTCGTGTCGATTTTGATCGGCGGTACCGTGGTGTTGAGAACGGTGCGGGCAGAGGTTGTCCTGTCCCGTCAGAAGACGACCTTCGTAGCCAATGTGTCTCACGAATTGAAAACACCCCTTACCTCGATCCGTATGTTTGCCGAGATGCTTCTGGAAGGCCGACAGCGAAGTGAAAATAAAAAACAGGAGTATCTCTCCCTCATGGTGTCGGAATCGGAGAGACTGACCCGTCTGATCAACAATGTTCTCGATTTTTCCAGGATGGAGCAGGGAGGTAAGCACTACTCCATGGAACGCCTCGATTTGGTTGTGCTATGTACCGAACTGTTGGAAAGTCAACGCCCACGGTACGAGCAGAGCGGCTTTCAACTTGAACTGCGGACCGGGTGTTCAATGGACAACGTGACCGGTCAGGTATGGGTCCAGGCTGACCCTGAAAGCTTGAAGCAATCCGTATTGAATCTCCTCTCGAACGCGGAGAAATACTCCGGGAAACGAAAGGTCATCGAGGTGGAGATCCATCAGGTGGAGTCATGGGCCTGTGTCGATGTGATGGACCGAGGCAAGGGCGTTCCTCCCTCCCAAGCTAAGCGTATCTTTGAGGAGTTTTACCGAGGAGACGACTCTCTCACCGCCAAGGTACGGGGCAGCGGATTGGGGCTCTCCATAACCCGGCGCATCCTGGGTGATCACGGCGGAGATGTGCTGTACCTCCCCAGGGAGGGGGGAGGAAGCATCTTTCGGATACAACTTCCCGCAGCGAACGGGCTGGAGTGAGGGGGAAGCAGTGGCGGAGCGAATCTTGATTGTAGAGGATGACCCGGCCATCGTTATGGGACTCGAAGATCTGCTGGTCGGCGAGGGCTACCTGGTTGATGCCGCCCGGGACGGCAACCAGGCGATCGAGTTGTACCGGAGAAGAAAGCCCGATCTCATCATGCTGGATATCATGATTCCGGAAATCAGCGGTTACGAAGTTTGCCGGCGGATCCGAAAAAAGGATGCCGCCACGCCGATCCTCATGCTCACCGCCAAGGGGCAGGAACCGGACAAGGTAGCCGGGTTGGAACTGGGAGCCGATGATTACGTCGTGAAACCCTTTGGGGTAAGCGAGCTCCTGGCCCGAATCAGGGCGCTGCTGCGCCGAGGCCGAGTTCGGGAAGCGAGGCAGTGCGAAGAGCTGTCGTTCGGGGATGTGCGGATCGATCCGCAAAAGCTGGAAGGAACAAAGAAGGGAAGAACCTTCGCTCTCACAGCCCGGGAGCTTCAGCTTCTGATCTTGTTCAACAGTCGTCCCGGGCAGGTTCTGGATCGTGCGGAAATCCTGGATGAGATCTGGGGCTTGCGATATGAGGGTACGACCCGTACCCTTGATCAGCACATCGCCAACCTGCGAAAGAAGATAGAGGACGATCCCGCCCAGCCGCTCTGCATCCTGACGGTGCACGGAGTCGGCTACCGCTTTGCGCCACGGGGAAAGGACCTGCCCCACCTCCCCGCAGATAGTATGGATACGGATTAAAGTCATGGCCGTCATACCCATTACCCCGGAGATCGCCATCGATGAGAGGGAGATCCGATTTGAGTTCATCCGCGCCTCCGGACCCGGAGGCCAAAAGGTCAACAAGAGCTCCTCGGCGGTGCAGCTGCGCTTCGACGTCCTCCGGTCTCCAAACCTGCCCGAGGAGGTTCGCAGCCGTCTGATTACGATCGCCGGACGGCGTCTGTCCGAAGAGGGTATCCTGGTCATTGAGGCTAAACGCTTTCGCTCCCAGGATCAGAACCGTCAGGATGCGGTCGGTCGTCTGACAGCTCTTGTCCGTCAAGCTGCCCGGAGACCCAGACGACGTCGCCGAACTCGACCGAGTGCCGCAGCCCGGGAGCGCCGGGTTCGAAAAAAGAAACAACGCTCGGCGATTAAGCAGCAGCGCCGCCGGCAGGATTTGCATGATGAGATGTAAAACCCGTAATCCTTGGGATCAGTCCTTCGGCTGCCTGAAGCTGGTTAGAAAAATCCGCAGCAAGCGGATCAGCCCGCGCAGGCGACGGCCTGGTGAGCGGGCGAACAGAGCGTCGATGCCGCCGATCACTCCCTGCTCGAGATTGTCGTCGTAGGGAAGCCACCAGAAGTTCCTGGGCAACCGGTGCAGGAGATCGTCCACGATCACCTTGGCTTGGGTTACCTCGAAGAAGCCCAGTTCGCCGTGACAGCGTCCCAAGCTGGACCGCTTGTACCCGCCCCACGGTGTTTCCGGCATGCCGTGGCTCATCAGGTGATCGTTGAGCATGACCACCCCGACCTGTAGTCGAGCTGCCAGTTGTCGAGCCGAACGCCGGTTTTCCGTCCAGATCGAGGCGCAGAGCCCCAGCTGTGAGTCATTGGCCCACCGCAGCGCCTCTTCGACGTCTTTCACCTTTCTCACCGCGAGCACGGGTCCGAAGATTTCGCGGCTGTGAACCAGCATGCTTTCATCCGCGTTCTCGATCACCACGGGGGGATGGATGTAGGGCGGTTTCCCCCGGCTGTCTTCGGTGGCTGAACGTTGCCCGCTCCAAGTCCAGACCGTGGCACCGCGCTTGCGAGCATCCTCCACGAAGGTGTCGAGCCTCTTCGGCTGGGACGAGCTGGTGAGGGCACCTAGCTCGACCCCGAAGCGCAGACGGTCGATTCGGTGTTTGAGCAGTTCCAGAAATTTCTCATACACAGGCTCTTCCACGTAGACCCGCTCCACCGCGGCGCAGGACTGGCCTGAGTTGGAAAATCCCGCCCAGATTGCTCCATCCACTGCGCGGCTCAGTCGAGCATCACGGAGGACGATCATCGGATCGTTGCCCCCCAGTTCGAGACTCAAGGGCAGCAGCCGATCCGCCGCTTCCGCCATCAGCCGGCGGCCGACCTCGGTCGAACCGGTGAACAGGAGCTTGTCGATTCCCGAGCGGATGAAAGCTCCTCCCGCCTCCGAACCGGGCAGGTGCACCAGGTTCAGCACTCCCTCGGGAAGTCCGGCGTCGCGAAACAGATCGATCATGGCCTCCCCAACCGGTTGGCTCTGGCTGGCCACCTTGAGCACAACGGTGTTGCCCGCCAGCAGAGCCTGGACCAGCTCGTGCATCGGGATCCCGAGGGGGTAGTTCCAGGGGCTGATGATGCCGATCACGCCGTAGGGTTCTCGTACCAGCAGGGAACGCTTGTTGAAGAAGAGCACCGAGCTGCGCTTAATGGGTTTCGGCCGCAAGGTCCGCTTGGCCAGTCTGGGGTAGTAGCGGCAGAGTAAAGCCGCGGGCAGCAGCTCCGTTCCCAGGGCATCCACCCGCGGTTTTCCTGTGGTCGCGCAGATCGTGTCGGTCAGCTCCTTGGCCCGCTCCGCGATCAGGGGAGCTACAGCCCGGATGATCCGGGAGCGACGGGCAAGACCCCTTCCGTACCACTCGACTTGAGCCTCCCGCGCCCTGGCCACCGCGGCTCTCAGATCGGCTGCGGTGTGCCGTTTTGTTTCGGCAATGATTTCCCCGGTCGTCGGGTTGAGGATATGCTGCGTCTTCGCCTTGGAGGAGCGGCGATCACTCATGAGGTGCCTCCGATATTAGAACAGGCCGCCTATGGAAACACTGAAGGTGTAGGCCAGAGAGCCGCCTTCGCCGTAGCCGATGCGCAGGCCGGTGCTCAAGGATAGGTGTTCGATCGGCCCCCAGGTGACACTCGGTATGATCATTCCCGATCCGTCGCCGAGGTTCGTCTGGTAGAGCACCAGGAGGCTGAAGGAGGAGTCCAGAAGCTCGAACCAGTTGACGCCGGCGGCCAGGTAATGCTGACCCGTGTAGCCCTGACCGTCGAAGAAGTACTGGGCGACCACGGTGAGGTCCCAATCGGGGTTGACGTAGGCGAAGCCGGCCGTACCGGAGAACAGAAACTCGTCTTCGATGGGAACGTTGTCCAAGCCCCAC
>Ga0307379_10003049_pt1 | contig 24427 bp, 17 predicted proteins | sample UN2MG_FD_202237 | JGI IMG/M metagenome (GOLD analysis project Ga0307379, IMG submission 202237) | Soil microbial communities from Risofladan, Vaasa, Finland - UN-2 | ecosystem: Environmental > Terrestrial > Soil > Coastal area > Acid sulfate soil | place: Finland: Risofladan, Vaasa | collected...
CGTGATCTGTGTCATCGACGCCGCGCGCGCGGACCAGCTGGGCTGCTATGGCTACGACCGGCCCACCACGCCGGAGATAGACCGCGTGGCGGCGCACGGCACGCGCTTTACCCATGCCGTGACCGATGCCCCCTTCACCCTCGCCGCCATTACCTCGCTGTACACCGGCCAGTACTACGATACCCACGGCGTGTCCACCGCCTCCATGCGCATCCCGACCGAGTTGGTGACCCTGCCCGAGGCCTGTCGCGCGGCGGGCATGCGCACGGCCGTTATCACCGGCAGCGGGATGATCATTCGCGGCCACGGTTTGGGCGACGGCGTTGACCATTTCCAGGTCATCCTCGACCGCGACCCGGCGCAGGGCAGCGTCCCCGCGCTGCGCAAGGCCTGGGGTGCATGGCTCGACGACAACCGGGACGAGCGCTTCTTCCTCTACGTCCACATCATGCCGCCCCATCACCCCTACGAGCGCGCGGGGCCGTTTCGCGGCCGGTTCGACCGGAACTACCGGGGGGCGCTGCCGCCGACCAGCGAACTCCTGCTGCAGCGCGATGCCGACGTGCTCAAGCTGTCGCCGCGCGATGTCACGCATATGGTCGACATGTACGACGAGGCGCTGGCCTACGCCGACTGGGCGGTAGGGCGACTGGTGGACGACCTGCGCGCGCGGGGCTTGCTCGACAAGACGGTGCTGGTCCTCTTGGCTGATCACGGCGAGGCCTTCGGCGAGCACGGGCAGTTCCTGCACGGCAATACCGTGTACAATGAGATGACTCACATGCCGCTGATCTTGCGCTTTCCCGCCGGGGTGAAGGGCGCGGCGGCGGAGGTGGACAGCCTGATCCAACTCAGCGACTTGGCGCCGACCCTGGGCGCGCTGTGCGGGTTCCAGATGCCGCAGGAACAGGTGCAGGGCCTGGACGCCTCGGGCGTGATCTTCGGCGACCGCGCCAACGCGCGCCCGGCCGCTTTTTCAACGTGCCTCGCTTTGCCCCGGATTCAGCATGCGGTGGAGATCCCGGGCGCCAAGGGCATCTTCAATGACCGCGGCCGTCTGGTACAGGTGTTCGACCTCAAGGCGGATCCCCTCGAGCGCCGGAACCTCATCACCCGTCGTCCCGAGCTCGCGCAGCGACTGTCGGCGCTGTGGCGGGCGTGGGCCGAGCGCCAAACCTATATCCGCGGCGCGCCTCCCGCCAAGGAGGGCGAGCTCGACCCCGACATCCGCGAGTGGCTGCGGACGCTGGGCTATCTCTGAGCTGCCAGGACGCGCGGCCGGGCGCCGCTACTCTCTACTTGACCCCATCGCAGGTGCGAAAACGGTGCCAAGATCGCGGCGCCTTGTGCGGCCGCGCTGGCAAGGTCTGCCCTGGGCAAGGTCGAAGGCACGTTCGCGCCCGGCGAAGTGAGAGTGCGGGTCGGCGGAGCGGCATTCCGTCGGCTTCGGGGAGGCCTTATGCAATACGGTCGTTTCAGCGATGACGGCAGGGAGTTCCTCATAACCACCCACTCCCCCCCGCGGCCATGGATCAACTACCTGTCGAATGAACACTACTGCGCCCTGTGCTCGCACACGGGGGGCGGTTATTCGTTCTACGAGAGCGCGGGGTATGACCGCATCCTGGGGGGGTACCCGTCGCTGGCGGTGCTGCGCGACCGCCCGGGGCGCTACATCTACGTGCGCGACGCGGATAACCCCAAGCACTGCTGGGGGCTGACGTGGCAGCCGACGATGGTGGAGCCGGAGCGCTGGGAGAGCGGCCACGGTCAGGGCTATACCTGGGTGCGCTCGCTGTACTTCGACCTCGAGGGCGAAGTCACGTTCGTCGTGCCACGCGACGACGACCTCGAGCTGTGGCTGGTCAAGCTGCGCAACACCGGCGCGCAGCCCCGCAGCTTCAACCTCTTCTTCTACGCCGACTGGTGCCTGGGCAACTACGCCTACCACCTGACCGAGCACGCTTTCGCCGAGCTCTTCACCCAGACCTGGGTCGCGGACGGCATCATCCACGCCACCTCGCGCTACTGGAACAAGCCGACGCGCGACGGCTTGCCGCCCAATGAGGCGTGGGACAAGCTCGCCTTCTTCGCCGGCGACTTCGAGGTGCACGGCTACGACACCTCGGAGGAGGACTTCATCGGCATGTACCGCTCGTGGCACTGCCCGCTGGCGGTGGAGCGAGGGGCGTGCTCCAACACCGCCGCCAGCGGCAAGGCGGCGGCGGCGGCACTCCAGCACAACCTATCGCTGGCCCCCGGCGAGGAGCGCGAGCTGGCGGCGATCCTGGGCGTGGCCTTCGACCGCGAGGGCGTCCAGCGCCTGGTGCGCAAGTACCGCCGGCGCGGCGCGGGCGCCGCCGCCGTGGCGCAGGTCAAGTCATACTGGGATTCCTACCTTGCGCGGGTCCGGGTGCGGACTCCGGACCCGCGCTTCGACCTGTCGGTCAACATCTGGAACAAGTACCAGGCGTGGGTGACCGCGCACTGGTCGCGCATGGACTCCTACTACATCGGCGGGGGCTCGATCGTGGGCTTCCGCGATAGCTGGCAGGACCTGCTCGGGGTCTTGCCCAACGACCCCCGGTGGAGCCGGCAGCGCATGCTCTACCTGCTGCGCCACCAGTTCTCCGACGGTAGTTGCCTGCACAACTGGGACCCGCGCACCGACATCGGCGTCAAGAGTGGGCATTCCGACGACCCCTTGTGGCTCGCTCTGGGCATGGTCTTCTACCTCAAGGAGACGGGCGAGTTCGGCCTCCTGGACTCGCGCGTGCCCTACCACGACGGCCCGGAGGGAACGGTCTACGAGCACCTGGTGCGGGCGATTGACTACACGTTGGGCCGCTTCAGCCCACGGGGCCTGCCGCTGATGGGCGCCGCCGACTGGAACGACGGCCTCGACTTCGTGGGACGCGAGGGGCGCGGTGAGAGCGTGATGGTGGCCGGCCACCTGTGCTGGATGCTGCACGAGGTGCGCGAGCTCGCGCAGCGCCGCGGCGACGAGCGGCGGGCGCGGCGCTACACCGCCGAGTGCTCCTTGCTCGCCGATCGCGTCAATGACCTATGCTGGGACGGCGAGTGGTATATTCGCGCGACCACGGATGAGGGCCGAGTGCTCGGCTCCGCGCACGACGAGGAAGGCCGCATCTTCCTCAACGCCCAGACCTGGTGCGTGATCGCGGGCATCGCCGCCGACGAGCGCGCGCGGCGGTGCCTGGACGCGGTGGCGGAGCATCTCGACACCCCCTACGGCCCGTGCCTGTTCCTGCCCGCCTACCGTCGGCCCGATCCCGAGATCGGCATCATCACCCGCTTCGCCCCCGGCACCAAGGAAAACGGCACCATCTTCAACCACCCCGTGTGCTGGGCCATCATCGCCGAATGCAAGCTCGGACGCGGCGACCGCGCCTACGACCTGTGGCGGCGGACGTCGTTCATCACCCGCGGCGAGGAACCCGACGTCTACAAGGCTGAGCCCTACGTCTATTCCGAGTTCGTGTGCGGGCCCGATTCCGAGGACTTCGGTCAGGGGGAGTTCTCGTGGGCCACTGGCACCGCGGCGTGGATGTGGCGGGCGTGCTTGGACTGGATCCTGGGCGTCCACCCGGCGTGGGACGGCCTGAGAATAGACCCCTGCATGCCCGGCGAGTGGGAGCGCGCCGAGGTCACGCGGCCCTTCCGCGGAGCCACCTATCACATCGTAATCGAGAAGCCCAGGGGCGTATGCTGCGGCGAGGTCACGCTCACCTGCGACGGGGAGCAGCTCGCGGGCAACATCATCCCGCCCCACGACGACAATGAGACCCACGAAGTGCGCGCGGTAGTGCATCCACGCCGGTGAGGGGGACGCGCGGTCTTCATCCCCACGCGCCCCGAATGTACTCAAGTGCCGCGCACTGTGCGCGCAAGCATGGGCGCGCGCCCTGCTTCCCGAAAGGAGAGCGTAGAACGCTGACCGCCCCGACATGTCGGGGCGCCAACCCGAATCATAACTGATCCGGGTTGGCGGGGGGCAGCATGGACTCCAGGCGTGAGCGCACGATGTGCGCCGTGTCGGCGAGCGCGGAGGTGCGGAGCGCGACCGCCGACCAGTCATCGAGGTACCAGCGCAGCCGCCCCAGCCATGCCTCGGCGCCGAACTTGCGCGCGAAATTGGCGGCGGCCCCGGCGTAGCTCAAACCCTTGAACAGCGCCGCGTAGTCGGCGGCCGCGGGGGCGCCGGGGGGAAGCGGCTCGGTCTCGGCCTTGGCGACCGCCTCGTGGTAGCGCCCGAGCAAACGCTGCACCTCGGGCTCCGTCAGGTCGCTGTCGGGGGAGCGCAGCAGCGCCACCACGTCGAATTCCGGCGGGCCGATGGTGGCCTGCTCGAAGTCAAAGGCGACGAAGGCGGCCCCGCGCAGCGCGAGGTGGTGCGGCGTCAACTCGAAGTGGATGAAGGTCCTGGGTTGAGTCGCCAGCATGGCTGCCACCTCCCTGAACTGCCCCTCGATGATGCCCCACTCATCCACCGATAGGTCCGCCCGCGCCAGCTCCAGCAGTCGCCCCAGCGCGATCTTGAATGCGTCCATGTAGTAGCGCTCGCTCAGCGCCTCTTTGTCAATGCGCAGGATCTCCTCCCGCAGCCGCGGCAGGTGGCGGCGGGCGGTGGCGTGCATGGCTGCCACTGCCTCCACCGCGCGCTCCAGCACGCGCACGCGCTGCTCGCGCCCGACCTCGCCCAGCCGCTGAGCTAAGGTCGCCGGCCCCAGGTCCTCGAAGAACCCCACCGCCCGTCGCCGGTTGAGCGCGCCGCCGTAGAACTCCGGCACCGCGCACCCGTACTCGTGCAGCAGTCGCACCACCTCCGCCTCGCGCCGGTAACAGGCCGCGAAGAAGCGGATGCGCGCGGGATCGTAGCACTTGGCGATGATTGTCGCCGGCCCCGCCCACTGCGCGTCGAGGCGGTAGATCTCGTTGCGCGAGGCCCCCGGCACCTCCTCGCACCAGCGCGCCCGCGGCGTGCCGTAAGGGCAGGCGCTGAACGCCTGCGCGAACTGCTCGCCGCTGAGCCCGAGCCGGCGCGCTATCGTTCGCGTGCGTTCGTCACACTGCGGCAGCGCCGGTCGCGGCGGCGCTGCGTCCTCCGGCGCCTGCAGCCGCTGGTCGAGGTCGGCGATGCGGCGCAGCACCGCCCGCTCCATGCGCCTGAAGAGATTGCGCCGGCGGTCGTCCTGCGGCGACCGCGCCTGCCCGCCCGGCGCCTCCATCTTCTCGCGTTCGTACACCAGCAGCTCCAGCAGGTCCTGGTTGAGCCGCCGCGCCTGGGCGAGTTCGCCCCGCTCGCGCGAGCGCATGGCCTGCCGGTAGGACTTGCCCGCCAGGTCCGCCAGCCGCGCCTTCGCGCGCGCCACCACGGCGCCCAGGCCGCCGGCCTCGTCCGCACCCGCGGGCAGCATCTCCCACAGTCGCACCGCGTCGAGGATGCGATTGCGCGCGTAGTAGATCCGCGCCAGCCGCAGGGCCACGTCGCGGCGCAACACCAGGTTGCGCACGGGCACCTGCTCCCACTCCGCCAGCGCCTGGTCGTAGAGCTTGTGCTCACCGTAAACCTTGCCCAGCAGGATCCCGGCCTCGATCTCTCCCAACGGCCGCCACAGATTCTCCGCCGCCACCGGCCCCATCGCGCGGCCCACGATCGGCGTCACCCGCCAGCACCGATAGAGCGCGCGTCCCAGCACCCGCAGCGGCACTCCCCGGAACAGGGCCAGCAGTTCCTCGCCGTCGTCCGCCGGCATCAGCCCCAGGAAGAAATTGGCGCGCGCCACCTTGTGCCACGCCGCCCCGCCGAGAAAGGCGCCCATCAGGGCCAGCCCGATGACCCACAGCCAGTCCGCCCGCAGCCGGTAGTCCAGCACCCCCAGCAGCGCCAGCCCCAAGCCCGTGCCCCAGAACAGCGCCAGGATGCGCCCCTCGCGCCATCCCAGCCACTGGAAGTGATGGTGCAGCGGAGTGCACAGGAACGGCCGCCACGGCTCGCCGGTGCGATGGCGCAAAAGCTGCAGCGGCCCCCGCGCCACCTTGACCGTCCCCGTTTGCAGGATGACCGAGAGGGCGTCTATCACGAACACGCCGCCGATCAGGACCAAGGTCCATTCGCTCAGCGACACTAGCGCCATCATCGCCAGCGCCGCCCCCAGGCCCAGCGCTCCCGTATCACCCATGATCACCCGCGCCGGGGGATAGTTGAATACCAGGAAGCCCAGGCATGCGCCGACGAGCGCCGGCGCCGTCAATTGCACCAGCGAGCTGCCGATGAGGCCGACCAGGAAGTACGCCACCCCCGCGATCGCCACGCTCCCCGCCGCCAGGCCGTCCACGCCGTCGGTGAGGTTGACGGCATTGGAGGTGGCGATGATGACGACCGCGGCGAAGGGCACGTAAAGCCAGCCCAGCTCGAGGTAGTGACCGGCGAGCGGCACATAGACCTGCCCGTCCGACAGGCGCAGCTTCAGGTAGAGCCCCAGCCCCAGGCCGAGGCCGATCTGCAGTAGCAGCTTGGCGCGCTCGGACAGGCCCAGTCCCCGAGCCTTGCGCAGATCATCGGTCATGCCGATGGCGGCGAACAGCCACGCGCCGGCGATGACCGAGATGACCGCCTCGATTCCCCGCGGCGCGTCGCCGCGCATGCGCGCCGCGACCAGCGCACCGACGGCGAATGCGACCATCATGCTCGCGCCGCCGCCGAGAGGCTTGCGCGGCTTGGGGAACAGGCGGTGGATCTTCTCCTTGCCCGGCTTGGCCTCGCGCGAGACGAAATCCCCGAAGCGCCGCCGGAGCACGGCGGTGCCCACGAGGGCGAGGACGAAGGCTATAGCGAATGCGGCTGCGGAATAGAGCATGGTCGCTGCGCCGGTTGGTCGCGCCGCCAGACGCGACGCCTGGATCGCGCCCGGCCGCCGCGCATCAGGTATTGCGGAAGATGAGCTTGTAGATGCCGACGGCGATCTCGTCGCGGTCGCTCAGGCGCTCGGCGCCGATGACCGGCTCGCCGTTGAGCAGGGTGCCGTTGGTGCTGCCCAGGTCGCTCACGAAGTAGCGGTCGTCGTCGCGCCAGATCTGGGCGTGACGGCGCGATACGGTGTTGGACGGTAGCACCACCGTCGAGTCGGCGCGACGCCCGATCACCACCGGTTGATCACCGGATAACTCCGCCGCCCGCTCGACTTGCCGCCCGGTGGGCTCGAGCAGCCACAGGTGGGCGCGCCCCGGGGATTCCCGTGGCCGGGAGCCGCTCTCCCCCGTCACCAGCCGCATGATGATGGTGTCGTCATCCGCCAGCGGCGCGAAGCGCTCGAGTTCGTGCCCGCAGCTCTGGCAGAAACGGCTATCGGCGGCGCTCTCCGCGCCGCACCGCGAGCATCCGGGCATCGGTCGCCCTCCATCGAGTCCATTCTAGGCCCGGCCCCGCGGCGGTGTCAAGGCTGCAGCCTGCGAGGTGTGAACTCGGAGCGTTGGTTTGGGGCAAGCGATCTCCTCCCCCTCTCAGGGGGTCCCGACCGGAGAGATCGCTTACACTGTACCGGATACATAGCTTACACTGCGGACGAGGGTTGGTTCAGGTCAACCCGCTTGATGACATGGTGGCAAGACACGATCTCGAATACGCCGTCCACGGTGGTCGGGCGAAAGCCGACCGGGTATGCGAAAAAGGCTTTGGGCACGCGCAGTTGCCGCCCGCGGGCCGATTACGAAGGGCGATCCCGCGTCATCCCGACGCGGAGCCCAGTTTCTCCCACAAGCCGACGAACCCCTCCGCGCTGGCGACGTCCGGTATCACCAGTCCGCGCCAGTGGCAGCCGTAGCGCTCTTGCACGCACTGCATGGCCTGCGCCAGGGTCGCTGCCGACCAGTCGTGGTAGTGGATCGCGTATCCCATTTCGACCAGTTTGCGCGCCCGCGCCTCGATGGCCAGGCCGTCGGCGCACTTGTCCCAGAATTGCGCCCACTCCCGGAAGTGCTCAAGATCGCGCTCTGCCGACGGCGCCTCGTGATCGGCGATGAGGTGGTCAATGGGGGTGACCAAACGCGACCGGTCGGCGCACCTGCCGGGGTCGGGCACGACCATCAGCAGATGGCCGCCCGGACGCAGCGCCCGATGCCACGCCCGCAAGGCGCCGATGGGATCGTGCACATGCTCCAGCAGATGGCTCGCAATGATGAAATTGAGAGTCGAGTCGCCAAACGCCAGGCCCGCCCCGCCATCGCACACCACGTCGGGCATGACTAACCCGCGCTCGACCATGTTCGGGTAGTGGCGGCGTATCTGCTCCGCTTCGAGGCGGTCCACATAGTAAACCCGGCTGCGCTGCGGGTCGGTTGCGACCGGGCTGTGCAGGGGGCTGATGTCCACTCCCACGCCGCTCAGCCTGAGGCCGAGTTCGCCGCGGCTCGGCGTGCGCCGGGGGCTGCCGACAGGAGCGGGCGCAGCCGCGGGCGGCGGCGCGACGGGCCGGGGAGCGGGCGCTTCCACCGGCGGACAACGCAGGCCCTGGTGGCCGCGGCCGCACGCTCGCTTGAGCGCGCGCCAAACCCGATAGGGCCGAGAGGTGATCACACGTTGGATGAACTCCTCCCGGCGCGCGACCTCGCGCTCCAGGGCGGCCACGCGCGCCCGCAGCTGAGCGGCGCCATCCCGGCCTCCGGCCGGCGCTTGTGCATCCGGCTTCATGCGGTCTCCCTGCACAGACACTCAGGACTTCTAGTTCCGCGCGACAGGCATCCTCTCCGCCCTCGGCATCGCGCGCGTTACCCGGTCGGCGCCCACGGCCGCGAGCCGCCGATCACCAGCAGCCGCCCCACATCGTCCGCCAGCAGCCGCGTCGGCGCGCGCACCAGCCGGTTGAAGTTGAATAGCGGACCCGGCGGGACCGAGACGTTGTTCAGGCAGTAGATGACCACATCCCATCCCCGCGCCAACACCCCCGCCGCCTGCAGGGGGTTTGATAGCGCGTACCGCGCCGCGAACTGCCCCAATATCGCCTGCGGCAACTCCTCCGGCCGCCTCAGAACCAGGCTCAACGAGACTTCCGGCAGGTCGCGCCGCAGGCGCTCGACCAAGCGCCCCAGCGGCCCCGGCGGGCAGGTTTTCACCACGAGGATCCGCTGCGGTGGGCCTTCACCGCCCTCCGCGGCGCGCAGCGATACCCGTCGGCCCAGTTGCGCCAGCTCGTCCTCGACCGCCAACAGCCCCCGCCAGAAGGAGGTCTCGCCCGGGGTCGCCTCCCCCCACTCGGGCCGGGCCTCTAGCAGCGATGCGCGAATGAACTCCAGCTTGCGCTGGTTCGTCTCCCGCTGCCAGCCCTCGGGCCGCACGTAGTAGTGGTACCGGCGCAGGAAATAGGCCAGGAAGCGCCGGAAGACCTCGTCCTGCTCGGGCGTCAGGCCCTCGGTCGCGGCGGCCTCGAGCGCCTGCCGCAGCGACCCGACGTCGGTCACGTCGCGCGTGAAGCCCTTGTGCGAGTAGATGCTGCGCCCCAGCACCACCGCCGGCTTGCCCAGCAGCAGCCCCTCGAATCCCACCGTCGAGTTGCGCGTGACCACGATGTCGGTGAGGTCCATCAGCGAGTGCAAGGGCACATCCTTGCCGACGACCCGGCCCGCGTCGCCCAACAGCTCCTGGTAGCGACTCGGGTCGGTCATATCCTCGGGGTGGGCCTTCAGCAGGACGTAGAAATCGCGGCCGCCGCCCGCTTCCACCAGCGCCCGCGCCACATCGCTGTTGGTCGGGAAGTGGGGGGAGAAGAGGATGGGGTTGGTGTCCAGGTCCAACTGCACCGGGCACAGGATGACCTTCGCCCCGCCGGGGACTCCCAGCTCCCGCGACAGGTCCTCGCCGGCAGTCGCAGAACCCACCGCGATCACACTGCGGCGCTCGGCGGCGTGGCGCTGCCGATAGTCAGCGACGATCTGCTCGCCCTCGGCGTCCAGGGGCCGGGCGGCGATCTCCTCCCACTTCGGCCCGCACAGGTAGGAGCCGGCATTGACGCCCTCGGTATCCATCACCATCGAATCGGGCACCAGGCCCCGCTCCGCGCACAGCGTGAACGCGCCGTGTTGCTTCGCCAGCGCCTTGATGGGGCTGTGCGGAAGGGCATAGCCGTTCCACACGAAGACCAGCCTCGGCTGCCAGAAGCGCGCCAGCGACAGGAAGCGCGTCACTATCTCGCCCGCCTCGACCAGCACCGCGCGGGCCTGGCGCGGCCGGCGCTGCATCTCGGCCAGCCGCCGGTCGAAGGTGGTCACCTGCTCCAGCGCGACGCCGTCGAAGGATTGGGGCGTGACCGCGGAGCCGAAGATCTCCCGCGGCGCGCGCGTGTAGGGCAGCAGTTGCTCCCAGTTGAGCACATCGCTGACCAGCAGCGTCGGATACCCCAGGGCGCGCAAGCGCTGGGCGGAAGGCGCGTAGCGCAGCACCACCAGCGGCTCGACCTCTTCCCGCAGGTCGGCCAGCAGCGGCTCCATCCGCTCCAGGATGGATTCGCTGTCAGAGACGACGAATAGTGCGCGCTCAGGCATGGTGTTCCCCGTCGGCGATTATCGCCTCTGCGCCTCTTCAACCAGCCTGCGATATACTGCCTCGTGAGCGGCAGTGGACTGCTCGGGGTCGTCGGGGGGCGGGAGGTTGTCGGCGAATCGGGCCAGTGCCTGGGGGTCTTCCACCACCCGCACAAGCTGCTTGTGGAGCGCCTCCGCGTCCCCCGCCGCAAACAGCAGGGCATTGCGCTCGTGCTTCAGCGCCTCCGCCATGCCGCCGATATCGGAGGCGATGATCGGCCGCCGCGCGGCGACCGCCTCCTGCATGGTCACCGGCCAGTTATCGTAGCAGATGGAGGGCAGCACCAGCGCGTGTAAGCGCTCGTAGATCTCCGGGACGTTCTCGGCCGGCACCTCGCCCAGAAACTCGATGGCGGGATTCCGGGCGTGGCGGCGCAGGTTCTCCTCATAGCGGGCCTCGCCCTTGCCGACGATGAGGAGGCGGGCGGCCTCCGGCGCCAGGCGATTGGCGGCCTCGATCAGGACCTGCACGCCCTTGTGCGGCCACAGGGTGCCGATGTAGCCAAAGACGACCGGGGGGGCTGGCGGCGGCAGGCCCACGCGACCGAATCCGGCGACGTCGACGACATTTCGGATCACGCTGATCTGTTCCGGCGCGGCCCCGTGCTCGACGAATCGCTGACGCAGGTGGGCGCTGGGCGAGATGATGTGATCCGGCGCGCCCAGCGCGTCGAACATGAATCGCGCCCGGTCCTCCATGAACATGGCATCGCGGGGATCGGGCGCCGGCGGCGGGGCTGCGGGAGCCGGGGACGGCACCAACGGGGAGGGAACGGGCGTGGGCGCACCGAACCGCGAGGCGAGACGGTGCTTCAACCCGGGCGGCGCCAGCGCCTTCAGCGGGCGCGGGATCGCACCCACCAGGCGCGAGAATCGGCTCGCAGGAGGCGGAGAGGACGGCGCTGCCGGCGCGGGAGCAACGACGGCCGGCGCCGGCTCCCGGTCCGCGTACGGGTCGAACCAGGCGTTGCCCGGATAACAGCCGGCGGGCACGCAGGCTTTGCCGCCCTGCGGGCCGGCGCACAGCGATCCGTCCGGGCGGAAGAGATTGATGCGCGGGCACAGGAACCAGAAGTCGTGCAGGGTCAACACCACCGGCAAGCCCGCCGCCTTAAGGCGAAACAGCACATTGGCTGATGACCGGATCGCGTGCTGGACGTGCACCACCTCGGGGCGAAAGGCGCGCACCGCCTCCAGCAGCAGATGCTCCAGCGCCGGATGCACCAGGCCCATCGCCATCGCTCGCTCCGGGCGCGGGCGGGAGTGAAGACGGATCACCGGTACGTCTGCGTAGGTACCGGTCGTGATGTGGTCGTGGTCGCGAGCGACATTGCTGACGTAGGCGACCACCACCTCGTGGCGCGCCCGCAGCCGCCGGGCGAGATGAAACGTAGCCAGTTCCGCCCCCGCCTGCATTTCCGGCGGGAACGCGTGCACCAGAATCAGGATGCGCATCTCACAGCTCTCGCGTCGTCCCCGGGCGGTGTGGGGCGCGTCATGACGAATCGAGCACGCGTTCGATCAGGTTGCGCCATTGGCGGGCCACCGCCTCCATCGAGAACATCTCCGTGGCCGCGGCGCGGCCGGCGGCGCCCATGCGCGCCCGCGCTTCGGGGGCACTCACCAGCTCGTCGAGCGCATGCTCCCACTCCCGCGAAGTCGCGCACACGTAACCGGCCCCCGGTTGCTCGACTGCGCGCACATAGTCATCGCTGCGACTGGCGACCACCGGCAGCCCCATCGCCATGTAGGTCGCCGCCTTGTTGGCGGACTTGATGATGCCCGGCGGCACCGGCGCGATGCCGATGTCGCCCGCGAACAGCTCGCTCCAGCAGTTGTCCATGCGCCACTCCACGAACCGTGCCGGGAACCGATAGGAGGAGACGATCTGGCGATTGTCTTTCGTGCCCCGATAGGGGTGTAGGCGCCGGCGCGAGGTAATGAAACGCACCTCGATGTCGCGGCGGCGCGCCAGGCGTTCCAGCGCTTCCTCCACCAATTCGATATACGTCACGTTGTGCACGTAGCCGGTCCACACGATCGCCGTCGGGTTGTGGGTCGCGTGCCGCTTCTGGGCGAAGAAGAACTCCGGGGCGATCGCGTCCGCCACGACGGTGCACGGTGCACCCCGCCGCTCGGCGATGCCCCGCAGGGGCCCGGCGGAGACGGTGACGTGGTGCGCCTGGGCCAGCATGCGAAACAACGCCCGCGCCTGACGGCGCAGCTCCAGGCGCGCCGACCAGCGCTCGCGGATGGGCAGCGCCCGCAAGCCCGCCAGCGTCTGCCGCAGCACTCGCTCCAGGTCGTCAGCGAAGTCGAAGATGACCTTGGCGCCCCGCGCTTGCAGCTCCGTCATCAGCCGCAGGCATGCCGGCGCGCTCCTGAGCGCGTACTTGGCGAGGACGATGGCGTCGCACCCTCCCGCGGCTTGCGGTGTCACCACCTGCGCATCCACGCCCAGGGCGCGCAGTCCGCGGACGACCTCGAAGCCCCGCAAGCGGCTGGCCGGATTGGCGATGTCGTCGTCATAGGGGATGAAGCCCACGCGCATGGTCATCGTCTCCCCGCAGGTCGGTCGGAGGCGGTCAATCCCTCGTATTCCTCCCGCAGCCGCACGGCGATCTCCTCGGCGGGGGCGACGGCGGGAGCGGCTTCCCCCAGCGCCAGCGCCAGCCCTGGCTCGTCCACGAAACGGCTCAGGCATGCCTCCAGGGCGGCGATGTCTCCGGGTGGATAGGTGAGACCGCCCCCCTGCGCACCGACGGCCTGCGCGAGGTCGCCCGCAGCGGCAGCGATGACCGGCAGCCGCAGGTGCCGCGCGTATGACAACGCCCCCGGCATCGGCTCGCGGCGCGCTGAAGGCAGTACGACTACATCCACCTCGCTGAAGAACGCCGCCAGTTGGTGCGGGGCCACGCGCCCCAGGAACAGCACTTCGCTGCCGCCGGCAAGCCCGCGCAGTTGGGCGAAGTAGTCGCCATCGGCGGGCCCGGCGATGATGAGGCGAGCGGCTCCCGGCGGCAGGCGGTCAAAGGCGCGCACCAGGGCCTCCAGCCCCCGCGCCGGATGTACGGCGCCCAGATACGCGAAGGTCAGCCTGCCGCCCGCCTTGCGGGCCCACCCGGCCAGCCGCTCCCGCTGCGGGCCGTCGGCCAGCACCAGGCAGCGGCCAGGTTGACCGCCGGCGCTTTCCAGCGATCCCTGCACCGCGGGCGAGGGGGTTGTCAACAGCCCAACGCGAGCCAGGGTGCGCTCCAGCATCTGAAACCGAAACCGGGAGTGGGCCGTCGCCCATTCGGCCCAGACCAGAGCGTCGCGGTCCTGGCGAGACGCCGGCTCCCAGAGATCGGGCGCTGCGCCGACCGCGGTTCGCCGCGCCAGGTGGCGCAGCCACGTGGGGGCGAGGCCCTTGACCGGCTGCGGCACCCGCTGCAGTGCTCGGTACCACGGCGGTATCGGCGGCTCCGCCGCCGCGCGCTGCAGAGAGCGCTGGCGCCGGCCGAGGCTGGAGAGATTACGCCGGACCTCCGCGGTCAGGGGACGCCATTCGTCGCCCGGCAGCAGCAGACAGCCCTCAACCGCACAGCGCACCCCGCCCTCGGGGCCCGCGCACGCTCGTCCGCCGGCGGTGATGAGCGACCGGCGATGGCATGTCGCCCAGTAGTCGCGCAGGGTCAGCGCAACGGGGAGGCCGCGCTCGCCGCACTCCCACACCGCCGCCGCCGACAACGGACCGAGGTCCTGAAAATGGACCAGGTCGGGGCGGAAGTCGTCGAGACCGGCGCCGAAGGCTTCTACCGCCAGGGGGTTGACCAGGTCCAGGCATTCGTTCGGCTCGGCCGGCTCGGGCAGGGTGACCGTCGTCGTCTCGACCCCTTCGTGGCTGCCGGAGCAGACAGCGGCCGGGCCTTCCCATGGGTGGTGCGGATCCGTCTCGCCCCACAGGATGCGCACCTGGTCGCGGGCGCCCAGGGCGTGAGCGAGGTCGAGGGTGAACATCGCTGCGCTGCCGACGCAGGTCGGCATGAAGTTCCTGGGCACGAGCAAGATGCGCATGATTTCCTATTCCGGCGGGCGCCAGCCGCTTCCTCTCTCGCCGATACCGAGATACACCTTGAGGCTCGCCGCCGTCTCGCCGATGCGCGAATCCTGAATCGAACGGCCGCGCCAGCGGGCGACCTGCCAGCGCCCGCGCAGGCGCAGGTAGCGCGCGCCCAGAAACACAACGTTGAGCAGCCAGTCGGCGATGAAGCCCGGCAGCGCGTAGTGCTTGCGGAAATAGCGGCGCTTCCCCCGGAAGTGCTCGACGATGCGGCGCGGCCCGAGCTTGTCGCCCACCGCGCGGCGGTGGTGAATCAGCCGCGGCTCCGCCAGAAACATGATTCTCCAGCCCGCGCGCTTGATGCGATAGCACCAGTCCACGTCGTTGAAATACAATGGGAAGCGCTCGTCCAGCCCGCCCACCGCCTCCAGCACCTCCCGGCGCGCCAGCAGGCAGGTGCCCATGGGTTGATCCACCTCGCGCGTCTCATCGTGCGCCCAGCCGGCCATGATGTAGCGCCCCCAGAGGGCGCTGCGCGGGTATCTGCGCTGCAAGCCCGAGAGGTCGGCGAACTCCGTCAGCAGCGAGGGGAACGCGAGACAGGAGCTCTGCGGCGAGCCGTCGGGGTACACCAGTTTCGCGGTGGTGACTCCCACCTGGGGATGGGCGTCCATGTAACGCACCATGTAATCGAGGGTGTCGGGCAGGGCCACGGTGTCGGGGTTGAGGGTCAGCAGGTAGCGCCCGCGGGCGGCGCGGAAGGCCTGGTTGTTGGCGGCGGCGTAGCCGAGGTTGTCGCGGTTGGCGATCAGGTGGGCCTGCGGGAACTCGGCGGCCACCATTGCCGCGCTGCCATCGGAGGAGGCATTGTCCACGACGATGCGCTCGAACCCGTGCCCGGTGACGGTCGCCTCCAGGGAGCGCAGGCAGTCGCGCAGCAAGTCGCGGGTGTTCCAGTTGACGATGCAGATGGATAGGTCCAGCTCTCGCGCGTCGGGCTGCGCCATCAGGCCACGCCACCGCCTCCAGTGGTCTGCTTACCACGATCATACACGCTTCGAGCGGCCGTGCCAAGCGCCGGCGGGCGGCGGCGCGACGGACGTAGGCTATGGCGCCGGCGCCGGCTGCTCGGGAGCGGGGGGCGCGGTGACCGTCAGCACGATGTTGCCGAAGCGAGACGGGTCCTTGATGCCCAGGATCCCCGACGTCCACTCGAGCCAGCCGTGTCGGCGGTTGCCGTCAACGTCGTTGACCACGATGTCGAAACCGAGCGCCTCCCCCTCCCCGGGGCTGGCGCCGTGCAGCTCCGACCAGGGGATGGCGATCTCGTAGGTGAGCTTGATCGGGGGAATGCCGGCCTTCACCGCTCCCGGCTTCACCTCCCGCACCACCGCCACCTTGACCGGCGACGGCCGGCCCGCGCGCTTAAGCGGGAACCAGCGCCAGGAGTACGGACCCGCCGGAGTGTAGGCGAAGCCGAACTCGCTGTCGTCCTCGTCATACCCCTGGGTGGCATCGTTGCGCGCATCCACCGCCACGATGATGCAGTCTCCTTGGAGCATATCTTCCGCATCCCCGGGCGGCGCCAGATCGTCGTCGTAGGCCTCGATCGCGAGGTACAGGCGATTACGGTCCCAGGCGGCGTAGAATCTCGCGGCTACGTCACTGGAGCCGCCGTATTCCGCCCCGGGCTGGGCCGCGCGCCAGTGTGATTCCCCCGCCAGCACTACTGGCTGGGCTTCCTCCCACTCGTCGAGCTTGCCGTCAATCGTCACCGGGGCGACGACTTGACGGGCGGCGCAGTTCAGCGGCACCGACACGTTGGCCGAGGCGCACCAGCAGACCCATCCGGCGAGCAGCGCCGTCACTGCGGCCGCCCCCGGCCCCGCGCCGCGTTGTCGAGCGCGCCGCGCGGAGATCACGGGCGAGGCGCCCATGCTCCGCTGGCAGGGCGTTGTCACCGGACGAGCCTTTCGGTTCCAAGGGATCATAGCGCCGGTTCGAGCACGATCAGCAGTGGCTCGGGGGGCAGGGTCTCCGGGGTCACGGTGATCTCGGATCCCCCCTCTCGGCGTACGTTGTGCTTGCCGCGCAGGAAGTCGTCCACGGGTGCAATCGGCAGGTTCGCCTTGGGCGTCTTGAAGTGCATGGGGATCGTGATTCGCGGCCTCAGCGCCTGCATCACCCGCGTCGCCCCCTCGCAGTCGATGGTGAAGGTGCCGCCTACCGGGCAGAGCAGGACCTCCACCGGCCCGATCTCCGTCACCTGCGCATCGCTCAACTCATGGCCAAGGTCGCCGAGATGACACAGGCGCACGCCGTCAATCTCGGCACAGAAGACGACGTTGTCGCCGCGTGCCTCCCCGTTCGACGCGTCGTGTTTGGCGGCGATCCCGCGTAACCGCACCGAGCCCGCCCAATGGGCGCCGGGGGTCCTTATGACCTGCGGACTGCCCGGCACACCCGCCGCGAAGTTGTGATCGGCGTGATCGTGGGAGATGGCGACGACTGCGGCCGGCTCGCTCATCCGGCCGTAGCCGATGGCGCCGTTGAAGGCCCCCGGTTGATACGGATCGAACACGATGTTAGCGCCGTCGGCAGCGGCGACCAAGAAGCTCGCATGGCCCAGGTAGCGAATCGTCATCGCCTCTCCTCCCGCACCTACTCGATGCCGGCGAGGGTTTCGCGCAGTATCGCGGCCGAGGCGCGAAGGTCTTCCAGCTCTTGCGGCGCCACCGCGGGCTCCAGCACGTCGCAGACGCCTCGCGCGCCGACGACCGTGGGCAGGCTCAGGCACACACCCTCGATGCCGCACGCCCCGTGCTGTCGCGTGGACAACGGCAGCAAGCGGCGCGCGTCGGCGGCGATAGCGTGCACGACCTCGCGCACGCACTGCCCGATGGCGTAGGCGGCGCCTTGCTTGAGGCGGATCATTTCCGCCCCCGCGCCGCGCACCAGGTCGAGGATCTCCTCGCGCAGACCGTCGTCAAACCCGGGGTAGGAGTCCAGCGTGACCCCGCCGATGCAGGCCCGCGACCAGATGGGCACCATGCTGTCCCCATGCTCCCCCAGGATCAGCGCCTGCACGGCGCGCGGGTCGCACCGCAGCCGCTGCGCCAGCAGCGAACGCAGGCGCACCGTGTCCAGGAAGGTGCCGGTGCCGATCGCCTTGTTCGCCGCCCAGCCCGAATCCACCGCAATGTGGGTCAGCACATCCACCGGGTTGGCAACCACGACCAGGATGGCGTCATCGGCCAGCGCGACCTGCTCCAGTTGCCCCAGGATCTCGCGGAAGAGAGAGACATTGCGCCCGGTGAGCCGCAGGCGCGTCTCCTCCGGCCTGCGGCGCAGCCCGGCGGTGATGACCACGACGTCGGAGCCGGCCGCCATTTCGTATCCGCCCGCGCGCACGTCGAGCGGGCCGCACAGCGCGGAGCCGTGGAGCAGGTCGAGCGCCTCCCCGAAAGCCGCCTCCTGCATCACGTCAATGAGCGCCAACTCACGCACTACGCCTCCGGTTTGCAGCGCGAATGCCGTAGCCGCTCCCACCTTGCCTGCGGCGCCCACCACCGTGACCTTCACCTTGTCTCCCTCCTGTGGCGCCGGGCGCCGCGACCGCTCCGGGCACCCATCGGCGCGCGATGTCGGCGGCGACGCTAGACGTCGCCGCCGCCCCCGAGCGCGAACCCGCCGTGGCGCTTGAGATGCTGCACCAGGCCGCCGTCAGCGAGCAGGGTCTGCATCACCGCCGGCAGCGGCTTGACCGGGACTTCGCGGCCCTGCGTGAGGTCGCGCAGCACCCCGGCGTCGAGGTCCAACTCGAGGTCGTCGCCGTCGCGGATGAACTCGGTCTCGCTCTCGATCAAGGGCAGGCCCAGGTTGAAGGCATTGCGGTAGAAGATGCGCGCAAAGGAGCGGGCGATGACGGCGCTCAGCCCGGCGGCGAGGATCACCCGCGGCGCCTGCTCGCGGGAGGAGCCGCAGCCGAAGTTGGAGCCCGCGACGATGAAGTCGCCGGGCTCAATGCGCCGGGTGAATCCGGGATCGAGGTCCTCCAGCAGGTGCTGGGCCAGCTCCGTCATATCCTCTGACTTGAACTTGTAGCGACCCGCGATAATGTAGTCGGTATTGACATCGTTCGGCGGGTCAACCCGCCGCCCCTTGCCGCGCAGAATCATGATCCTTGGTCTCCTAAAGGTACCTGCGGGGGTCGGCGATGCGCCCCTCGATGGCCGACGCCGCGACCGTTGCCGGCGACGCGAGGTAGATGTTGACCCCCTGCGGGTTGCCCATGCGCCCCAGGAAATTGCGATTGGCGGTGGAGATCACGTTCTCGTTATCCCCTGGCACTCCGGCGTGAGTTCCCACACAAGGCCCGCACCCGGGAGTAACGAACACCGCCCCCGCCTCGAGCAGCGCGCGGTGAATGCCGCGCTCGATGATCTCGATCAGCACCTGCTTGGACGACGGCACGCAGATCAGGCGCGTGAGGGGATGCGCGTGACGCCCACCCAGCACTTGCGCGGCGACGGCGAAGTCCTCGACCCGCCCGTTGGTGCAGGTGCCGATCACCCCCTGCTGCACCGGCGTCCCCAGCGCCTCCTCCACCGGCGCGACGTTGTCCACCGTATGCGGCCTGGCTACCTGCGGCGCGAGGCTGGACAAGTCGTACTCCCGCACCTCGGCATACTGCGCCCCGTCATCGGCGGCGACCGGCTGGGCCGCCCGCGGCGAGCGCCCCCGCACCCACTCCAGGGTCCTGTCGTCGGCCTCCATGATGCCGAACTTGGCGCCCATTTCCACCGCCATGTTGCACACCGTGAAGCGCCCCTCCACCGACAGTGCGGAGATCGTCTCGCCGACGAATTCGACCGCTTGATAGGTCGCGCCGTCGGCGCCGATGTCGCCCACCAGGTGCAGCACCAGGTCCTTGGCGTAAACCCCCGGCGGCAACGTCCCGCGGCAGACCACGCGCATGCTCTGGGGCACCCTGAACCACAGCTTGCCGGTGTACGCCGCGGCCGCCAGGTCGGTCGAACCGACCCCGGTGGCGGCGGCGTTGAGGGCGCCGTAGGTGCAGGTGTGGCTGTCAGCGCCGACGATGAGATCGCCCGGCAAGACATGGCCGTGCTCCGGGAGCAGCTGGTGGCAAACGCCCTCGCCGATGTCGTAGAGCAGCGAGCCGTACCTCGCGGCCGCGCTCCGCATCTTGGCGTGGATGCGCGAAGTCCCCGCCACGGGACTGGGGGCTGAATGGTCGAGCACCATGGCGAAACGCGCGGGGTCGGCCACCCGCTCCGCGCCCAGGCGCTCCAGCTCATCAATGATCATCATCGAGGTGCCGTCCTGGCCCATCGTGAAATCCACGTCGGCGACTACGATCTCGCCCGCGCGCACCTCGCGCCCGGCGTGGCCCCCCAAGATCTTCTCGGCGATCGTAAGTGGCATGGGGCGGGGCTATCCCTCCTGTTGATATGCGTAGACGCTGTGGTTGTGGATGGATTCGTAGCTCTCGCACTCGACCTCGAACCAGGTCACACGCTGATCGGCGCGCAGACCGATGACGGCGTCGCGGACGATGTCCTCCACGAACTTGGGGTTGGCGTACGCCTGCTCGGTGACGAACTTCTCGTCCTCGCGCTTGAGCACGGGGTAAATCTCGGCGCTGCCGTGGCGCTCCAGCTCTGACACCAGGTCCTCGATCCAGATGATCTCTCCGGGGGCGTAGCGCACGCGCACGCGGAGCATCGCGCGTTGACTGTGCGCGCCGTGGGTCGAGATGTCGCGGCTGCAAGGGCACAGCGAAGTGACGGGCGCCTCCACCCCCAGGGTGAAGACATAGTCGTCGCCTGCCAGCGAGCCGGCGAACTGGCAATCGTGGTCAAGGTAGCTTTCGGCTCCACTCACCGGGGCGCGCTTGGCGATGAAGTACTTGAAGCGCATGTCAACGTGGGCGCTGGGCGCCTGCAGCTCGGCGCACACGTCGGCCAGCATGGCGCGAATATCGGGGCTGGCCACCGGGCGCTGGCTCCACTTGAACAGCACCGCCAGGAAGCGGCTCATGTGGGTGCCGCGAAAGTGGTGGGGCAGTTCGGCCGCGAGGTTGACGCGGGCGAGCACGCTGTCGTAGCCGCCCTCCTGGCGCCGTATCTGCGCCGGCAGGTGCACGTCCTTGACGCCGACGCGCTGGATGGTGACGCCGCGGTCGTCGTGGGCGGCGGCGACGTCCTTCATGGTCTGGCGTTGTGTCATCGAGGCGTCCGACCGGAGAGGCAGGTCCGGCTGGAGATTTCCTCTCCGCCGAGCGCGATTCCTGCTGCTGGCGTCAGCGCCGGGCCGCGGCCGCGGGAAAGGCGATGACGGCGGTGGTGCCGCCGCGCGCGCGGTTGCGCAGGGTGAAAGAGCCGCCGAGCTCTCCCTCCACCAAGCCGCCCACCACCAGCACGCCCAGGTGACCGTCGCGCCCGGCGTCGAATCCGGGGCGCAGCCCGCGCCCGTTGTCGCTGACGGTGATGCAAATGCGCTCGCCGGCGGTGATGCTGACCGTAACCCGCCCTTGCTCGCGCCCCGCCAGGCCATGCTTTACCGCGTTGCATAGCAGCTCGTTGAGCGCGACCCCCAGCGAGGTCGCAAGCTTGCACGGGAGCATCAGGCGGTCCCCGCGTACGCGGCAGGTGATGCGCTGGCCGGCGACCGAGAAGGTCTCGGCGACCATGGACGCGATCCGACGTGCGGTTTCCTTCATGTCAACCGCATCCAGGTCTTCTGCGTGCAGAAGTTGGTGAATGAGCGCGATGCTCTGGATGCGGGTCATGCAGTCGCGCAGGACCGACTCCTTGGTCGCCGCGGGGTCGCCCTGTGACAACTGCAGCGCCAGCAGCCCGGACACGACGGCCAGATTGTTCTTGACGCGATGGTTGAGCTCGGCCATCATGATCTCGAGCATGCGCGCGCGTCCCTGCTCGACCTCGTACAGTCGCGCGTTCTCGATCGCCACCGCGCCCTGCGCCCCGATCGTGCTCGCCATCGCGCGGTTGGACTCGCTGAACTCGCGCTCGACCCCGGGTTCGTCCAGGTAGCCGACGCCCGTGACGTGGGCGCCGTAGACCAGCGGCACCACCAGCACCGACTTCATCGCCAGCGCCCGTGCGCGTTCGTGGTCGCCCAGTGGATCCGTGGTCGCGTCCGCGACGTACACCGGGCGATGCTCCCGCACCGCCTGCAGGCCGCGGGCGCAGTCCAGACGCCGGTGCCGCGTTTCGCTCTGCAGCTGCGCGATCTGCTCCGGGCCGGCGCCGAAGGCGGCAAAGCCCTTGATCGTTTCTCCCTCCAGCAGGACGATGTGGCAGCGGCTGACGCCCACCGCCTCGGCCATGGTTGCGGCCACTGCGTGCAGGCATTCCTGGAGGTCGAGGCCCGATGACGTCGCCCGCGCCGCGTGGTACAGGGTGCGCGCCTCCCGCGCCCGTCGGCGCTCCGCCTGCAGCGCCCGTTCCATGCGCTCCTCGGCGGAGCGAATCTCGCTGATGTCGTGGAAGACCGCCACCGCGCCGGTCACCGCGCCGTCAATCATCACCGGCGCCGCGGCTACCGACACCGCTCGTTGGGGGTGCCCCGGCCGCAGCACCACCGCTTCCTCGCCGCGCACCACCTCGCCTCGCAGCGCCCGCGCCAGCGGCGCCTCGTGCGCGCCCATCGCGCCTCCGTCGGGGCGGACGAGCGCCAGCTCCGGCGCTTCGACGCCGAGGCCCGATCCCTCCTCCAGGCCGAACAGCGCCACCGCCGCCTCGTTGCACTTGCGGACTATCCCCGCGTTGTCCGCCAGCACGACGGCGCTGGCGATGCTGGCGAAGACCGCGTCGAACTGCTCCGCGCGCCGGCGCTCCTGCTCGGCCGCGCGGTCGGCCGCCTGCACCAGGTACGCGCGCTCGCTGACATCCGTGATGAAGACCATGATCTCCGCGACGCGCTCTCCCCGGTCGTCGAAGCGCGGGGTCAACTGCACGGTCCACAGTCGCTCGGAGCCGCCGTCGCAGCTCACCCGGAAGTTGCTGACGCGCGCGGCAGCCCCCGAGCCGCCGGCGGCCACCAGGAGATTGAGCAGGGCTTCGCCTCCCTGCCGCACTGCCTCGCCGATGGGCCTGCCCGGGAGCGCCGGCGCCTCCACCTGCATCAACTCCGCCCACGCCCGGTTCAGGTACAGCACCGAGAGGTCGGCGGCGCGGACCACGCACACGGCGCCGGGATGCTGCTCGAGGATATCGAATGCGCGGGCGACCTCGGGGCTGCCCGGGCCGGCGCATACCCGCGCACCGTGCACACGGTGACCGTTGCCATCCACCACCATCGTCCCGTCAGCGCGGAGCCGGTCGCCGCCTGCGGCCGGCGCGCAGATCTGTCGTTCACCCCTCGCCGCCGAGCCCGCCCGCCGGCAGCTTCCACTTGCCCTCGCCGACCTCGCGACCGGTCAAGATCAACCGCATGACCTTCTCCGCCGCGTCTTGCAGGAGCGCGCCCGCCTGTGCCATGGCTTCCGCCTCCGTCATCGGCGCCGGCACAATGCTAACCGCCGCGTCAATGCCGATCTCAGCCAGGCGCTCCGCCTCCTCGTGCACGGCGCCGGCGAGCGCTATCACCGGCACGTTGTAACGCCGCGCCAGCCGGCCGAGCCCGCTGAGCGTCTTGCCGTACGCGGTCTGGGAGTCAATCCTCCCCTCGCCCGTGATGACGAGATCGGCCGCCTCCAGGTAGCTCTCGAAGTCAACCGTTTCCAGCACCACCGCGATGCCCATGCGCGGCTGCGCCCCCAGAAACGCCATCAGGCCCGCGCCCAGCCCCCCCGCCGCCCCCGCCCCGGGGCGATCGGCCACCTCTTGCTTGAGATCACGCGCGATCACCGTCGCGTAGCGCATGAGCGCGGAGTCGAGCTCACGCACCATGTCGGGAGTAGCGCCCTTCTGCGGGCCGTATACGGCCGATGCGCCCTGGGGCCCGCACAGGGGGTTGTTGACGTCGGTGGCGATACAGAACTCCGTGGTGCGCACGCGCGCGTCCATGTTCGACACGTCTACCTTGGCCAGCCGCGCCAGCTCGGCCCCGCCGGGGCCGAGCTGCTCCCCGTTGTCGTCGGTCAGGCGCGCGCCGAGCGCCTGCGCCATTCCCGCGCCGCCGTCGTTGGTGGCGCTGCCCCCAACCGCGACGATGACCTTGGTGCAGCCTTGGTCCATCGCCGCCGCAATCAGCTGACCGGTGCCGTAGGTGGTGGTCACGCGGGGATCCCGCCGCTCGGCGGGGACCAGCGCCAGGCCCGAGGCCGCCGCCGTCTCGACCACGCCGGTGGTGTCGTCACCCAGGATGCCGAAGAAGGCCTCCACGGGCTCGCGCAGCGGGCCCCACACCCGCTGCTGCACCAGGCGCCCCCCGGTCGCGTCCACCAGGGCCTGTGCGGTTCCCTCTCCGCCGTCGGCCAGGGGGACGCGCACCAGCTCCGCGCTCGGCACAACCGCGCGAACGCCCTGCTCGATGGCATCGGCGGCCGCCACCGCGGTCAGGCTGCCCTTGAAGGAGTCCGGTGCGATTACTATGTTCATGACCTGCCCGCGCTCATCGGCCTAAACCCGCCCGGCCGCCTCCACCACCACGCGCGCACCGTCGGGCACCGACTTGAAGACCTCGGGGTCACCGACGACGCGGCCGAAGATGTTGACCGGGCTGGCGGGGCGAATCTCGGCGCCGCGGCTGGCGGGGGTGGGCCCGAAGAAGATGCAGAACGCGCTGCCCGGCCGCCAG